>Ga0316206_1003018_pt1 | contig 10080 bp, 10 predicted proteins | sample 6monthpyrite_MG_FD_204942 | JGI IMG/M metagenome (GOLD analysis project Ga0316206, IMG submission 204942) | Microbial mat bacterial communities from mineral coupon in-situ incubated in ocean water Damariscotta River, Maine, United States -... | ecosystem: Environmental > Aquatic > Marine >...
GCACCACCCTGACCGCGTTCTCTTCGACTACACAAATCTCGGCGGTAAGGTGGCGCTGGCCAGTCAAGGCGTCGATTTTGACAGCGGGATGCCGGGTTTTGGCGAAGATCTGAGTGATGCGGAAATATCCAACATCCTCGCGTTCATAAAATCGACGTGGCCCGCGCGCGTGCAAAAAATTCAGGCCGAACGCACGCAAGCTGAAAACGAATTGGAAGGAAACTGAGATGATAATCAGACATGGAATCAGCGTGATCTTGCTGGCGACATTATCGCCGTTCACCGCAGTCGCGCAGGGTGTTGACGAAGCGCGTGTACAAGAGCTTGTACTAGAGACGATCCTTGCAAACCCTGAGGTTGTGATGCAGGCGGTTGCGATCCTTGAACAAAGACAAGCAGATGTCGACGAGACCGCGAAGGCCGAAGTCCTTAGCAACCAAAGAGTCATGCTGGAACGTGATCCCAATGCGCCGGTGCTTGGCAACCCGGACGGCGACGTGACGGTCGTCGAATTCTTTGACTACAACTGCCCCTATTGCAAACGCGCGATGGTGCAGGTGAAAGGCCTGATCGACGCCGATTCTGACGTTCGGCTTGTCTATCGTGAATGGCCGATCCTTGGGGATGGTTCGGTTTTTGCGTCCAAGGCGGCCCTGGCGGCCCGGAAACAGGGCAAATACGAGGAATTTCACTGGACAATGATGGCGTTGAAAGGCCGTGCCGAGGAGGCATCGGTTCTGCGCGTTGCCAAAGAGGTGGGGTTGGACATTGAACAGCTTCGCCGCGACATGGAAGCCCCGGAGGTCGAAGAGCATATTGCGACATCCATGCGCCTGAGCCAGTCACTTGGGTTCAATGGAACACCCTCATTTGTGATTGGTGATGCCCTGGTCCCAGGATACGTCGAGCAATCTGCGCTTGCAGAATATGTCTCTCAGGCCCGGGCCGCTTCAGAATAGGGTCTGAACAGGGACATCGCGACAGGAAACTCTGTCGCGATGTCCCCGGTTTTATGCTGCGACAGGCTCTGACTCGTAGCCCGCCTGCTTGATCGCCGCAGTGACATCGACGCCCGCCAGCGACGTATCAATGCTGACGCGGTGGGTGGCGATGTCACAATTGACCGTTGCCGCCGGGTCTGCGGCTTTCACCGCTTTTTCAATAGCCGCTGTGCAATGACCGCAGCTCATTTCCGGTACGCTGTATTCCATGTCGTGCTCCGTTTCTGTGTCGTTCCAAAGTGATATGGGGCTTCCAGCGGGGGGAAGGTCAAGATAGATATGACTGTCTGAATTATTTTTGCAATAGGTCTTGACCCTACAGTCACTGGAAGGTCTAAGTGCGGTGTCGAAACGCGGAATCGGAGACGGCCATGAGCAATACACAGAACACGACATTATCCATCGAATCCATGACCTGCGCGTCCTGTGTCGGGCGGGTCGATCGAGGCTTGAGCGATCTGGATGGGGTCAGCGATGTCGCGGTCAATCTGGCCAGCGAAACCGCCCGCCTGAAAGTGGATCGGCCTGAGAGGCTGGTCGAGGTGGCGGAAAAGCTGGGCGAAATGGGGTATCCCGCCCGCCGTGCCAGTGTGACGTTCAATGTGGGCTCGATGACCTGTGCCTCTTGCGTCGGGCGCGTCGACAGGGCTTTGGCCGCCGTTCCGGGCGTTATGGATGTCAATGTGAACCTCGCGGCGGAAACGGCTACCGTGTCTTACCTGGAAGGCACAACCGACCCAACGGCACTGGCCGCTGTCTCTTCTGATGCGGGTTACCCGGCCGAGATCGCTTCGGCCAGCGGAACACAGGACCGAACCGAGCGCAAAGAGGCAGAGGCCCGCGAGATCGCGCGGCGAACAATTCTGGCAGCCGTTTTCGCGCTTCCGGTTTTCTTTCTTGAAATGGGCGCGCATCTGATCCCCGGAATGCAAATGTGGATCGGCCAGACCATCGGGCACCAGACAAGCTGGTTGATCCAGTTCGTTTTGACGACTGTCGTTCTGGTTGGCCCGGGGCGGTTTTTCTATCTCAAGGGGATCCCTTCCTTGCTGAAAGGCGCCCCCGACATGAACAGCCTTGTCGCCGTTGGCACCGGCGCGGCCTACATCTATTCCGTCATCGCCACATTCCTGCCCGGACTGCTGCCCGACGCTGTCCGCGCGGTCTATTTTGAGGCAGCGGCGGTCATCGTGGTTCTGATCCTGACCGGCCGGTACCTAGAGGCCCGCGCCAAGGGCCGTACTGGTGCCGCGATCCAGAAATTGCTGGGGTTGCAGGCCCGCACCGCACGGGTCCTGCGCGACGGCGAACCGGTAGAGATTGCCATCGAAGACCTGCGGACGGATGACATTGTTCTGGTCCGCCCTGGCGAGCGGATCGCGGTCGATGGCGACCTGACCGACGGCAACAGCCACGTCGATGAAAGCATGATCACCGGAGAGCCGATCCCGGTTTCAAAATCAAAGGGCGACACCGTCACCGGCGGCACGGTGAACGGCGTCGGAAGCTTCCAGTTTCGCGCCACACGGGTCGGCGCAGATACAACGCTGTCGCAGATCATCCGCATGGTCGAAGAGGCGCAAGGGGCCAAGCTGCCCATTCAGGGGATGGTGGATCGCATCACGCTGTGGTTCGTCCCGGCGGTGATGGTTGCGGCCACGCTGACCGTTCTTGTCTGGCTGATTTTCGGCCCGGATCCGGCGCTGACATTCGCGCTGGTGGCCGGTGTGTCCGTGTTGATCATCGCTTGTCCCTGCGCCATGGGCCTTGCCACGCCGACCTCGATCATGGTGGGCACCGGGCGTGCCGCTGAAATGGGGGTTCTGTTCCGCAAGGGGGATGCGCTTCAGCAACTGACGTCGGTGGGCGTCGTCGCGCTCGACAAGACTGGAACCGTCACCGAAGGCCGCCCCGAACTTACCGATCTGGTACTGGCAGACGGGTTTGACAGGGCAGGGGTGCTGGCCCATGTCGCGGGCGTAGAGGAACAATCCGAACACCCGATTGCTCAGGCCATCGTGCGATCTGCTCGCAACGAAAAGGCCGAGCGTCTGGATGTGGGCGGCTTTACGTCAGTCACCGGCTACGGCGTCAAGGCGCAGGTTGCAGGTGTCGAGGTTCTGGTGGGCGCCGACCGGTTCATGGCACGCGAAGGAATCGACCCCGGCACGCTTAGCGACGTGGAAATTGATCTGGCCCGGCGCGGGCGCACGGCGCTTTACGCCGCCATCGATGGCCGGATCGCCGCCGTGTTTGGTGTGTCTGACCCGGTCAAACCCTCTAGCCGCGCGGCCATTGCAGCATTGCATAACCAGGGTCTCAAGGTGGCGATGATAACTGGCGACAAACGGGAAACGGCAGAGGCGATCGCGGCTGAAACGGGTATCGACCATATCATCGCGGGCGTGTTGCCGGACGGCAAAGTTGCCGCCCTTGACCAGCTTAGAGAGGGCGGTCACAAAGTCGCCTTTGTCGGCGACGGTATCAATGACGCCCCGGCGCTGGCCCATGCGGATGTCGGCATTGCCATCGGGACCGGAACCGATGTTGCCATTGAATCCGCTGATGTCGTGCTGATGTCGGGGGACTTGCGCGGCGTGGTTAACGCGTTTGAGGTCTCTTCGCGCACGATGCGCAACATCCGCCAGAACCTGTTCTGGGCGTTCAGCTACAACACCGCACTGATCCCGGTTGCCGCGGGGGTTCTGTACCCGGCATTCGGCATCCTGTTGTCCCCGGTTCTGGCGGCGGGCGCGATGGCGCTGTCGTCAGTTTTTGTGCTAACAAACGCTCTGAGGTTGCGCCGCGTCGCGCCGCTAATGGATGAAACAGAAACTCCTGCCCGGGAACTGCCGCAGGCCGTTCCCGCACCGGCTGAATGATGGAGAATATGATGAATATAGGAGATGTCGCGCGCCATTCCGGGCTGCCTCCCAAGACCATCCGCTATTACGAAGATATCGACCTGGTCAAACCGCAACGAGAAACCAATGGCTACCGGGTCTTCAGCGACGCGGATCTGCACAAACTGACCTTTCTCAGCCGCGCTCGTGCCCTGGGCTTCACGATAGAAGACTGCCGCAGGCTGCTGGCGCTTTACGATAACAAATCCCGTGCCAGTGCAGAGGTCAAGAAAGTCGCCAGAAAGCACCTGGACGAAATTGAGGCCAAGATCATCGACCTGAAAGCGATGCGCGCCACGCTGTCACGCCTGTCCGAGGAATGCTCTGGGGATGATCGTCCCGATTGCCCAATTCTGGAAGAACTCAGTGGTGAAGACCGCGTTTTGACGACCCGGCAGTAAGGATTTCAACCCATGTTCACGCGACGCAATATCTTGTCCGGCCTCGGTGCTGGCGCGATTTCAACGGTTCTTCCCGGCCTGTCCTGGGCAGACACGATCAACCGCCCACTGGCTATGCCGCCGCTGTTGGACGCAACAGACACCGGCAGGTTTCGCCTGACGGCGCAGTCCGGTAAAATGAACTTTCTGGGGCAATCAAAGTCAGAAACCTGGGGTTTCAACCAAACCTACCTGGGACCGACTGTTCGCATGACCAACAGCGGCGCGGTGCGGGCGGAAATAGAGAACACTCTGGACGAGGCGATATCTGTCCATTGGCACGGCATGATTATCCCCGGAGATGTCGATGGTGGCCCGCATCAGCCCATTGCACCCGGCACCACATGGGCGCCTGAATTGCCTGTCGATCAGGCGCAGGCGACGATCTGGTATCACAGCCATATCCATGGCGAGACCGCGCGACAGGTTCAAAAGGGCCTTGCAGGTGTTTTGCAGCTAAGCGACGGTCTGGATGCCGATCGCGGCCTGCCGTCGACCTATGGGCTGGACGATCTGACCCTTGTTCTTCAGGATCGCCGTTTTGACCGGCGCGGGCGCATGGATTATTCGCTGTCGATGCCCGACCAGATGATGGGTTTCCTTGGCGACACGATGGTCATCAACGGACAGGTTGGTGCAACGGCAGTCGTTCCCAAAGGCATCACCCGCCTTCGTCTGCTGAATGGATCAAATTCGCGTATCTACGGCCTCTCGATGTCAGATGAGCGCGCCATGCACCTTATCGCCACCGACAACGGTCTGTTGGATCGTCCCATCGCGCTGGACGCCCTGACGCTTGCCCCCGGCGAACGCTATGAGGTTCTGGTGGATTTTACAGACGGCAACGAGGTGTCGCTGATCAGCGCGCAAAGCGCCAATATGGGTATGATGGGCGGTGGCATGATGGGCGGCAACCGCACCTCTGGCCCCCCGTTCACGGTCGTTCCGTTCCGGGTGGACAGCGCCTTGAATGCACCGATTGCAGCACTGCCCGAGGACCTCGGCGGGTCGCGCCCCGACATGGACGCGCGCGGTGCCACCCAGCGCAGCATAGCTCTTGAGATGGCAATGGGGCCGGGCATGATGATGGGGCGCGGCTCGGACAGGTTTTCAATCAACGGCGAGTCGTTTGATATGCAACGCACCGATTTTGCCGTCCAGCGCAGTGTGTTGCAGCGTTGGTCCGTGTCGGCGAATATGATGATGCATCCGTTCCACGTTCACGGAGTGACGTTTCAGGTGCTCACCGAGAACGGCGGCGCGCCAAAACCGCAGAACACCGGGTGGAAGGACACGATCCTGATTGATGGTCGCGCAGAGCTGCTGATGCGGTTCGACCAACCGGCAAGCGCGGAATTGCCATACATGTTTCACTGTCATATCCTTGAACATGAAGACGGCGGCATGATGGGACAGTTCACAGTCACCTGACGTGACGCAATTGCTAGCGTTCCCATCCGCGAACCGTCGGGCAAAGGCCAGGTGGCGATGACACGGTTTTTCAACCTGGACATGCCATTCTGGCGTTTTGTCGGAAACACGCTGATCGTCAGTTGCCTCAGCCTTGCGCCGCTGTTGCTGTTCTATATCGCGCTGACACCCGGCTTCATGACCATGTTGCTGGAAAATGGGCCAGCGTTAAGTCGCTTCCTGCGGCAGGTCATAACGAACGGCCTGCCGGTGGTTTTCGTCGTCAACTACATAAGCTTTTTTCTCTACGCGCTGATGACCGATGGGCGACGCGCGGTACGGTCGCCCGCCCTTATCCTGCTGATCGACCTGCCCGCCCGGATCATCGTCTTCGTGGCGCTTCACGGGCTGATCTATGTCCTGTCCGCCGACTGGTTCGGTTCTTTTGGCGGTGATCGCTTGCAGGCACTTGCGGTGGTGGGGCCGACACTGGTCCGGTCCGCCCTTTTTGGGAATATCTCGGGTGTTTACCTTTATGCGACGCTGGTCAGCGCCATGCCGCTTTATACCGCAGTCATCGAGCGTGTTCTGGACGAGTCCCCCGGCCTTCTCGCGTCGCAGCGTCGCAGACTCCAAGTCTTGCCGGGCGAAGCTGGGAAGGTGGTCGGGCGGGTGGTGATTGCCCTGTTTTTGTTCGCGATTTACGCGTTGCTTATGACTGGTTTGGCCGCCCTGATCGTCTGGCTTGTCTGACGTCAGCACCTGCGGGCCTGCGCCACGAGGAAAGCATTATCGCGGCATTGCCGCACCGCCTATCATATTGTTGCCGGTCTGAGGGTGACGGTAATTCAGGTCTGGCAAAAGCCACGCCTGATTGCCCGGCGGTTCCTTCTGGCGGGGCTTTGATTGGGTGTCAGGCATCAGCACGACGGTTCCGGACCCGGACTGTCAGGACATAGGCGGCCATGCGCAGGGCAAGAACGGCCAGAACCAGACCCGCAAACGGCAGTTGCAGCGGATTGGGATCGGGCGTTTCCCGGTGAAAACTTACAAAATGCGCATAGAGGAAATAGGCGACATGCGCGATCGTCAGCCACCACAGCGGCAGAACACCCATCTGGATGAATTTCCACCCCGAGGTGCCCAGTTTTCGCATTGCAAAATCGCTGGACGTGACGGCGAGGATCACGACCAGAATCAGTGCGGCAATACCAATGGCATTGGCCAGTCCAAAGCCGTGCTGAAGCATCACGTAAGTCTGCAGGTCGGGGTGCCATTCGAATCCGAATAGTCGCATCAGGTCAAGCTCGACCCATCCCACCAGAATGATGATCGTATGGGCGATGGCCAGAATACAGGCGTAAATACCCAGCTCTCTTCTGATGGCAATGTGGCGCGACACGGGCCTGAAAATCCGGGCGAGAGGCCCGAGGCTGAAAGACAGCGCAACAAGAACCAGCGACGCATCCCCGACGGCACGGTTCCATTTGTGCATCGCGCTCCATTGTCCGTGCACCTGCGCGAACAGCACGACAAGAACGCCCGCCAGGCACACGGCAAGCAGATGTCGACGCAGGGTGCGGCCAGCAAAGCTGAGCCGTTTTGACGGTATTGACGTGGTTTGTGCTTTCGTCATGGGTTCCTCATTTCCTGATCAGGTGGCGGCCGAAGCCAACTAGTTTTGGGCCATGTCCATCGACGAGTGGTCCACTGTGCTCGCCACCGGGACCGCCCCGGATACCGGTTCTGTCGCTGTTCCTGTGCCTTCGGGATCCAGCAGATAGGTGGCAATGGCGGTGCGGTCGGCATCGGTCAGAAAGGAAGTGCCGTAGGTCACGACCTCGGCCATGCTGCCGCCAAAGGCGTCACCGCTGGGCAGAATGCCGAGTTTCAGTGCATACGCGAGGTTGCCCGCTGTCCAGCCCTTGCGGGTAAGGTCATCGGCCCGGATCGACGGCGCCTTGTTGCCACCCGGCAGGTTGTCGTTGCCGGCAAAGGTCTCGCTGTCCTTCAGCCCGCCTGCAAGGGTGCGCCCCGTGTGACAGGCCGCGCAATGGGCTGGCCCTTCGACAAGCTGGCGACCCCGGTTCCAGGCGCCGGATGTGCCCATCAACGCGTCGGTTTGCGGCGTATCCAGATACCCCGCGCGCCACAGTTTCAGGCCGCTGCGAAAGCTGAAAGGAAGCCCGACGTCATGTTCTGGTGCGCGTTTGGCCACCGCTGGCACAGTTCGGAACGCCTCCCACAGGTCAGCGATCTGCTGATCGCTGAAGGTCGCGTAAAAGGAATAGGTGAAGACCGGGAAATAGGGGTACCCATCGGGCGAAATGCCCTGCCGAACGGCCTTGGCAAAATCCTGGATGGTCCAGCGCCCGATACCTGCCTCTGGATGCGGAGTGATGTTGGGTGGCACGAAGACCCCGAATGGCGTGTCCAGCGGCGCGCCTCCGGCCAGGGTTGCACCTTCAGCCTCGAAATTCGTGTGGCACGAAACGCAACCGCTGGCGCGGGCCAGATATGCACCGCTCAATGCGTCACCACGTGGGAATTCAGACGGCGGGCTTTCGCCGATCGGCCACAGATACAACAGCAACGCCCCGGCCGATGCCGTCAGGGGCCCCAAAATCACGGCAGTCCGGATCAATCCTTGCATGGCTCAGCTTCTCCCTTTGCGGAAACGGGAATGGCAGGCCGAACAAGTGCCTGTGATCCGCTCAAATATCTTGCCCGCACCGATTTCAGCCACTGCTGGCCGGGATGTCGCGGGCCTTGCGGTGGTCATGGCGGGGGCTACTTCCACGATCCGTGGTGCGGCATAACCCATCAGAGCGGCGATCTGTTGTGACCGGTCTGGTCCTTGTGTTGTTGCCATTATCATCTCGACAGGTTGGGTGCCGCTTATTGCCGCTACCACCGGTTCAAGCCCGGTCGGGGCCGCCTGGGACAATGCTTGGGCATTGACGCGCAGTTCATCGGCCAACGTCGAGAATTCATCCCATTCTGCCCAGATGTTCGGCTTGGCATAGGTGACACCCTCCAAACTGCCAGTGGGAAACAGCTTGCGCATCGTCTCGCCCGCATGGCTGGCGATCACAAATCCGGCCTCTGACACCTGTATGGGATCGTAGGGCACGGCGCCCTGCATCATCGGGGAAAGTTCGCGCATAAGGTCGCGTATTGCGGTCATTCCGTTCATGCGTTCCAGCACAACGCCCTTGGCGCCGTTGTGCGCCATTGCAACCGTTGCGGCTGTAGCAACCGCAAAAGCGATTGATCCGGTCAGTCGTTTCATCTGCCTGTTCGTTCCGTTTGTTGTCTGTTTATTCGGCATTTGCAGCTTTGAATGCGATGCGCGCCGTGGTCCGAGGGTCCGCCCGAAAGACGCAATACGCCCTGCCTGCAAGAGGTCGGAGACGGCCATCCATGGCCCAAACCTATGCGTCCGGTGAAGGTGGAATTCCAGCACCCCAAGCGTTCTGTGTTGAGTCTGGATCGCCCCCGGCCTGGAACGCATTTGCTTTGCAAAGGCTGCTTCAAAACGGGGCGCGATACGGCGGTTTCAACGTAACCGCAAAACGCTTTAGGCAGAGGTCCGCGGTGGCGGCAAATCAACCTGCGGGGTCATGAAATGCCGAAATGGCATCTGTGATGAGATCAGTAGTCTCTGATATTCGGTGTCCGAAACCCCATTCCCAAGCCCCTCTGACAGGACATAGGCGGAACAGACAAAACCCTCATCACAGGGCACCTTGTCATGCAAATCGTTCGACGCTTGCCCCGCCGCAGCCTCGGCATGATAGTCTGCGGCAGGCGCTGGCAGACCCGTCGCCAGGAATACCGTCGCCACAAGAGTGAGCGCGAAAAAGAGGCGGAATAGGCCTTTGGCGGGCCTAGACAGCACATGGCCGCATCGCAGCCATACCTTCGCGCCGGATGAGATTTCACCCATTCTGCTACCACTATCCGTGTTTGTGGTCATCCCGTTTTCAGGGTTTGTGACCTGCTCTGCTCGATTCGTGTCCCTTTGGCGGGACTTCATTGATTGCCTGTAGAATACACGTGACAGCGCGTAAAACAACAGAAAGCTTTGGATTGGGATAGTGTTTTGCGTGCGATACGCTTGCCATCCCTGCCTGCCGCGAAATTGGCCACAACCCCATCGTTTCGTCTTTTGATATCAGGCAGGACCGGGTGCAAATGAAAAACGACCGCGCCCACCTTTGGTCCATGGATCGACCAACCGTTCGGGTCGCGCCATTCAGCGGGCCGCATGCGCCGATCCATGTGCCCTCTGCGGACTGGTACGGTTCATCTGCCGGTGACCGG
>Ga0316206_1003020_pt1 | contig 10075 bp, 12 predicted proteins | sample 6monthpyrite_MG_FD_204942 | JGI IMG/M metagenome (GOLD analysis project Ga0316206, IMG submission 204942) | Microbial mat bacterial communities from mineral coupon in-situ incubated in ocean water Damariscotta River, Maine, United States -... | ecosystem: Environmental > Aquatic > Marine >...
CTTGAAGAAAACCATGGGTATTCGGGTATCAGCAGAAGAAGAATACGAAGGGGTTGATTTATCAGATTGTGGTGTAGAAGCCTACCCAGAGTTTGTTTCCACTAACGTATAATTTGCTAAATAGTGACACTAATATAAAACCGAGCGCAAAGCTCGGTTTTTGCTTTTGAAGGGATTTATAGTGAGCATTGGTTCAATAGTCGAGATTCTTTACATATTTATTTAGGGTTAAAAGCTTTGATACCCAGTATATTAGTGAAAATGTAACGAATACAGCTAATAAAACTGTCAACATCTACTTCTGTACCTGAACCTAGTACGATTTTGCTTTTCGGTTTAGGACTTGTTGGATTTGGTTTTACGCGCATAAGCAAAGCAGCTTAATTTTTTAGAAACAACTAGCCTCCCATAGTTTTGAAAGTATTCTAATGTTGGTGTGGTTTAGTTCGGTTTTTGAGAAAAAGATAAAACGGCAAAAGGTGAGATATAATATTTCCGTTCAAATGAGCATTACTGGGGCTAATCGATATTTTTAGTCTCAGCTACCTTGTAATGATCATGTATTTGTTCATTATATTGCTTGAAAATTAAACAAAATAGCGTTGACTGATACCTTGTCGTCGCTTATGTTGTTGATAATAATGTGTATATTGTCTTCATATCTCAAAATATTCACTACTCATAGTTATCAACCCAGAACTAGGTTTAAATTAGTAATACAAACTTTATGAGGTATTATCTGTGGAAGGTTAACATATGGAATAGATAAAAAAATTCACTATCGTATTAAATCATTTATACTCATTATTACCTTACATAACAACGAATATAACAATGAAAATAAAAATATTATCCGTTGCCTTTACTTTATCGTTTATGCTTGTTTTAACAACCGCGTACAATAAAGCTTTCGCGCAAACAGAGCTGCCTAAATCTATTAAAGAAGCGCATCAATTATTTGCTAGTCATCAACTTACCAGTGAAAAATTAGTCAAACTATACCTTGCACGTATTCATCAATATGATGATCAGGGTGTTGCACTTAATGCGGTTGTACAATTGAATAAAAATGCGCTTGCTGAGGCGAAAGCGTTAGATAAGTATTATTTAAAGCACGGCTTAAAAGGTGTTTTGCATGGTATCCCAGTGTTAATAAAGGATAATATTGATACCACTGATGGCATGGCTAATACCGCAGGTTCGGCTGCATTACAGAACAATTTTCCTAAAAAAGATGCATTTTTAGTGAAGCAATTAAAAGCCGCTGGCGCTATTATTTTGGGTAAAACAAATTTAAGTGAGTGGGCTAATTTTCGTTCAACACATGCTTCAAGCGGTTGGAGCGGATTATATGGACAAACTAAAAACCCGTATGATCCAACTACTAGTCCATGTGGTTCTAGTTCTGGTTCTGCAGTAGCCGTTGCAGCAAACTTTGCGCTGCTTGCAGTTGGCACAGAAACCGATGGTTCGGTAACTTGTCCGGCTAGTGTTAATGGTATTGTTGGTATTAAGCCTTCATTGGGATTAATCAGTCGAGCGGGTATCATTCCTATCGCGCATAGTCAAGATACCGCTGGTCCAATGGCGCAAACTGTTGAAGATGCGGTATTAATGTTATCAGTAATGACAGCTCATGATAGTAAAGATCATTCATCTATCAAGCAATCAGTAAACTATATCAGTCATCTAAAAAAATTGGGTCTAAAAGGCAAACGCATTGGTGTAGTTAGAAACTTAATGGGCTATTTACCGCAAGTAGACAAAACGTTTGAACAGGCTATTGTGACACTGAAAAAGCAAGGTGCAATCATTGTCGATCCGGCTAATATCGATACATTAGGTAAGTGGGATGATGCGGAACTTACCGTGCTAGAATATGAATTTAAAGCCGATTTAAATCAATATTTATCACATACCGCTAAACATGTGCCTAAGTCATTGGCACAATTAATAGCATATAATCGACAACACGCCGATGTTGAAATGCCTTACTTTGGTCAAGAAATTTTTATCTCGGCACAAGCAACAACTGATTTAAATGATCAAAAATATCGAGATGCATTAACGCTCGCTAAATCGTCCGCTCAACAAGGGATAAAAAATGCGTTACGTAAAAACAAGCTAGATTTATTGATAGCTCCAACAGGGCAACCTGCATGGAAAATTGATTGGGTTAATGGCGATCATTACTTAGGCTCTGCTTCGTCGCCCGCAGCGGTTGCAGGATTCCCTCATATTACCGTGCCGATGGGGTATGTGCATGGATTGCCAGTAGGAATTTCTTTTTTTGGTGATAATTTGTCTGAGGGTACATTAATAGAAGCGGCATATGGATACGAGCAAGCGACTAAGCTTAGAGTTGCCCCCCAACTCTAAATTATTTAACCTAATTTAATTAGGATTGTGAGCTGTTTATACAGGTAATGCGTGGTGAATTGGTGTTCAGCAAACGGATGTTGTTAGTTAGTTTTATTTTAATTCATCACAATAAATGTATCACTTGGTATAGTGTGAAATACCGTTAATTATCTTGGTATTCATGGCTATTTGTGTAGAATCTTATTATTTGAAGTTATTGGATATACTATGGCGCGAGAACAGTTCGGTATTTGTGCAGAACCTAGTTTGCATGGATATTACTTATTATTTAATGTACTGGATAATAAAAATGCCTATGTGAGAAATGCGCTGTCACGCTTACCCAGTATGTTTGATCAATATGCTGATCGTTTTTCAGAAGCGAATTTATCGGGCGTGGTGGCTATTGGGGCAAACTATTGGGATGATCTGTATCCTGATGCGCGGCCAAAATGGTTAAAACCGTTTAGTGAAATTAGTGCTGATGATCGAGTGGCGCCAGCCAATAGTTATGATTTGTATGTTGAAATACGTGGCGATCGTGCTGATGTTTGTCATATTGTGGCGAGCAAAGTATGTGATTTATTTGCAGACAGTGTTGAGTTAATTGAACAAGTACGCGCATTTCGTTATTTAGATGGTCGTGATTTAACTGGTTTTGTTGATGGAACTGAAAATCCGAAAGGCTTTCATCGACGTCAGGTCGCTTTGGTGAATGAACAACAAGATACTGAATTTGCCAGTGGCAGCTATTTACATATTCAACGTTATCGGCACAATTTAGCGTTATGGAAATCGTTAGCTGAAGTCGATCAAGAAGAAGTATTTGGCCGAACTAAATTGGAAAATGTTGAATTTAGTGATCAAACCAAACCGCTCACCGCACATACCAAACGAACGAATTTAAAAGATGCACAAGGCAATAGCCTTGAAATTTTACGACAAAGCATGCCGTATGGTGAAATGAAAATCCAAGGGTTATTTTTTGTGTCTTATTGTCATACTCCAGAGCACTTTGAATTGATGCTAAATAGTATGATAGTGGGTGATGAAGAGGGTAATTTCGACCACTTATTACATTACACACAAGCAGAATTAGGCGCTGCGTTTTTTGCTCCTAGTTTAAATTTTCTATTAGCATTAGCAACAAACACACAACCTAAATAATTCATTGTGTGCGGTATTGTTGTTTGGGTTAACGTGATGCCATATCAAGCGTTTAAGAGCTATTTTGGAATTACTTAACCGATATTTTTCAAAAATAAATCGTGTAACTTAGCAATAGTATCGTCAATTTGATTAATATCAGACGGTGCAATAAAAATAGTATCATCACCCGCAATAGTGCCTAATACACCATCACTTTTACCTAAACTGTCTAATAATCGGGCAATTAACTGTGCCGCACCTGGGCTAGTACGAATAATGATCATCACATTATTATGCTCAATGTCTAATACTAATTGTTTAAGTGGGCTTTTCGCCGTAGGTACACCTAACTCAGCAGGTAAACAATACACCATATCTTGACGTGCATTTCGGGTTCTTACCGCACCATATTTACTTAACATGCGCGATACTTTTGATTGACTAATATTATCAAAACCTTGCGCTTTGAGCGCGTCTACAATTTCCCCTTGCGAGCCAAATTGTTCTTGTTTAAGTAATTCTTTGAATGCTTGTACCAGCGCTTCTTGTTTATTTTGAGCGGCCATGATGATGTTGTTATACCTATATTTATCAAAAGAGTCGTTTATTATTATATCCATTACTATTGGAGTTTAGCTTTGCTAGCTGCGTTTTCTGATCCACTCACATCGTTTATTATGCTGATGAATTTACTTATTGCCACCTTGCTTTAATTCCAATAATTTTGGATATATATCATAATGGATAATTTTGTATTGAGTAACCATTAACGCTGCTTATGCATGTTATAATAATTAGATTAAGCATCATTCAGCGGTTAAAGGTTGGTGTTTATCATATCATTAATAATTGTGTTTTGGTGGCTTATGCTTTATTGTTTTGCCACTTTAATTTTAAGTAATTACTCAAATAACGGAGATACTCAATGAAAGTTACAGTTCTAGGCGCTGCTGGCGGTATAGGTCAAGCGTTATCTTTATTGTTAAAAACTCAATTACCCGCAGGATCTGCGTTATCTTTGTATGATGTCGCTCCAGTTGTACCAGGTGTAGCGGTTGATTTATCACACATCCCAACCGACGTTAAAGTAAGTGGTCATGGTGCTGATGATTTAGCGGGCGCATTAACCGATGCTAACATTGTGTTGATCCCTGCTGGTATGCCGCGTAAACCGGGTATGGATCGCGCTGATTTATTTGCAGTGAATGCTGGTATTATTAAAACGTTAGCAGAAGGCATAGTTGCCAATTGTCCAAATGCGTTGGTGGGTATTATTACTAACCCAGTAAATGGTACAGTGCCAATTGTTGCTGAAGTGTTCAAAAAAGCAGGTACTTACGATGCAAAACGCGTATTTGGTATTACCACGTTAGATGTTATTCGTTCAGAAGCCTTTGTCGCAGAATTAAAAAACTTGAATGTTGCTGAGACTAAAGTGCCGGTTATTGGTGGACATTCTGGTACCACTATTTTACCTTTGTTGTCACAAGTGGCAGGTGTTAGCTTTACTGATGAACAAGTGACAGCGTTAACTCATCGTATACAAAATGCAGGTACTGAAGTTGTTAATGCTAAAGCGGGTGGTGGTAGCGCTACGTTATCAATGGGTGCTGCGGCAGCACGCTTTTGTATGTCTTTAGTGAAAGGTATACAAGGTGAAAGTGTTGTTGATTATGCTTATGTGGCTGTTGACGGTGGCGATGCTGCTTACTTTGCGCATCCGGTACGTTTAGGTAAAAATGGCGTTGAAGAAATATTAGCTTATGGTGAATTGAGCGCTTTTGAACAAAAAGCTAAACAAGATATGTTAGCCACCTTGAATAAAGATATTCAAGAAGGTATTGATTTTATCAATGGCTAATTTAACACAGCTAACATAACTAAATGATTATATAAAAAACCGCTCTTTTAGCGGTTTTTTTATTACCAGTTACTGTACAATTATTTGTCATTCGCTTGGTAGTAATTGCGCTGCGCTGGTAAATCGCTTCGATATTCAACAAACTCAACTTCATAACCATTTGGGTCAATAAAGTAGACATTGTGGCGATGCGCTAAGTTATCTCCACTTTTATCAACAACATATCCTGCTCTGTTTAATCGTTGGATCACTGCAGCTAAATTATGGGTAACAAATGCAAAATGGCATAAACCTAAGCTCATCCCAGTGAGATCGCGATTCTCACCAGTACCGTTATCGTTAAATGTTAAATATTGATAATCATCACCAAAATGTAACCAGTTACGTGGTTTGCCATACCATAGTGCTTCACCACCACCACGCACTTGCCAATGTGGAAAGGCGGCTTGGTAAAAGGTTAGTGTATCGGGTAAATTTTTTACAACTAAATTAAGGTGTTCTAATTGCATCATTAACTTTTCTCCTAAGTGTATACATTATTTTGTGATGCTATTTTTTTTGCATCGTTTGTTGTAGTAATTTTGAAAAGACATGTAAAAACATAGAATTTTTCTGTTTTTTTGACTTGCCTTTATCGTCTATAGCTCGCTGCTCATTGTTTGGTTGTGATGCGTTCATGACTGATGCTCCTGATTATTTTGTCATCTTGGTAACGAATATCATCATGTTAAAACCTAAAGCTAACTTGAGGTAAAGCGGTTTTTTAACTAAACTAAAAAATTTAGGAGAACGGTTATGGCTGAACTTAGTGTTGGACAGGTAGCCAAACGATGCGGCGTAAATGTGTCAGCATTACATTTTTATGAACAAAAAGGCTTAATTAAGAGTTGGCGTAATGCGGGTAATCAACGCAGGTATCATCGAGATGTATTACGCAGAATTGCAGTGATCAAAGCGGCACAAAAAATGGGTATCTCCCTTGAACAAATAAAAAGAGCGTTCATCAATTTACCAGAACAACGTGCTCCTGATAAAAATGATTGGGCTAAATTATCGCGTTTTTGGCAAGGGCAGTTAAATGAGCGCATTCGAGCAATGGAAAAACTGCGCGATTTACTGACAGGGTGTATTGGCTGTGGTTGTTTATCATTAAAAAATTGCCCATTATACAACCCTGATGATGTTTTAGGCGAAGCGGGCGTGGGCGCTATTTTGTTAGAACGCGATAGTTAACCCGCGAATAATTTGTTAAACAGAGAGTTAAGCGTTACGATTTGCAGCGATCTGCGCGAGTGCGATTAATGCTTGTTTGTATTCTGATTCAGGTAATATAGCTAATGCAGTGATCGCTTTATCAGCTTCTTGCTCTGCTTTCTGTTGAGTGTAATGTAGTGCGCCAGTTTCGTTCATGGCAGCTAAAATTTCATCTAAATGATCCATACCATTACCATGTTCTATGGCATCGCGTATGAGTTGTTGCTGCTGTGTATTGCCATGTTGCATTGCATAGAGCAGCGGTAGTGTCGGTTTACCTTCAGCTAAATCATCACCTACATTTTTACCCATTTCTTTGGCATCAGCAGTGTAATCTAAAATATCATCAACCAGCTGAAACGCCGTGCCTAAATGCTTACCGTAGTTCAACATGGCTTGTTCTATTGCAGGTGGTTGATTGGCTATCACTGCCGCTAAACGAGTTGCGGCTTCAAATAATTTTGCAGTTTTACAATAAATTACCTGTAAATATGATTGCTCAGTGGTGTCTGCGTCATTGCAATTCATTAATTGCAATACTTCCCCTTCAGCAACAATATTCGTGGCGTCTGATAATATTTCCATAATGCGCATATTGTTTAATTTGACCATCATTTGAAATGATCGGGTATATAAAAAATCACCCACTAACACGCTAGCACTATTGCCAAATAAAGCATTCGCTGTTTCGCGACCACGGCGCATATTGGATTCGTCAACTACATCATCATGCAATAATGTTGCCGTGTGAATAAATTCAATGATAGTAGCAATGGCAATATGTTGTTCGCCTTGATAATCAAATGCATTGGCAGCGAGTACAGTAAGTAGTGGGCGCATACGTTTGCCACCACCGTTTACAATATAAACTCCTAATTGATTAATTAACGCCACATCAGAAGCTAATTGGGCATAAATTAAATCATTCACTTGACGCATGTCATTTTGACTAAGTTTTTGTATTGCTTGCAAATTCATAAAACGTAACTGGTTACCTGACGTTATTTAGTTGGCAAAAGAGATCGATAATGTATCAAACTTAGCCAATTTATTTAAGGAAATTGCGCACGAGTTTACACGAAAATTTACGGGAAAGAAGATTTCTCATTGTTTGGTTTAAAAAAACTGAAAAAAAACAGTAAATGACGATATTTATACTTGCGGGCAATGCGTTCTTGACGTAGAATTCGCGCCCTATATTTTTAAATTTAGCGCTAATATAAAGGCGCAGTACGGAGTAGCTATGTACGCGGTATTCCAAAGTGGCGGTAAACAACACCGTGTTACTGAAGGTCAAACCGTTCGCCTAGAAAAGCTTGAGCTTGAAATAGGCGCAACAGTCGAATTCGATAACGTGTTAATGATCGCCAATGGCGAAGAGATCAATGTAGGTGCACCTTACATTGATGGTAGTAAAGTAGTGGCTGAGGTGGTAAACCAAGGTCGTGCTGCTAAAGTAAAAATTGTTAAGTTTAAACGTCGTAAGCATTCACGCAAACAAGCGGGCCATCGCCAATGGTTCACTGAAGTGAAAATTACGGGTATTAACGGCTAATTAGGAGCGTCTTAAGATGGCACATAAAAAGGCAGCGGGTAGTACACGTAACGGTCGTGATTCTGAAAGTAAACGCTTAGGTGTTAAACGCTTCGGTGGTCAAGAAGTTTTATCTGGCAGCATCATTGTACGTCAACGTGGAACTAAGTTTCATGCTGGTTCAAACATGGGTATTGGTAAAGACCATACACTTTTCGCTTTAACTGACGGTAAAGTGCAGTTTGAAGTTAAAGGCCCTAAAAATCGTAAGTTTGTTAGTATTGTTGCAGAATAATTACTAATCCACTTTAGCAAAAGCCTCGCTCAAGCGGGGCTTTTTTATCTGTGTATATTCGTTCAACTTAGATGTACACAAAAAATCACATTAGCACCATAATTCAATAAAGTGTCAGGCGCAAAAACCACACTTATTTTTTATCGATGGTATAATAAATAGTCAAGTATTGGTTGGAGTTATTGCAAATAACATGAAATTTGTTGATGAAGTTGAGATCCGCGTAGAAGCTGGTGACGGTGGTAACGGTTGCGTAAGTTTTCGCAAAGAAAAATTTATCGAATTTGGCGGCCCAAATGGCGGTGATGGCGGTGATGGTGGCAGCGTTTATTTAATTGCTGATGAAGGCCTAAGTACGTTAATTGAATATCGATTTGAACGTTTTCATCATGCTCAACGCGGTCAAAATGGCCAAAGTCGTGATTGCACCGGCAAAGGTGGAGAAGATTTATATTTAAAAGTACCGATCGGTACACGGGTGATGGATGTTAATACTAATGAACAACTTGGCGATTTAACCCAACATAAACAAGTATTGTTGGTTGCTAAAGGTGGTTGGCATGGCTTAGGAAATTCACGTTTCAAAAGTAGTACTAACCAAGCGCCCAAGCAAAAAACAAATGGTACACCGGGAGAAATTCGTAGCCTTAATTTAGAGATGTTATTATTGGCTGATGTTGGTTTGTTGGGTTTACCAAATGCCGGTAAATCAACACTAATTCGCAGTGTCTCAGCAGCTAAGCCGAAAGTAGCTGATTACCCTTTTACCACCTTAGTACCTAATTTAGGGGTCGTTCGCTTAGATGGCCAGCACAGTTTTGTTATTGCGGATATTCCGGGGTTAATTGAAGGTGCGGCTAGTGGTGCTGGTTTGGGCACGCAATTTTTAAAACATTTAGAACGTTGTCGAGTGTTACTGCATGTAGTTGATATTATGCCGGTTGATGGCTCAGATCCGGTGAGCAACATCAATACGATTGTGAATGAATTAGCGTTACATTCTGAAAAACTAAACAATAAGCCACGTTGGTTGGTATTTAATAAAGTGGATTTATTGTTAGCAGAAGAAGCTGAACAATTAATTCAAAACATACTTAGCCAGCTGAATTGGCAAGAGCGATATTTTGCAATTTCAGCCTATAATAAATTAGGCACAGAAAAGCTTTGCCAAGAAGTCATGCAGTTTATTGAAACCTTGCCGGTTGAGCAAGATGAACATGATATTGATGCAGAAAAAGTTGAATTTAAGTGGGATAGTTATCATCAAGAAGTGATTGATGAACATCATGATGATCTAGATGACGATGACTGGAACGAAGATGATTATGATGTTGAAGTAGAATATCGTAAATAATCAGACTAATTTGCGCTGAACTCTGCATCATTAAGTGAAACAGGTATAAAAATTAGGTGCTTAGATGATTAATTTAAGCGCCTTTTGTTTTATTTGAAATTGAGATGTAACCTTATGACTATAGTTTCGATGATAGTTGCCACTGCGCACAATAATGTAATTGGTAAAGATAACGACATGCCTTGGTATTTACCGGCTGATTTGGCGTACTTTAAACGGGTTACTTTAGGTAAACCAGTCATTATGGGGCGAAAAACTTTTGAGTCG
>Ga0316206_1003021_pt1 | contig 10059 bp, 7 predicted proteins | sample 6monthpyrite_MG_FD_204942 | JGI IMG/M metagenome (GOLD analysis project Ga0316206, IMG submission 204942) | Microbial mat bacterial communities from mineral coupon in-situ incubated in ocean water Damariscotta River, Maine, United States -... | ecosystem: Environmental > Aquatic > Marine >...
ATGCTGACGAAGCGACTGTTCAGGCTGCCAATTGCGTTGTTTTCGGGCGAAACGTGATAGAGATTGGACGTGACGGACCGGGTGGTGCAACCTATATTCCCGGACTATGAGCATTTTTCGAAAACTGCGGTCTCTTGGCCGACCCAAACACCCTGTGTGGCCGCAATTTGACGCGCCGCTGCGCCCGGATGTTGCATTTTATGCCATCGGCGACATCCACGGACAGGCTCGGCAATTGAATGACGCCATTGGCGGGATCAAAGCAATGGCTGCGGCGCCGACGATCATCTGTGTTGGCGACTATATCGACCGCGGAGAACAGTCCGCCGAGGTGCTGCGCCGTCTTCAGGACCTTACCGGGGCTGCTGACATGTCGGTCATCTGTTTGATGGGAAACCACGAACAGATGTGCCTTCGTTTTCTCGATGAGCCAGAAAAGCATGGCGAACGATGGCTGCGCTATGGCGGATTGCAGACATTGGCGAGTTTCCGCGTCGGCCATGATCCAAACCGCAACATGACCGGAATGCGTGATTCCCTGGCCGAGGCTATGGGAGAGGATCTGATTTCCTGGTTGCGGGCGCTTCCGCTTTTCTGGATCACCGGAAATGTCGCGGTGACCCATGCAGGCGCAGATCCGGGGCATCCGATCAGCGCGCAATCGGCGCGCAGTCTGCTTTGGGGTCATCCCGATTTCACCACCGTCCCGCGCGGCGATGGCATGTGGGTTCTGCATGGTCACACTATCGTCGATCAGCCGCGTTTTATGCCCGGGGTCATCTCGATTGATACGGGTGCGTATGCGGGTGGACCGCTAAGCGTTGCGTCTGTCTCGGCTGAGACGCTTGTCTTTTCGGGGTTTTAGGGTCTTTGTCTGGCTCATCAGGTTCAGATGTTTGTTGCGCAATTCCCACTGTGTTTTGGGAATCGTGGTGGCGATTCGGACGATGGCGTCGTTTGGGCTCGGGAATTGGGCTAAACGTGATGTGAACGCTCCTCTGGAGCGGAAATTGGGCGAGGCAGGCGGAAAAATGTGTGCTTTGGGTCCATGTGTACAGTTATCTGGGCGGTTTTATGATGTCTGACGGCTTTGTTTTGCGCGGTTACGGGGCGTGGGTCGCGCGGGCAGCTTTGCGGGGGGCGTGTGGCGGTCTGCTGCTGGCCATCGCAGGCTGCGGCGTTACCTATACCAGCCCCGAAGTGCGTTATAATGACAGCAATGTCGGTATCACCCGCGTCGAACTGACCCCAGCCAGTGCGGTCGTCGCGAACCGGTCGGTTTATGTGCCGCGCAGCCTGCCTGCCGCCTTCCATTCGGTGGCCGGCAGCGGCAACCTGCGGGGCGCCGGGGCGCTGCCCGGGGCGCCGTTTTTGCCCGAAGAGCGCGCCAAGCGGCTGGATTATCGCCCGCTGCCCGATGTCGCGCCCGCCCCCTATCGCATCGGCGTCGGTGATGTGTTGCTGCTGGCCACGCGGGGCTCTGCTTCGACGGTCGAACAGCTCTCGGGGCTGCTGGCGGCGCAGAACCAGCGCCAAGGTTATACCGTGCGCGACGACGGCGCGATTGCGATCCCCGAGGTCGGCACTGTCGAGCTGGCCGGGCTGACGGTAGAACAAGCCGAGGACCGCCTGTTCCAAGTGCTGGTCGAGAACCAGATCGACCCGTCGTTCAGCCTTGAAGTCGCCGATTTCAACTCGGCCCGTGTCACGGTTGGCGGCGCGGTAAAACAATCTGTTTTGGTGGCGATCATGCTGCAGCCGCTAACGCTAAGTGATGCGTTGACCCAGGCGGGCGGGATCACTGTCAAGGACGAGGAATTCGCCTCGATCCGGATTTATCGCGACGGCACGCTGTATCAGATTCCGGTGGAAACCTATCGCGACAAGCCAGAGCTGGGCCGCAAGGTTCTGGCGAATGGCGATGCGATTTTTGTCGACACAACTTACGACCTTGATCGGGCAATTGAGTTTTACAAACAAAAGCTTGACGTGATTTCGCTGCGCAGCACGACGCGCAGTGCGGCGCTGCAGGCGCTGGACACCGAGATCTCGTTGCAGCGCAAAGCACTGACTGATCGGCGGGTGATATTTGAGGCACGCACCGAGCTGGATGCAGAGCCGCGCGACTATGTTTATCTGGCCGGCGAGGTGAACAGTCAAAGCCGTTTTGCACTGCCTTACGGGCGGCAGGCGACACTGGCGGATGTGCTGTACAGCGAGGGCGGGTTTAACACGACGACGGGCGACCCGGCCGAGATTTACGTGCTGCGCGGCACTGGGGGATCGGTGACGGCCTATCATCTGAACGCGCAGAACGCGGTTAATCTGATTGTAGCGACCCAACTGCAGATGCGCCCCAGCGACATCGTGTTCATCGAAGAGCAGCCGATCACAAAATGGAACCGCTCGATCCAGCAGGTCCTGCCCAGCCTGATCGCCGTCGGAAAATAGCCCCGGCCCAGATCCACCCAGCCGCTTAACGAAGCTCGCGACGCACCGGGATCAATGGGATGCCAGCCGCTGGCCTTGACGTGACGCGACGCAGTGGTCGACTTGCCGCGCAACACTTTGCCGATGAGTGTCCTGGGCATAGCAAAAAAATGGGACTTTTGTCGGTCTTCACGTTATCTGAACCAAGCCCCGGTAGAAAACACGGCGATGTCGCTTCTGTCGGGGCGGCGGGTTAGACCTCCAACCGAATGAGGCGATTGTTGCGACGGATTTCTGCCAATTGGATTTTTCCCGGTCTGATTGCATTTGCTATCATCGTGGCGACGTTATTCATTCGGCAAATGGTGCTTGATACTCAGTATGAGCGGGTCACATCAGACACTGAATTGTATTCAACCGGCTTTGCCGCCAAACTTGAGGCGCATGTCGACGTGCGCTTTGGTGTCGCAAATCTGGTCAAAACCGAATGGGAACGGGGGCGAATTCGCAACCTTGAGGAGTTCCGGTCAGAAGCGTTTGCCGTACATGATCTTTTTGACGACCTTCAGGCGTTCAATTGGGTAAACCCGCAAGGTGTCATCGAAGTGGTGACGCCCCAGGCCGGAAATGAGGCCGCGCAGGGGCTTGATATCCGGTCGCTTACGGTGCCCTCGGTCGCGTTGTCAGAGTCCGAACGTACCGGCGAGATGCAGATTTCGCCGCCGATCACCCTTGCGCAGGGCGGCACCGGGTTTGTCGCATATCTGGCGATGGCACGGGAGGGGCAAGCGCTTGGCGCGCTCAACATCGTTTTTCGGGCCGAACCGCTTATTCAAAGCACGCTGCGAAACACGATGAACGAGTCATATCTTATCTGGGTCCGCGACGGTGATCTGCCCCTGTACGGGTCCGGGGTGCCGGATTCGGACACACGATTCCTGTTTAGCACAGAGATCGAGGTTGGGGGACGGTCCTGGACAGTTCTGACACTGCCCACCGAAACACAGATCGCCAAGGCGTCCAGCCTGATTGATGAGATCGTGTTGTTTTCGGGTATCATCGTCGCTCTTGTCACCGGATTGTTGACCAATATCGCCGCCTCCCAGCAAAGGTCGCTGAAAGAAAGCGAAGGGCGGTTTGCCTTTGCCATGAAGGGTGCAAATGACGGGCTTTGGGATTGGGATCTGGCCACCGGCCAGACCTATTTTTCGCCTCGGTGGTACGAAATGCTGGGCTATAGGCCGGACGAACTGCCAAGTGATCATGACACGTTTTTGTCGTTGCTACACCCCGAGGATAGGCCAAATATCAAGTCCTACCCCGATGAGATGATCGCGCAGAACAAAGAGGTTCTGGAATCCGATTTCCGCATGCAGCACAAGAACGGGACCTGGGTCAACATTCTGTCGCGCGCCTTTCTGGTGCGCGAGAATGGCAAGGTGGTGCGCATCGTGGGGACCCATGTCGATATCACCGAATCCCGCGAAAATGAAGAGGCGCTGCGGCGTGCCCAAGAGATTCTGCGCGAAGGGATGGAGGCATTGCCGGTCGGCTTTGCCTATTATGGCGCGGATCACCGGTTGCTTGAGTTCAACCACAATTACCCCGAATTATTGTCCAGCCAGACCAGCCACCTGGAACCGGGCATCAAGTTTGAGGATCTGGTGAGTGAACCCACAGCCTTTGCGGCGGCGCGCCGGGGTCTTGTCGGCGGTGATCTGGGCAGTCGCGGCGTGGCAAGTTGGGTCTACCAACGGACCGATGGGCGTTGGATCGAAACCCGAGAGCGGACCACCAGCAGTGGTGGTTTCATTCAGGTGATCGAGGATATTACCGAGGTTCGCCGCCATCAGGAACAATCGCAACAGACCCATAAGATGGAGGCGGTCGGCCAGCTGACCGGCGGCATTGCGCATGACTTCAACAATCTGTTGGCGGTTATCATGGGCAATGCGGAACTGCTGGAAGAGGTGAGCGGAGAGTCCTCTGCCATCACCTTGGCGATCGTTCACGCCGCCCAGCGCGGGGCGGAGCTAACGCAGCGGCTGCTCGCCTTCTCGCGCAAGCAACCGCTTAGCCCAGAGGTGGTCGATCTTTCGTCTTTGATCTCTGGTATGCAGGATTTGCTGGAACGAACTTTGGGTGAAACCGTAGATATCCGCACGGTGACTCCAGATGGGCTATGGGGGGCCTTGGCGGACCCGGGGCAAGTCGAAAACGCGATCCTCAATCTGGCTTTGAACGCTCGCGATGCAATGCCGGATGGCGGTGTGCTGACGATTGAATGCGCCAATGTTCATGTGTCCCAATCCGAAGAGGTCGATGGCGAGGAATTCGCCGCCGGGGATTACGCGGTTCTGTCGGTCCGTGATCAAGGGACGGGGATGTCCGGGCAGGTGTGCAAGCATGCATTCGAGCCGTTTTTCACCACGAAAGGCGTGGGTGAGGGCAGCGGGCTGGGCCTGTCGATGGTCTATGGTTTCGCTCAGCAATCTGGTGGGCAGGCAAGGATTGAAAGCGTTCAGGGGCAGGGAACCACGGTAAAACTGTACCTTCCGCGGGCGACCATCGGGGCGGTCGGCAGGGCTGAACCGCTTCGGGCAGAGGTGCCCAAGGGGCGGGGCGAAACGATCCTGGTGATCGAGGACGACCCCGCCGTCTGCAAGATGGTGCAGACCATGCTGGAAAGCCTTGGTTATTCGGTTGTCAGCGCCGGAAATATCGCCGCTGCCCGGCGTATTGTGGTGTCTGCGGTGGATATCCGGCTGGTGTTATCGGACGTTGTGCTGCCGGGCGCGCAAAGCGGCCCCGACTTCGCCGCTGAATTGTCAGAGACACGGCCCGATTTGCAGGTCATCTTTATGTCCGGCTACCCGGTGGATGACCAGGGCGAGGGTGGGGTCGCCAGCCTCGATAGGGTCCTGCTAAGCAAACCCTTCACGATTGAACAGCTCGCCCAGATATTGACCCATAGCCTGGCGGTGTGACACGACGGCCCATCGGGTTCAGCTTTCGCGGAACGCCTTGGTGAAATAATCCGCCAGCGGTTTGACCAGATAGGCAAGCGGCGTGCGGTCTTTGGTGCGGATGAATGCCTGCACCGGCATGCCGGGGATCATCACCAGCCCTTCGGGCAGTTTGGCGATTTCCTCCTCGGGTAGGCGAATTTCGGCACGGTAATAGGTGGCCTGGGTGCGCTCATCGGTAAAGGCATCCGCCGAGATCTGCACCACGGTGCCGAACAGCTCTGGCGTGGTGCGGCTGTCAAAGGCGGAAAACCGCACGACGACCTCTTGGCTGACGAACACCTGATCCACATGAATGGGCTCGATCTGGGCGGCGATGACCAGCGGGCGGTCCTGCGGGATCAGGTACAGCAGCGGATCGGCGGCGCGGATCACCGAACGTGGAGTGAACACCTGCTGGCCGTAGACGATTCCCGACACCGGCGCGGTGATGTCCAGCCGGTCCAGGCGGTTCAGCAAAGCACGGCGCTGTTCGGCCAGCTCCAACTCGCGGATCTGCAGGTCGCGCAGTCGGGTGATCGCGTCTTCGCGCCGGGTCGTGCCAAGTTTCAGGATCTCGATGTCGATCTCGGTCATCCGCTCTAAAGCCTGGGCGCCGCTGGCAATCAATTCGCCACGCTGGCCGCCCAACTTGGCCTCTTCGCGCTGCAGCGACAGCACGCGAGCGGCTTGGGCGAGGCCGCGATCCAGCAACAACTGCTGACCCACCAGTTCCTCGCGGATCAGGTCGATCTGTATTTCCAGAGATGCTTTTTGTGCGTCTATACCTTCGACCTGGGTCGATATCTGTTCTCGTCGTTTTTCCAATTGCTCGGATTCGCGCGACAAAGAGGCGTTGCGGGCGACGAACAGGCGCGACTGGCCATCCATCAGGTCAAGCACCTCGGCGTTCTGCGAGGCCCGTTCGATCAGTTCAGCGTCAAAGTCGATGGTGTTGGCGCTGTCGCGCTCTGCCTCCAGGCGGGCGCGGCGGGCGGTGAATTCGAACAGCTGGCTTTCAACGATCGCCAGTTCGGATTGCAGGATCGACGGGTCAAGCCGCAACAGTATGTCGCCCGCTTTTACAACGTCGCCCTCTTTCACGGTGATTTCAGCGACGATGCCGCCATCGGGGTGTTGCACAATCTGGCGGTTCTGGTCGACCTCGACCTGGCCATTGGCGATGATCGCGCCGGAAATATTGGAAAAAACCGCCCAGCTGCCAAAGCCACCAAGCAGGATCAGCAGGCCCAACAGCCCCAGCGTCATATGACGGCGGGCGGAATAGGCGTTGGGTTTGGCGTTGCTCATGTCACGCCTCCGGGTCCGGCGCTACGGCGCACCGCGCTATAGTTTTGTAGCACCTCTTTCATCACCTCATCGCGCGGCCCAAAGGCGCGACGGGCCCCCATATCCAGCACCAACAGCTTTTCGCATTCCTCGATGGCGGCGGGCCGGTGCGCCATGATCAGCACCGATTTGCCATCGGCCTTCATCTGCCGGATTGCAGTGTTCAACGCCTGACTTCCCTCGTTGTCGAGGTTCGAGTTCGGCTCATCCAGCACCAGAAACACCGGGTCGCCGTACATCGCGCGGGCCAGCCCGATGCGTTGCACTTGTCCGCCGGAAAGACGCCCCCCCCCGGCGCTGACCCGTGTGTCATAGCCCTCGGGCAGCTTGAGGATCATGTCGTGCGCCGCAGCCTTTTTGGCGGCTTCGATAATTTTGACGGCATCGGGTTCGGTGCTGAGGCGGGCGATATTATCAGCGATCGTTCCGTCAAACAGCTGCACGCGTTGCGGCAGGAATCCGATATACTGGCCCAGAACATCCGGGTCATATTGGTCAAGCGAGGCGCCATCGAGACGGATTTTGCCGCCAGCAGGTCGCCAGACCCCGGTCAGTGCCCGCGCAAGAGTTGTCTTGCCAGAGCCGGACGGGCCGATAACGCCCAGCGCCTCGCCTGGGTTCACATCAAACGACACCATCCGCAGGCTGGCCACCTTTTCGCCGGGCGGCACCACAGTGAGTTGCTGTACGCTTAGTTTGGCTTTGGGCACCGGCAACGGCATGCGTTCGGCGTCGACAGGGACGGTTGCCAGCAGTTCTGCCAGATTGGACCAGCCCTTGGTTGCACGCTGGATCAGCGGCCATTGTCCGATGGCCAGATCCAGTGGCGCCAAAGCGCGGCCCAGCAGGATTGACGAGGCGATCATTGCGCCGGGCGTCAGCCCAGCGTTCAGCACCAGATAGGCACCCAGCCCCAGCATCGCCGATTGCAGGAACAGCCGGAACGTTTTCGACAGTGTGGTAAAGCCGCCGGTGCGGTCGCTGGACATCACGCTGTGCGACAAGGCGCGTCCGCGTGCGACGTTCCAGCGGGTAAAAGCCGCCTTTTGCATGCCAAGGCTGCGCACCATTTCCGCCTCTGTCCGGATCTGTTCGGAAAAATGTTCCGCCTGTGCAACGGCGCGATTGGTTTCCATTACCGGATTTCGGGTCATCAACTGGTTGAGGATCGTCACCATAATCAGCAATCCGCCGCCCCCCACGGCCAGCATCCCCAGCCAGGGGTGGAACACGGTGATGCCCAGCAAAAACACCGGGGTCCAGGGAATGTCGAAAAGGGCGGCAAAAACCGGCGACGCCATCAGCCTTTGCACGGCCTCCAGATCGCGCAATCCGCTTGTGGCGCCGGGGTCGCCCTGCACCACGCTGGCGCGTTTGATCATGGCGCCGAAGACGCGGCCGTCAAGCTGCGCCTGAAACTGCGCGCCGATGCGGGTCAGCACCCGGCCGCGAACAAAATCGAGCAGGCCCATCATGCCAAACAGGAATCCCATCAGGATGAACAGCGCCAAAAGCGTTTCTTCAGACCGGCTGCCCAGCACCCGGTCATAGACCTGCAACATGAACATCGGGCCGGTCAGCATCAGTAGATTAACGAAGAAACTGAACAGGCCGACAGACCAGAACAGTCCACGACCGGCGCGCCGTGCCTGACGCAGTTCGCTGCGCCCGGATTCGATGTCCGGGCGTCTCAGGGTGCTGGCGTTTATGGTGCAATCCTCCGCTCAAAAAGCTTCTGCCACCTTACGGTCACAGCAAATAGCTGATATCTTGATAGTAACTGTGAATTAGTCCGTCATCTATTATGTGACATAAAGAGGCGTTATTGTTGGTATTGCGACGTTATATGACATCAGGTCGATCCCCATCCAGGCGCGGATTCGCGTTTGTGCCATTCGTGTTGTTGGCCCTTGCAGGCTGCGGCAAACCCGAGGTTTCGCGTGGGATAAACGACCCATACGAAGCGCAGAACCGCGCTGTTCATGAAACCAACAAGAACATCGACCGCACGATTCTGCGTCCGTTGACCAGTTTGGGCGGCGGCGGGGAACCAGGCGTTGTGATGCGCAGCGTTGGCAATTTCGCGGGAAATCTGTCACTGCCGAAATCTTTCGTGAACGATGTCTTGCAGGCCAATGTGGATGATGCGGCGCATAATTTTACGCGTTTCCTGATCAACTCGACCTTCGGTATCGCGGGTCTGTTCGACCCGGCGACCGCCTGGGGGCTGGCAGAGCGGGGCAGTGATTTTGGTGAAACCCTGCATGTTTGGGGCTTTGCCGAGGGACATTATGTTGAACTGCCCCTGCTTGGCCCGTCGACCAAACGTGATGCGATCGGCAAAGTGGTCGATCTGTTCACCAACCCGCTGACCTACGTCCTGCCCAGCCCGGAACGTTATGGCATTCATGTTGCAGGCGCGGTTTCAAAAGTAAGTGATCGGGGGCAGTATGGCGAGACGATTGACGCTATCCTGTATGACAGTGCTGACAGCTATACGCAGATGCGATTGCTTTATCTTGAGAACCGACGGTTCCAATTAAATGGTGAACAGACACAAGAATTGGCAGATGATTATGACGACTATTATTCGCAATAACCTGACGCGCCGTGACCTGCTGGCAATGGGCGGTGCGGCTTGTGCGCTGGCGGCTCTGCCGGCACAAGCGCTGAACACCACTGACGCCAAGGGGCTGATCGACCGTGTTGTGGCGCGGATCAATCAGGTGATTAATTCTGGCAAGCCGCAGTCGGTGATGATCGTCGAATTCGAAAAACTGTTCGTCGATTTCGCCGATGTGAATTTCATCGCCTTCAAAACGCTTGGGCCCCCGGCGCGGTCGGCCAGCAAGGCGCAGATGCGGGCCTTTACCAAGGCGTTTCAGGGCTATATGGCGCGCAAATACGGCAAGCGGTTCCGCGAATTCATCGGCGGTGAGATCGTCGTGCAAAAGGCCCGAAAAGAGAAATCTCATTATGCCGTCGATACCAAGACACTGTTGAAAGGCAGATCGCCGTTCAAGGTGACCTATCTTGTGTCCGACAAAAGCGGGCGCGATCTGTTCTTTGATATGCGGATCGAAGGCGTCAGCCTGGTCAACAGCGAAAAAGAAGAAATCGGTGCGTTGCTGGACCGCAATGGTGGCAACATCGACCGGATGATTGCTGATCTCAAGAAGTTCGGCTGACGCGCGCGTTAACGGTTATTTCCACCAAAGATGTTGCGCAGCACGTCATCGATGGCGTTGCCGCGCGGCTCGCGTTCTTGCACCAC
>Ga0316206_1003022_pt1 | contig 10058 bp, 7 predicted proteins | sample 6monthpyrite_MG_FD_204942 | JGI IMG/M metagenome (GOLD analysis project Ga0316206, IMG submission 204942) | Microbial mat bacterial communities from mineral coupon in-situ incubated in ocean water Damariscotta River, Maine, United States -... | ecosystem: Environmental > Aquatic > Marine >...
GATATGAGCTCTGATCCCAACCGCCGAACGGCAAAACTGCTCATCAAGCCATGTACACAAGGCTCTTTTCTGACCCGAAGTCATGCGCGACTGCCCACCCTGCCATCCATCCAGGGCGAGGGCATCTATAGGGCGCGTTAGGCATTCGCCACATATCTGAACTTGCTCAGAATGGATCGGGAACTGAATATTCGACATGCTGCATCTGCACACCCCGGAAGCGACACGGAAAGAAGGGGTCTGATGCCGGAGAGTGCAGAATCCTACGCTAAGGCTGTCCGCAAGGGGAGGGTTCCACGGCACAGTGTCCTGTCATCCCAAAATCCAACAAAATACGAAGGTCGAGTGTTACACATAGCTGGTACGATGAAAATCTCGAAAGACGCCCCCTATTCGTACAGCCGCCATCCGCTGCGCACGAACTCACACACAGCGGGACTTTGCTGCCGTTGACAACGGCACCGCATGCCTCGCAAATTGCGACTACACTGTTTTAAATATAGGTTCGGTTTGGTAAATTCAGAAACAGATATCACGTCCGAGTATTTTTCCGTGTCAAACGCTTCGCGTTGGCAACTACTTCGGGATCTGATGATCAAACTCGATCAAATTGAACGGCCCGAATTCCGCTCGAGATGCCTGACAAATGGCCGCTTGAGCAACTGGGACAGTGAATGATTTTATCATTTCTCTGACGGCGGGTACAAAGACATTGAGTGGTTTGAGCTTCGGGGCGGTTCATTGTTGAAGCCTCAAGTCTTCGCAGGTGTTGTTGATATTCAATTCGTGGGGGACCTGAATGGAGAAACGCTGCGACTGTACGGGTATATGAAAAACGGCATGATTGCTGACAAGCTTGTCGGGCTTTGATTGCGTCACTCAGGGCTCACTACTGCCGTTAGCTGCACACGGCTTGAATGGCTGCTCCATCATTAGCGTAGGATTCTGCCCCCTCCGGCATCGGACCCCAAGAAGGCTTCGTCGTCGCTGAAAACGACCTGGCACCTCCCCAGAGCACGTGATCACCCGCTTCGTTCCCCGTTTCAGTCAATTATGGTCACCGGATTCGGGCTTCGGTCTTGTGGTCAAAGAGCATTGCACGTTCGACGGGGAAATTTATTCCCACCCGCGTCCCTTCTTCTGAGCGCTCGTCGCCACGCTCTTCGACAACGATCTTTTCGCCGGTGTCCGAGATCAGATAGGCATAGGAAACGCCTCCGAGTGCTTCGGTCAGGTCGACGGTATGGGTGTCGCCCGCGTAATCGAGCTCGATGTGTTCGGGCCGGATGCCGATGGACACTTGTGTTCCGTCTGCGGGCATTGATACCGGCGGCTTGAAGCTGCCTTTCAGAGCCGGAACCATGATCGCGCCGCCATTGCTGGTGCCATCCAGGAAATTCATCGCGGGCGAACCGATGAAACCGGCGACGAATTTGTTGTTCGGGTTGCGGTACAGATCCAGCGGCGCGCCGACTTGTTCGATATAACCGGCCCGCAGCACCACGATCTTGTCGGCCAGCGTCATCGCCTCGACCTGGTCGTGGGTCACGTAGATCATGGTGGCGCCGATTTCCTTGTGCAGGCGCGCAATCTCGACCCGCATCTCGACGCGCAATTCGGCATCAAGATTGGACAGCGGCTCGTCAAACAGGAATACTTCTGGGCCGCGAACAATGGCACGGCCAATCGAGACCCGCTGACGCTGACCACCCGACAGTGCTGCGGGCTTTCGTTTTAGATAGTCCTCCAGCTTCAGGATCCGGGTGGCCTCGGCGACTTTCTTTTCGATTTCCGCCTTGGGATACCCATTCATCTTCAGGCCAAAGCCCATGTTGTCCTTGACCGTCATATGCGGGTAAAGCGCATAGGTCTGAAACACCATGGCAACGCCGCGTTCTGCGGGGTCCATCCGGGTGACATCCCGCGACCCGATGTTCATTGAGCCTTCGGTGGTTTCCTCAAGCCCGGCGACCATGCGCAGCAGCGTGGACTTGCCGCATCCGGACGGGCCAACAAACACGCAAAATTCGCCATCTTCGATTTCCAGGTCCACACCGTGGATCACCTGAACATCGCCGTAGCGTTTGACCACATTCTTAAGCGTTACACCTGACATGAGTATTTTCCTTGTCAAAAAAGATTAAGAGGGGAATTGCCAAGACGTTGCCTCGGCTCCGATTTTTTCTGTGGTTTCCAGCAGGACTGCGCGAAATGCATTCAGCTCTTCCAAAGACCTCCGGGTTGTAGAAGTCGCAATCGACACCGCTCCGATCACGCGCCCGTTGGTGGACAGGATCGGTGCAGCAATAGAGATGATGCCCTGCTCATGCTCTTGCCGGTCAAAGGCAATGCCTTCGGTTCTGATCACGTCCAACTCGGCCGACAGGGTTTCAACTGATCCATGGGTTGCAGGGGTGTATTTGAAAAAAGCCTGCTGCTGCAGGGCCAATTCCAGCCGTTTGGGTGCCATAAAGGCCAGCATCGCCTTGCCGACTCCGGTGCAATAGGCGGGCACGACTTTGCCGGCCTCGGCCAGCGTGTCGAACCTGTCAGTTGCCTTCAGCTTGTCGACAAACAGGACCTGCCCGTTGTCGATCTGGGCAAGGTGGATGGTCTCGCCAACCTCCGTCGCCAGGGCTTCGATAAAAGGTCTGGCAACTGGCGCGAGCGAGGCATTTTTCCACGCCGCATGTGCCAGACGCATCAGGCGAAGGCCCAGACTGTAGGTCTGGTCGTTCACATTATACGACAGCATCGACTGGTCGGTCAGGGTCTGCAGCATCCGATACAGCGTGCCTTTGGGAAATGGCGAATCCACCAGGACTTCCGAGAACCGGACTGGGCGTTCAAACGCGGCAACCTGATCCAGCACGCTCAGCGCTTTTGTTACGGTCCCGCTCGCCAATTGTTTCCCTGACATTCTTTGTCCTTTTCCGGGTTCCGTCTGGTCCGACCCGGCGATGTTGTTGTTGACAACCCTAGGCGATTTGTGATCATGTTTCAATATGTAAACTTTAGTTTCATTATTCGGAACAACTAGGGAGGAAACCATGCGTTCCAATTTTAAAGCGTCCTTTGTGGCGTTGGCAGCAAGTGCCGTCTTGGCAGGAAGTGCCTTCAGCGCGTCCGCTGAAACGCTTACGGGAGATCTGAACATCTTCCTTGATACGTCGAACCCGGCACCCCGTGCTGTGATGGAACAGACGATTGCGAAGTTTCAGGCGATACACCCGGATCTGAACATCGAAACCACGATCATCGATCGCGACGGTTATAAAACCCAGATCCGCAACTTTCTGACCGCCAATGCGCCGGATGTTGCGACATGGTACGCCGCCAACCGTATGAAGCCATACGTTGACGCCGGCCTGTTTGAGGACGTCAGCGACCTTTGGGCCGAAGAGGATATCGCCAACAACCTGGCCTCGACTAAAGGCGCCTTGACCATCGATGGCAAACAGTGGGGCGTGCCCTATACCTACTACCAGTGGGGCATTTACTATCGCAAAGACATCTTTGACGAGCTTGGCCTAAGCGAGCCCGCGACCTGGGAAGAAGAAAAGGCCAACTGCGCCAAGATCGTCGAGTCGGGGCGTGTCTGCTATGCCATCGGCACCAAGTTTCTGTGGACGGCTGGCGGCTGGTTTGACTATCTCAACCTGCGGACCAACGGTTTTGATTTCCACATGCAACTTGCCGCAGGCGAGGTCAGCTGGGAAGACGACCGTGTAAAGCAGGTTTTCGCCAACTGGCGCGAGCTGATTGACATGGGCGGATTTCTTGCCAACCACCAGTCCTACAGCTGGCAGGAAGCGCTTCCGTTCATGGTTAAGGGTGAAGCGGCGGCCTATCTGATGGGCAACTTTGCTGTCGCACCGCTGCGCGAAGCCGGTCTGACCGACGACCAACTGGATTTTTACCAGTTCCCCGTGATCAACCCGGACGTCGCTTTGGCCGAAGACGCGCCAACCGACACCTTCCACATCCCCTCGGGTGCCAAGAACAAGGACAACGCCAGGGAATTTCTGCGCTTCATGGTTTCGAATGATGTGCAGACGGCAATAAACGCAGGCGACGCCCTGGGTCAGCTGCCGGTCAATGCGATGTCGGCTGTCGATGATGACAAGTTCCTCAACAAAGGCTTTGCCATGCTGTCAAGCAACTCGCCAGGCGGCGTTGCCCAGTTCTTTGACCGCGACTTCCCGGCTGAAATGGCCAAGATTGGCATGGAAGGCCTGCAAGAGTTCATGGTGCGTCCCAACAATCTGGATGCCATCCTGAAGCGGTTGGAAAAAGCCCGCAATCGGATCTACAAATAACCCAGGCGGGGCGGACATCAGTCCGCCCCGACCTATTTTCCGACATACGAAACCGGACCGAGACGCGCATTTGCTGCGGTGTCTCAGCACCTGAAACCTACCATGGCGAAGCCGTTGGTACAGTATCGTGCGCGATACCGAAACGAGGTTCACAATGACGACGACCACAGCCATTGAAAGCAAACACGAACCGCCACAGCGCTCGTGGTACAAACGCAACGAGATCAGCATTACGCCATGGCTTTTCCTGACTCCGGCAATCTTGTTTTTTACGGTTTATGTAATTTTTCCAATCATTCAAAGCTTCAATGTCTCGGTCCTTGCCTGGGATGGACTTGGCGAAAAGGAATATGTCGGCCTTAGTAATTATAAAGAGCTGTTGGACGATCCGGCTTTCTATACGTCACTGAAAAATAACATGATTTGGCTGGTTCTGTATTTGCTGGCGATCCCTGCTGGCCTGTTCATCGCGCTGTTTCTGAACCAGACCGTGGCGGGCATCCGCATTTACAAATCGCTGTTCTTCTTTCCGTTCGTGGTCAGCCAGGTTGTCGTCGGTCTGGTGTTCACCTGGTTTTACGACCCCACATTCGGTCTACTCAACGCCATTATAGGCGTTGTCGGGTTGGGCCCGATAAACGTGCTGGGTGACCCGACCTACGTGACCTACGGCATCATCGCCGCCGGTCTGTGGCCGCAGACCGCCTATTGCATGATCCTGTATCTTACCGGTCTGAATGCGGTTGACCCCGAACAGGTCGAGGCCGCGCGCCTGGACGGTGCCAAGGGCTGGAAGATGCTTTGGTACGTGATCGTGCCACAGCTGAAGCCAGCCACGTTCATCGCCTTCGTGGTGACGATTGTCGGCGCGCTGCGCTCTTTCGACCTGATTTCGATCATGACCAATGGCGGGCCGTTCGGTGAAAGCCGGGTGCTTAGCTTTTACATGTTCGAGGTCGCACTTTCCGAATACGGATTCCGCATGGGCTATGGCGCGGCGATCGCCGTTGTGCTGTTCCTGATCATGCTCTGCTTCATCGCCTACTTCCTTTACTCGATGTACCAAGAAGAGAAGGGACGCTGAGATGTTTCCGAAACCAATTGAAAAATCTTCGCGTTCTGTGCAAATCGGCTATCAGTCGTTGCTGCCTGTCGCCCTGATCTTCTGGCTTTTGCCGCTGATCGCTGTTGCCCTGTTCTCGGTGAAACCAGCGGCTGACTTTACCTCCGGCGACTATTGGAACCTGCCGTCAACCTTTGGCGGGGTGGAAAACTACAGCAAGGTGTTCTTTGAATCCGATATGCCGCGTTACCTGATGAATTCGATCCTGATCACGGTGCCCACGGCCATCGGCGCGGTCGCGCTGTCCTGTATGGCTGGCTTCGCACTTGGCATTTACCGTTTCAAATCAAATCTCTGGCTGTTCTTCATGTTCGTGGCGGGTAACTTTGTGCCGTTTCAGATTCTGATGGTGCCGGTGCGCGACCTGACGTTGGACCTTGGGCTATATAACACCAAGACCGGCCTTGTTCTGTTCCACATCGCCTTTCAGACCGGGTTTTGCACGCTGTTCATGCGCAATTTCATCAAGGGTCTGCCGTTCGCACTGATTGAGGCTGCGCGGGTGGAAGGCGTTGCCGAATGGAAAATCTTCGTCTATGTGGTGCTGCCGCTGATGAAGCCCGCGATTGCGGCGCTTAGCGTGCTGATCTTCACCTTCATCTGGAATGACTATTTCTGGGCCGTGGTGTTGACCCAGGGCGTTGAATCGCAGCCTGTGACGGCTGGAATCACCTCGTTCAACGCCCAATACCGGGCGGCCTATCACCTGATGAGCGCCGGGGCGATTGTTGCCGCGCTGCCGCCGGTGGCGATGTTCTTTCTGATGCAAAAACACTTTATCGCAGGCCTGACACTTGGGGCCGTTAAATGATCCAATGCTGGCGACTGGATGACGGCCGTCAATCACTGGTTCTCGGGTCCCAACGGGACCACCTCGCCGAGGTGGTCTATTGGGGCCCAAGGCTTCCGGATGATGAAGACCTCAAGACACTATATCAGGCGCATGCCATCGACGTGACTGGTGGCATGCTGGATATCAACCCGGAACTGTCGCTTTGCCCCGAGGCGACGCGAACCTTCCCCGGCCAGCCCGGCCTGATTTTGCGGGCCCGCGACGGTACGCCGTTGTTGCCGAAGTTTTGCTTTGAACGTGCAAAGGAAAGCCAGGATAGCCTGACGCTGAGCTTCACGGATAGAGCCAACGGGCTATGGTATACCGCGCATTTTGCCATCAACGGTCAAACCCATGTGATTGAGGCAAAGGCCAGTCTGGAGTCCGCCGCGCCGGTGCATCTGCACTGGCTTTCCGCGCCAGTGTTCCCGGCCCCGCAGCTGTCGGACGAAATGATCGATGTGGCCGGGCGCTGGTGCGGCGAGTTCCAGCTTAACCGCACGCCATGGTCTGCGGGTATGCGCTATCGCGAAAACCGCACCGGGCGCACCGGACACGAACATTTTCCCGGATTGATCGTGCCTTGCCGGGGTGCGACCAACACCCAAGGACACGCTTATGCGTTTCACTATGGCTGGTCCGGCGGGCACCGGATGGTGGCCGAGGAATTACCTGATGGGCGCCGCCAAATTCAGTTTGGCCATGCCGCGCGCATGGAAGGCGCCGCCAAATCCCGGTTCGAAACCGCGCCTCTTTACGCTACGTTTTCGGATGACGGGATCAACGGCTGTGCGGTGGCGTTTCAGCGCCATCTGCGCGACAAGATCATTACCTGGCCCAAACCGAACCGGCCGCGCCCGGTGCACTATAATTGCTGGGAGGCAGTCTATTTCGACCACAACCTGCCCGCGCTGAAGGATATCGCAAATCGCGCCGCTGATCTGGGCGCCGAACGGTTTGTTCTGGATGACGGCTGGTTTGGCAACCGCGATGATGACACCCGCGCGCTGTCGGACTGGCAGGTTGATCCGCGCAAATATCCCGAAGGGCTGACGCCGTTGATTGACCATGTCCACGGGTTGGGCATGACATTCGGCATTTGGTTCGAACCCGAGATGATCAACCCGGATTCGGACGTTTTTCGGGCACATCCCGACTGGGCACTGGGTGGCGATGATCAGATCATGGGCCGTCAACAGATGGCGTTGAACATGGGATTGCCCGAGGTTCGGGAATTCCTGTTCATCCAGATCGCAGCCGTCCTGCGCGATAACGCAATCGATTATATCAAATGGGACCACAACCGCGTCTTGCCGAACCCCGATGCGGCGCAAACCCGGGGGTCCTATGCCCTCATTGATCGTTTGCGCAGTGCGTTCCCTGACGTGGAAATCGAAAGCTGTGCCTCTGGTGGCGCGCGGATCGACTTTGGCATTCTTAAACGCACGCACCGTGTCTGGCTTAGTGACAGCAATGATGCGTTGGAACGGCTGAAAATGCAGCACAATGCGGCCATTTTCCTGCCGATGGCCGTCACCGGCAGCCATGTTGGCCCACGCAAATGCCACACGTCGGGACGTATCCTGGATATCCGGTTCCGGTCCTGGGTTGCGGCACAGCGGCATATGGGGTTCGAGATGGATCCGCGCGAATTGACCGACGAGGAAACGACCGTTCTGAAAGATGTCACCGCCTGGTGGAAATCCAACCGCGATTGGATGTACCGCGCCGATATACTGCGGCTCGACAGCCCCGATCCGGCGGTGATCGCCGAGCAGCAACTGGCCGAGGGCGGCGGCAATTTCGTGGTCTTTGCGGGCAAAGCAGAAACGTCACGCCAAATCGCCCCGCGTCCGCTGCAGCTGACCCGGCTGACACCGGACGCAAAATACCGGATCGAATTGGTGAATCGTGACGACGCGGGCGCGCTTTCGCGCGGCGATCAAGCGTTGAAATCAGGCCCGATCACCGTCTCTGGCGGCTATCTGATGAACCACGGATTGACCCTGCCCTGGTCGTTCCCGGATACCATGTGGGTGATCGAAGGAACCCGGCTATGAGCAATGGCAATCGTCGAAATCGCGGCTGGTACGGGATGCTGGACAAAGACGGCTTTACCCGCCGCAGCTGGATGAAAAATCAGGGCTTTCCCGATCATGTATTTGATGGCCGTCCGGTTATCGGTATTTGCAACACATGGTCAGAGCTGACCCCCTGTAATTCCGGCCTGCGTGAGTTGGCCGAGGGCGTGAAACGCGGCGTATGGGAGGCTGGCGGTTTTCCGGTGGAATTCCCGGTGATGTCCCTGGGCGAGACCCAGATGAAACCCACGGCGATGTTGTTTCGCAACCTGCTGGCGATGGATGTCGAAGAGTCTATCCGCGCCTATGGCATGGATGGTGTCGTTCTGCTGGGTGGTTGCGACAAAACCACACCCGGGCAGCTGATGGGCGCGGCCTCGGTCGATCTGCCGACTATCGTGGTCAGCTCCGGCCCGATGCTGAACGGCAAATGGAAGGGGCGCGATCTGGGCTCTGGCACGGATGTGCGCAAATTTGCCATGGACGTGAAAGCGGGCGACATGACGCTGAAGGATTTCATGGCGACAGAGTCGGGCATGAGCCGGTCAAAAGGCGTCTGCATGACGATGGGCACAGCGTCGACCATGTCTTCGCTGACCGAGGCGATGGGAATGGCGCTGCCGATGAACGGTTCGCTGCCCGCCGTCGATGCCCGCCGCATGGCACTGGCGCATATGACTGGCAAACGCATCGTCGAGATGGTCGACGAAGAGTTGAAGCTGTCCGACGTTCTGACCAAGGCCAGTTTCGAAAATGCCATTCTGGCCAATGCCGCGCTTGGCGGTTCGACCAACGCTGTGGTGCATCTGTTGGCGCTGGCGGGCCGTGTCGGCGTTGCGCTGAGCATGGAAGATTTTGAGATCGGTGGCGAAATTCCACTGCTGGTCAATTGCATGCCGTCGGGCAAATACCTGATGGAAGATTTCTGCTATGCGGGCGGCGTACCGGTGGTGTTAAAGGGACTCAGCCACAAGCTGCGCGCCGCAAATACCGTGATGGGCAAAGATATTTCCACCTATTACGAGGAAGCGGAATGTTTTAACCGCGACGTGATCTATGCCTATGACATCCCCCTTAAACCGGCGGCGGGCCTGCGTGTATTGCGCGGCAACCTTGCGCCCAACGGGGCAATCGTGAAACCCTCTGCCGCCTCTGATCACCTGCTAGAGCACGAAGGCGAGGCCTATGTCTTTGAGACCATCGAAGAGCTGAAGGCCAATATCGACCGCGATGATCTGCCGGTCGATGAAAACACCGTTCTGGTCCTGAAACACTGCGGCCCCAAGGGCTATCCCGGCATGCCCGAAGTGGGCGACATGCCGGTGCCCGCCAAATTGGTAAAACGGGGCGTGCGCGATATCGTGCGCGTCTCGGATGCGCGGATGTCTGGCACCGCTTTTGGCACCGTTATCCTGCATGTGGCCCCCGAGGCCACGGCAGGCGGGCCTTTGGCGCTGGTCAAGACCGGCGACCGGATCAAGGTTTCGGCAGCCAATGGCGTTCTGGAGCTGTTGGTCAGCGATACCGAAATGGCTGAACGCCGCGCTGAATGGGTGGCGCCAGATCCGCATTACACCCGCGGATACGCCAAAATGTACATCGATCACGTATTGCAGGCTGACCGCGGCGCCGACCTTGATTTCCTGGTTGGCAAAGACACCCGCCCGGTAACAAGAGAGAGCCACTGATGACCCAGACAGCAA
>Ga0316206_1003023_pt1 | contig 10055 bp, 5 predicted proteins | sample 6monthpyrite_MG_FD_204942 | JGI IMG/M metagenome (GOLD analysis project Ga0316206, IMG submission 204942) | Microbial mat bacterial communities from mineral coupon in-situ incubated in ocean water Damariscotta River, Maine, United States -... | ecosystem: Environmental > Aquatic > Marine >...
CCATGCAGCATGTCACAAGGCTGGTGAAAAAATATCTGGAAGCAGAAGGTGTCTCATTGTTCCTGCTGGATGAAGATCAGCAATATCTGATATGTCAGGTATGTGCATCAGATCATGATATTAGCGGCATCAGGATTGGAGCCAATGAAGGGATAGCCGGTAAAACATTGCATGAAAACAAAACACGCATGGTGCGTGATGCGATGCAAGATCCGGATTATTGTCGTGCTGTGGATGATAGTAGTGGTAGCCAGACACATTCACTTTTGTGCGCGCCGTTGGCATTAAAAGACCGCAAGCTGGGTGTGATGGAAGCGATCAATAAAAAAACAGGTGATCGTTTGTTTGATGAACATGACAGAAATCTGTTTACCATTCTCGCCAATACAGCCGCAATGGCGATACATAATGCACAAATGGCGGAAGATCTTGTTTTTCAGGAAAGAACCCGGCGGGAGCTTGAGCTCGCACGCGAAATTCAGGCCGCCCTGTTACCGGCCAATGTATCTGATTACCCTGTTTATGGTTTAAATATACCTGCGCGTATGGTGTCGGGTGATTTTTATGATCATTTTTTACTGGATAATGGTTGTGTCTGTTTTTGTGTTGGTGATGTTTCCGGTAAAGGCCTGAATGCTTCTTTAATGATGGCTAAAACAACATCATTATTCAGGTGTCTGGGCAAGCGACTGGATTCGCCGGGTGCACTACTGTCAGTTATAAATGATGAAATTTTTGCTACGGCCACACATGGGATGTTTGTGACAATGGTCGCAGGTGTTTTTGATCCGGTCAAGCAACGCATTACCATGGTCAATGCAGGGCATCATTCGCCGTTATTAATGGCTCGGGACGGTTCTTTTAAGGAACTGGATACGGCCACTATACCGTTGGGCATCATGCCGGATATTAAGATGGATGTTTATGAGGTTAACCTGGATGGTGGTGAGCTGTATATATTCACTGACGGGCTGTCTGAGTGCTGGGTCAAGCGTGACGAAGAGTTGGGTCTGAACGGTGTGCAAGGCCTGATTCGTAAGTTTATTTCTACCGTGCCGTCAGAAAGGCTGAATGCCATTGTTGATTATGCGACTGAATGGAAGCGTGAGCAAACAGGCTATTTATTTGATGATGTTACTATGTTGCTGGTATCGTCCAAATGAAAAACGAGCTACCAGAATCACTGAATGATAAAGAGTTGCGTGAAACGCTTAACCAGCAAACAGGCAAGCTTGAATGGAAAGAGCTGGAAAGGCATTTTGCGCGGGGTGTGTTGATTCATGTTGATGCTGATCTGGATCTGGTTGATGTTGCATTCAATGTTATTAAAGATAATAAACAACAGATTCAGGACTGGCTGGGTGCAGGCGTGCTGGAAAATGCAACAGCGGAAAATGCTCAGGCATGGGCTTGTACAAACACACAATTCTGGGCGGTTGTAGCAGCACCCTGGGTACTGGTTCAGGTAGTGCCGAAATAATTGTGAATCAGTAACTAATTTGTGAACCTGTTGTCAGTTAATCAACGAACAAAGGCATCATAATTGATTTAGTGTATGTCACTGGAAAAAAACAAATTTCGAGTGAAGGATTCACCTCAAGAGCCGTTATAGTTCTGGTAGGCGGCGAAACTATACATTTTTCAAGAGAATATTTAATGTAGTTTTTATCTGCCGATGGGTGGGAATGTTGTAGTACCAGGTACAATATCAAATAACAGGGATTTCAGGGATAATTATGCAACTGCATGATTATAAACAAAAATGCAACCAGTCATTAGAAACTATTTCAGGGAAATACTCGCCTTATTGTTAGCGGGTATGTTGCTGACTGCCTGTGGAGGTGGTGGCGGAGGATCTGCATCATCAGTCGTTGTTACTGCGAATGCAGGGAATGACCAAACCGTCAATGCAAATGCAACCGTAAGTCTTTCTGCATTAGCATCATCAGTGACAGGTTCAACTATACAGTCATATAACTGGCAGCAGCTTAGCGGTACACTGGTTAGCCTGAGCAACAGCAGTAGTGTTACAGCCGGGTTTATCGCACCCGTCAGCACACAGAATACCATCTTACGTTTTCGCGTGACGGTGACTGCTGTGAGTGGCGATGTTGCAACGGATGATGTTGATATCACCGTGCGCAGGGGGTTTATCGTTAGTGGAACTATTACACCCACCAGTGGTACCCGTATTGACAGTGATGTTAATGACCCCGCATATAATTTCATATCCAATAATCAGCTAAATGCCGCACAGAACCTGCCTAACCCGGTAACACTGGGTGGTTTCGTCAGTACGACCGGTACAAATCAGAGCGGTGATCGTTTTTCTGCGCTGGCTGATCCAACGGATTATTTCAAGGTGCAGCTGGCACCGGGGCAAGTGATTAGCCTTACCGTAGCCAGCAATACAGCTGACCTGGATCTGTATTTACTGAGTACGAGCGGTGCGGTTGTAAATGCTTCGGTGGGTGGTGCGGGTGTCAATGAAACCCTGACAGTACCTACCACAACGACTACAGTTCAGGATTATTTTATAGAAGTCAGAGCCGTGAGTGGGATTTCCGGTTACATTCTCAAGGTCGGCTTAACAAGCATGTCAGTAAAGGATAATGGTTACCAGCTAACCAGTGCGTTTGTTCCGGGAGAATTGATAACGCGCTTTGTTGATAGCCGGCTTCCTGCCGGCGTAAAAAATGACAGCCTGTCTGTGCGTGCACAATCTGTTGGTATGCAGGCAGTATCGGGTGCACCTGGGCGAAGCATGTTAATGAAGGTGGGTGTGCAGGCACAGTTTGACCGAACCCGGAAAAAACTGAAAATGAATCAGGTGTCACAGGCTTCAAATGCGGAACTGCAACATAAACTGAATACCTTACTTGCGCTAAAAGCAATGCAAGGGCGGTATGATGTAAGTGATTGTAGTCTGAATTATATTTATCAACCTCTTGCAACTCCGAATGATACCAATTACGCGGCGCAGTGGCATTATCCTTTGATTAATCTGCCGCAAGCCTGGGATGTAACCAAAGGTTCCGCGAGTGTTATCGTCGCAGTTATTGATACGGGTGTATTAGTTAATCACCCCGATTTAATAAACAAGCTTGTACCGGGTTATGACTTTATCCGTGATCCCGTGGTTGCTGCGGATGGTGACAATGTTATTGATGCTAATCCTGATGACCCCGGTGATAAGGGTTATGGATTCAGTAGCACCTTTCATGGAACTCATGTCGCAGGAACAATAGGCGCCGAAACTAATAATGGAATTGGCGTGGCGGGTGTTGGCTGGAATGTCAGGATTATGCCTTTGCGAGCCTTGGGCGTTGGTGGCGGTAATTCCTATGATATCGAGCAGGCAGTTCGTTTTGCAGCGGGGCTGCCGAATGATTCCAATACACTGCCAGCAAATAAGGCCGATGTTATCAACCTGAGCCTGGGCGGTCCCGGGAGTAGTGCCCTGAGTCAGAGTGTCTATACAGCGGCCAGAAACCAGGGTGTCATTATTGTTGCAGCAGCAGGAAATAATGCCAGCAGTACTCCCTTGTACCCTGCATCCTATAATGGTGTCGTTTCTGTCAGTGCCGTTGATTTGAATAAGCAACTGGCGCCTTATTCAAGTTTTGGCAGTTTTGTTGATGTGGCAGCTCCTGGTGGGGATGCGTCTAAAAACCTGAACGGCGATCAATATCCGGATGCGGTTATGAGTTCTCAGGGATCGGATGCTAGCGGCACAATCAGTTATACCTACGGATTAAAGCAGGGTACATCAATGGCAACACCGCATATTTCAGGGGTGGTTGCACTCATGAAATCAGTCTATGCAAATATGACACCACAGCAGTTTGATGATGCACTGGCAAGTGGCGCAATCACTGAAGATCTGGGTACGACTAATCGAGATGATAGCTTTGGTTATGGTTTGATTGATGCGTTGTCCGCTGTATTACATGCTCAGGTATTGGCAGGTGGTGGTGTAGCACCTGCGAATCCTTTTCTTGCTGTAACACCGGGTTCACTTAATTTCAGCACGTCAGGTGTAAATGCAAATCTTGAAGTACGTAATGCGGGAACAGGTACACTCACTGTAACATCCATAACTGAAGATTCAGGTGGCTGGTTAAGTATTACTTCAGGATCGGTGGGTGTCGATGGTCTGGGTCAATACAACCTGACGGTTGATCGTACCGGGTTGAATGATAATATTTATACGGCAACTATTACAATTACTTCATCGGTGAATACGGTGACAATCCCGGTGATTATGCAAAAGCAATCGTTAACCAGTTATGATGATGCAGGGTTACAATATATATTGCTGTTTGACACAAATACGTCAACGGCAATAAGTCAGGTCGCTGTTAGTGCGTTGAATGGTTCGTATTCATTTACATTTCCAGCAGTTGCACCAGGCACCTACCAGATTTTTGCAGGTACTGATATCAACAATGACGGCTTTATTTGTGGTACTGGAGAAGCCTGTGGCGTATACCCTGATAATACTCCCAGCCAGCTTAATTTTACCTTGAGTGCAGACTTGCTGAATGCGAATTTCATTACCGGTTTTACAAATATTGCATCTGCGAGTACATTGACGTTGTTAATACAAAAGCAATCACAGGGTGTGTTGTCACTTAAGCCCGCACCGTTACCAAAATGAATACCTGTAAACTAATAACAGTTTGCCTGATGGTTGTTGTCAGTGCCTGTACAGCGGGTGGCTCCGGGAATAGAGTTGTTAACCTTAAGCCGGTTTGGGGAAGCCAGTTCTGTGGTATACAATCTGCTGCAGGGTTGCAATTGCTAACTTCAATAACTACATTTGATAACTGGTCTGGAGCTGCTGGGGCAGTTAACAGTAGTCTGCCCACGGTGAATGCTGAAACCTTCAGTCATCATGACATACTGGTTATTCAAATGGGCCAGCAACCTAATGGAGGCTATAGATTAAGCCTGTTGAAAAAACAGGCCAGTATCAACGGGCAGGATCTGATGATTTCAGTTCGCTGGCAAACACCTGCTCCAGATACGATGCAAGCTCAGGTTATTACTAATCCTTGTCTGTTGCTCAGTATTCCCCGTGATAATAATTTTAACAGTATTTCTGTGTATGACCAGAATAATAAAAAACGGTTTACGTTAAAAACCGGATCAGAATAATTAGTATTATCTGGCTTATCTGTCCGGGAGTCAGTGGATGAGAAATTTCCTGAAAAACTGGCAGCATGTCTGTAAACATCATAAAATCGCAGCACACTAAACAAGGTGATAGAAAAGCTGTGACTCGCAAGCAATCCAATAATGAATACCCGGAAGAACTGGCTGAGCTGTCAGCAAGAGCCGGGCAAGGATTATTGATGTCAAGACCAGAACTGGAGCGTCGCATTCAGTCTATTCGACATCGTATCAGACAAAACAAGCCTTATGACCAGATACAGAAAAAAGTAGAGCAGCTGCTGGATGAGTCGGATGAGTTAATTAAGAAGCGTCAACAGTGTACTTGTTATATTGATTTTCCTGCCGAATTGCCAATTTCACAGAGCCAGACCGATATCGGCCGATTGATACAACAAAATCAGGTTGTAATTGTGGCAGGAGAAACCGGTTCAGGTAAAACCACCCAGCTACCTAAAATTTGTCTTGCCCTTGGGCGAGGGATAATCGGCCGCATTGGGCATACGCAGCCACGCCGACTGGCCGCCCGCAGTGTGGGTCAGCGCATTGCAGATGAAACTCGCACAGTGTTCGGGCAGGTGGTGGGCTACCAGGTACGTTTCCACGACCAGATACAACCGCAGACACGCCTGAAACTTATGACGGATGGAATATTGCTCGCAGAGATTCATCATGACCCTGACTTGCTGCAGTACGATACCCTGATTATTGATGAGGCGCACGAACGTAGTCTGAATATTGATTTTCTAATGGGTTACCTCAAGCAATTACTTGCGCGTCGCCCTGATCTTAAACTGATTGTAACTTCAGCAACCATAGCGACTGAAAAATTCTCGGCATTTTTTAATCAGGCACCTGTCATAGAAGTTAGTGGCCGTAGTTACCCGGTCGAGGTGTACTATCGCCCTTTACATCATGGTGACCCTGATGAAGATGATATTGAAATGCAGCAGGCAATTCTGAATGCTGTTGATGAATTAACACGTATTGATCGTGGAGATATTCTGATATTTCTGTCGGGTGAGCGGGAGATACGTGATACGGCTGAAGCGCTACGTAAACATCATCCTGCAGGCAGTGAAATAATGCCGTTATACTCACGACTTTCAATTGCCGAACAAAACAGGATTTTCCAGCAACATACCCGGCAACGTATTGTGCTGGCGACCAATGTTGCGGAAACTTCATTGACTGTACCGGGAATCCGTTTCGTGATCGATACAGGGTATGCACGTATCAGTCGGTACAGTTATCGCAGCAAGGTGCAGCGTCTTCCGATAGAGAAAATATCACAGGCTTCGGCAAATCAGCGTAAGGGACGTTGTGGGCGTATAAGCGCAGGTATTTGTGTGCGCCTGTACGATGAAGATGATTTTAGTCAGCGTGATGAATTTACTGAACCCGAAATTCAGCGTACCAATCTGGCGTCGGTCATTTTGAATATGAAAGTTATAGGTCTGGGGGATATAGATGACTTTCCATTTATGGACCCACCGGATCGTCGTTTTATTAATGATGGCTATCGTTTGTTGTTCGAGTTGGGTGCAGTTGATGACTGTCGACAATTAACTGCAACAGGGCGAGAAATGGCCAGGTTATCAGTCGATCCGCGATTGGCCAGAATGATTTTACAGGCGCGGCAAGAGTCCTGCATGAAGGAAGTATTAATTATTGCGAGTGCACTGGAATGTCAGGATCCGCGTGAGCGACCCATGGATGCACAACAAAAATCAGATGAAGCACACAAGGAGTTTAATGATGATACCTCCGATTTTATCAGTCTGTTGAATCTGTGGAATTTCTATCAGGAACAGTCGCGGCATTTGTCACAAAATAAATGCCGCAAGCTTTGTCAGCGACGCTATCTGTCATATCGTCGGTTACAGGAATGGCGTGACCTTTATTTGCAAATCAGTCAGCAGGTCAAAAGCATGGGGGTACAGGTTAATTCCTCGGAAGCTGAACATGATGCAATACACCGATCCTTGCTTGCAGGTCTGGTTAGTCAAACAGGTTTTAATCTGGAAGCACATGAATATCAGGGGACACATGGAAAGAAATTTTTCATTTTCCCTGGCTCCGGACTGGTGAAAAAGAAGCCTAAATGGTTGATGGCAGCAGAAATTGTTGAGACCACACGCCTGTATGCACGCACAGTTGCAGCAATTAAACCGGAATGGCTTGAGCAGGTTGCACCCCACATGATCAGGCATCATTACAGTGAACCGCATTGGGAGCGCCGTCGGGGTCAGGTTGCCGCAACCGAGAAACTGACGTTATATGGATTGACATTATTAGCTGCACGCAAGGTTAACTATGGGCGCATTGACCCGGTGATGTCCCGTGAAATATTTATTCGCAGTGCTCTGGTTCAAGGGGATTTTAATAGCAAGGCAAAGTGTTTTATTCATAACATGGAACAGATTCACGAAGTGCAAGCAATGGAAGCAAAGTCACGACGGCGTGATATTCAGGAAGACGAACAGGTCTTGTTTGATTTTTATGATGCGAAATTACCCGCCGATATCTATAGTCAGCCTGCGTTTGAGAAGTGGTTGCGAAAACAGGAAAAAAATAAACCGGAATTTTTAATGCTGACGCAACAAGACTTGACCAGAGAAGATGCTGAAACACTGAAGCATGAAGATTTTCCCGATGCAATTCGTTCGGGAGGTATTTTTCTGCCATTAACATACCATTTTATGCCAGGTGATAGTCATGACGGGGTAACGGCCCAGGTGCCTCTGGCGGCGCTCAATCAGATTCATGAAGAAGATTTTGACTGGCTGATACCCGGTCTGCTGGAGGAAAAAATCATGCATCTGATTAAAGGGCTCGCAAAGTCTCTACGGCGTAATTTTATTCCTGCCCCTGAGTATGCAAATGCCTGCGCTGCATTAATCAAGCCGGGTGATGAGCCGTTGCTAAATCAATTATCGTCACAGTTACAGCGTCTGACCGGAGTGAATGTCAAACGATCTGACTGGCATCCGGAGAAATTGCCCCTGCATTTGCGCATCAATTTCGCTGTGCTGGATGAGACGGGTAAGGACGTCGCGCAGGGACGTAGTCTGGAAGATTTACAACAGCGCTTCAGGCAGCAGGCAAGGGATGCATTTTCAAAACAATCCAGTACCGGACTTGAAACGGATTCAGCGCAACAAATAAATGACTGGGATTTTGATGAATTACCGGAATCGCTGCAGATGGAGCGACTGGGTATAAGCTTTTCAGCCTATCCCGCACTCGTTGAGCGAGAGGGCAAGATTGTCATGCAGTCATTGGATCAGTTGCAGCAGGCAGAAAGAGAAACCCGGCATGCGCTGGTTAAATTATTCATGTCTGTTAATGCCGGGGACATGTCATATTTGTCACGAAACTTGCCACACATAGAAAAAATTTGTCTTTACTATGCTTCAGCTGGGCAATGTGATGTATTGAAACAGGATATTCTTTACCTGACTGTCTTCAGGGCGCTGGAGCTGGATAAGAGTCTGATTCGAACACGCAAGGAATACCAGCAGCGAGTTTCTATAGCATCAGGCCAGTTGCGGGTAGTTGCAAACGATATTTGCGAGATACTTCTGGATAGTTTGACTTTTTATCAGTCAATCAAGCGTCAATTAAAAAAACTGGCTAATCCGGTCTGGCTTAAATCCTTAACGGATATCCAATCGCAATTGTCTCACCTGATATATAAAAACTTTCTGCAGAAAACGGATTATGAACATCTGCAAAACTATCCGCGTTACCTTAAAGCACTTGAGAAGCGACTGGAAAAACTACAGCAGCAACCTGAGCGTGATACACGCATGATGTATGAAATAACCCCTTTCTGGAAAGACTGCCTCACACATCTGGATACTTCTACCACCGTTTTGGGTGACAATGAGGAGCTAATGAAATTTCGCTGGATGCTGGAGGAGTTTCGTATTTCTGTGTTCACCCAGGAGATAAAAACCGCATTTCCAGTGTCATCCAAACGCCTCAAGGCGCAGTGGGCAAGAGTTGCACAGAAGCCATAATAATAAACATTGCTATTAAAATCAGTTGCTTATGAGTTTATTGGGTTTGATTTGATGTTGTAAAGTGGTTTTTTACATGCGGATCCATTAATATTAACGCTTCCTTATATCTCGGGTGTCACTTCATGATAGATAAGCTGAAAGTCGAACAATGCGTTGAAAGCCTGTGCCAAAATGGATGTGCAGCTGTTAATGCAACGATTGCGGTCATGGAGCAGGATATTCACAGTGTGTCGCTTGATGGTTTGCGTCCGGAAGAATACAAGATGGTTCTCTCCGAACTAAAAGCAATTATGGATGTATATGATGGGTCTTGCGAAATTTCGGCACCTGAAATTGTCCCCGCAAAAAAAGTCGCTCAACGATAGTTTCCCCGACGCAACCTTAATTAATATTTCTCCATTAATTCTTTCAGTATTTGTCAGCGAGTTGTATTACGCTGGAAAAATTTCCGTGAAGCTGTGAATAGCCGGGTACTCAAGAATCTCTCTTACAGGTGCTTTTGAGTCAGGCTTGTATATTGCACACAGGTGCTGGATGCCATATTTTTCTGCAGATCGAAGTACAGGCAAGCTGTCATCAACCAGTAAGGTGGCTACAGGATCAAAAGGTTCAGTTGACTGGAGTAATTCCCAAAAATCAGGATTTTCTTTCGGAATACCCAGATCGTGTGCGCATATCAGGCGGTCAAAATGACCACCTAACTGGGTTCTATCCATTTTAAGTGCGAGACTTTTTCCATGAGCATTAGTGACCAGTACTACGCGCTTGCCTGTCTGACGGGCGAGATCAAGAAAATCGGTGACATGCGGGTGTATGGCAATCAGATGGTCAACCTCCTCTTTTAATAACGCG
>Ga0316206_1003024_pt1 | contig 10048 bp, 12 predicted proteins | sample 6monthpyrite_MG_FD_204942 | JGI IMG/M metagenome (GOLD analysis project Ga0316206, IMG submission 204942) | Microbial mat bacterial communities from mineral coupon in-situ incubated in ocean water Damariscotta River, Maine, United States -... | ecosystem: Environmental > Aquatic > Marine >...
AATTTAACTTGACACGATTACAGCATAGTTTGTAAATAAAACAACAAACTTATGAATATAATTGAGATATCGGAAAACATTACACTCAGAATTTTAGATATTAGCGATGCTAACGAGCTATACACTCTCGTTGATAGAAATCGAACTTATTTAAGAGAATGGCTGCCATGGTTAGACCTTAACACATCTGTCAAACACTCAGAGACATTCATTAAAGATGTTATTCAGCAGCCTAGCAAAGATAAAAGTTTTCAATGCGGGGTGTTCTACAATAGAACGCTTATCGGCATGTGTGGGTATCATCCAATTAATATTGTGAACAACTCGGTTGCTATTGGTTATTGGATTTCGAAGGATATGACTGGGAAAGGTATAGTTACCCAATGTACAAAATTTTTTATTAATCACGCGTTCGAAATACTCAATTTAAATAAAGTTTGTATTCCAATAGCGGAAAATAACTTAAAAAGCAGAGCCGTTTGTGAAAGACTCGGCCTGTTTAATGAAGGGCTTGAAAGAGAGGCAGAAATTTTATACGGTAAATATGTTAATCATATTCGGTATTCAATATTGAGGTCTGAGTGGAGTAACACATAAAACCCCATAACGATACCAGTGAGGGTATCGTTTATAGCTTTGTTAGACAACAGAAAATAGTTATTCGAGTAAGTAATCATGCTTAAATTATGGGGAAGATCAAATTCATACAATGTTCAAAAAGTTCTTTGGCTTCTCGATGAGCTTTCAGTAGACTATGAAAATGTAAATATTGGTAGCATAGCTGGAGATCTAGATAGCGAGGAGTTCTTATCATTGAATCCTCTCGGCTTAATTCCTGTAATTCAAGATGAAAATCAGACGGTTTGGGAGTCAAATACAATACTTAGATATATTGCATCTAAGTATGGAGCTAAAGATTTTTGGAGTGATAATACCTACGAACGCTCAAATTATGAGAGATTGATGGATTGGGAACTTGAGAAATTACAGCCAGATTTTTTGGGTTTGTTTTGGGGGTATTATCGAACGCCAGAGGATCAACGAAATTTAGAAAATATAGAACATTTTAAAGTGCGCTGCCAAAAAAATATCAACATTTTAGACAAACTGTTGGAAGACTCAAAATATATGGTAGGTTCTAAGTTTTCCCTTGCAGATATTGTTGTTGGAACCTCATTTTATAGATACTACAATATGGGGATTGAAATTCCGGAATATAAAAATGTAAATAAATGGTATCACCGGTTATCTGAACGAGACTCATATCAACGAAAAATCGCTGTACCATTTAAAGAATTGAGAGGCCGTCTTGAATTTTAATTATGCGGCAGTCGACTGCCAAAATTCTTGCAACGATACCAGTGGATATCGCTTATTACTCTGTTAGACCTTGGAAAGATTAAATATGAATCAAGAGTTACAAAGACTAATTGTTTCAATGAAAGATGAAGATCTTAAAATGCGTGCATCGGTTCTTGAAGATGGTGGCCTTTACGATGGCTATTCCAATGAAATGGAAAAATTGCATGTAAAAAATGCTGAACAACTGAAAGAAATCGTTGATAAAAACGGATGGCCTGGTCGATCATTGGTTGGGGAAGAAGGAGCTGATGCAGCAATAATCATTGCCCAAAACTCAATTAGTAAGCCTGATATACAAATGCAATTTCTTATTGAATTAAAAAAGGCAGTGGCTAAAGGTGAGGCCACACCAATACATGAGGCTTGCTTGGAAGACCGTATTCTATTCAATCAAGGAAAACCATGCGTTTACGGAATGTTATTCGATTGGGATGACGCAGGGAAGCTTGTAGCCAATGTTGAAGATAAAAAGCTTGTAAATGACCGGCGTTCGAAGCTAGGTTTAAAACCATTATCTGAAGCACTGGATAAACACCGCGAAGAAATTGAAAATGGAGGTGGTGGGCCTCCTTCAGATATTGAAAAACATAAAAAAATGGAACAAAAATGGGCAGAACGCGTAGGTTGGCGGCAGATAAAGGCCTAAAATCTTATAACGATACAAGTGGATATCGTTTATAGCACTGCTAAAATTCGTATCTGCTGTTAGCTGAAAGCTGGATTTAATACCCTTAAAATTTATTATCAACTAAGTAGGCATTATCTAGTCGATATATTTTCCCTCAACGGCGGTAACAGGGTGAAAGTGATCATATTAAAGTCTAGTCTTTTTAGTAATTTAAAAAAAAACAAATATAATTTAACTCATTTAAATGTCCAATTTTCTTACTTGGCATGATGAATATATCGGCAGCTAAGGGTCTGCTTGGTGTCGATTTTTATTTCAAAGTATTTGTAAATCAGCTAGACTTTATTTTGTGGCCAATGCAGACATATACCCGTAGCGATTGATATTTAGGTATGATTGCACGCCTTATTTATTCCATGGCAGTGTCGCCTAAAGCGCCTACTCTTGGTAAAATTCCTCGCAATAGAGCGACTATTACTTGTTATTTTTCCTCGCCATGAAATAAATATGAAGCACACTAACTAAATCCCAAACGCCACGGGTATAGAGAAGTTACCTATACTGAAATTATATTGGAAATTATGAGAGACTCTTTAAGACAAAAAATTATGGAAGTTTGTGAAAATAAGATTGAGAAAAAAGGGGTAAATGTTGGCTTATCATTTTATGCCTTTTTTAGAAACAAGAATGATGACCCCATATTACTAATGGAGGCTGCTGAATGGTGGATAATGGAAAATCAACTCGATCATTTTGAAAAGGCTTTAAAAATCAAAAACATGATTAAAGAAATGAAGAATTGAATATTTATCGTTTCCTTAACATTGCTGGATGCATACAATATATTCAAAAAAGTGGGTTTAGAGTCTTTGCGAACATTCAACAAGAACTACTTAAGCATGATTGCAAGAAAAAGATGAGACGTTTAACAGCATATTTTCTGTCAATACTCACAGTAGCTTTCCTCCTTGGCTGTAGTAAAAATATTGATAGTAATCGCGTTCAAAAAATTGGAGTTGAGATTGTTGAGTATGCCTTGGCAAAAAAACCAAAGGCTGGAGCGCATAAAATACTATCAGTGGAGTTTATTGGAGAAAATACAATTGCGAAAATTCAGTCATTTAGAAGTGAACTTGAAACAGGGTATTCGGTAAAAGTAAAAGAAGTCAATGAAGAAGACATAACGCATCACATCATTGTCTCGCCTATGAATTCTAACAAAGAGTTAGTTGCGTTACGGTTGGATTATTTGCATGATCGAGACATATTTGCGATTAGAGGTTACTGGACAATTATTCCAATTATTCAGAAGCGTTAGAAATCTGTTGTCTATGAGCGCCCGCTAAGTGCCGAACGCACACTGTACATAATAGTGAACAGTTGACGTTTCGAAAAGCCGAAAATAACATTGAGTGGTTTTTTCACAGTTCCTTTCGGTATTTTAGTGGGATTGGCTTATATTTGGTGGACAGCTGTATACTTTAATGTGTTGTATACATGATGATTTGAAAACCAATCGGAGTAATGGATGATGGAGGTAATTTGGGGAGCGTTTCTAACTGCTTTGACACTTATAGCCTGGGTTGGACAAACAATTTATGCCATTTCACCACGGCTTGGGGCGAAACTGGGTGTAGGTGAAGCGGAAGCTGCGCTAGATCCAGTTTTTTATATTGATGGCCGTGGTGAAGCAATTTGGGATTCGATGATTATATGGACCTTACCGGTTGCTGGTCTATTGCTTATGTTTAGCAATCCACTCTGGATTTATTTTGGTCTGGTGGGTGGAGGTTGCTATCTTTATTTTGCAGGTCGAAGTTTAACAACTCGAATCATGATGCAACGTCGCGGTATCCGTATTGGAAGTCTTAACAGCATAAAAATTGCTAATCTATTTATCATACTTTGGGGGTTAGCTGCTTTGATCACGATTGTTATGGCAGTGGTTGCTTTAAATATATAGGTAGAACCCCATAGAGCTAATCTCAATGGCTGCTTTCACGATAAATATCCATCTCGCCCGCATCCTAGTGAAAGTCGACTCCAGGGTGAAAGTGGTCAAATCAGGATTAAGAGTTTTTCGAAATAATATATTTAATTCCGCAAGTTTAAATGTCCGCTTTTTTATTTGGCATGATAAATATGTGTATTACTAAGGGCCTGCTTTGTGCCAAATTCGAATCAATTTAGTTGTACAGTTTACACTTCTGAATGAATGGTAACAATTTTCCGATATACTGAAAACATCTTTGAGTTACAACTTGAGGTCATTGCATCGTTCTATTTGAATGTCGGGTGCACTTCAATAGAAGTCATTTCATTCAGCTAAAATGTAATAAGAATTGGCCAGTTTAAGTGAGTGAGCAAATGTGCAATTCTTTCTAATTTGATTTAATCGTTGTGGTTTTTGCGTATCACCTCATAAGCTCCACCTAAAAATTGATCACATTCACCCTGCCACGAATATTTTTCGAGGATAAAGTGGGAAAAGTCGCTAACTCATTGGTTATTTATTCAAAATTGGCAGTTTTTCTGGGTATCGATATAACCCTTATAACATCACCAGCGGGTATCGTTTATCGTACTGCTAGATGCTCAACAAATATTTATCACACTTTTTATTTATGTTATTTGAACTTAATTCAAATTTGGAATAACTATTTTAGGAAATCGAATTGAAAAAATATAATGGAAGCTGCCACTGTGGTAATATAAAATTCTCTTTTGAACATAATCCAATTACAAGCGGTGTAAGGTGCAATTGTTCAATTTGTAAAAGAAAAGGCGCGGTTATGTCAGCGTTTACGTTGCGCCCAGATAACATTTCTATCGCTGCCCAGAATGACACACTGAAAACATATCAATTTGATACAAAAATTGCTAAACATAATTTTTGTAGTGTGTGTGGCATCTACCCATTTCATCAAACTATGGGGGTGCCAGGTGAATATCGTGTTAATCTTGGCTGCATCGACGAGATTGATTCAAATAATCTAAAAATTGAGATATTCCAAGGTAAAGATCTATAAAAAAGTATAACCAGTTATTTTATTTTGATAATGCATAATATAAATAGTGCAGATCCTCATCTAAAATCTTTTAGCGATACAAGTCATGCTTGCAACACTGATAGCTGCAAAAAATATTTAAAATACATATCGAATGTCCACCAGAAATACTCATTCGAAAAATCCCGATAGGAAAACAATACGATAATGAAGTACCTAATGTGTTTACCAATAATTATTTTTCTATTATCTTTAGTTGGATGTGTTTCAAAAGATTCTCAAGAATGGCTTGATGTAGCGAATAGCCAGCAAAGATATCAATGTAATTTAATGACCGCAAAATCGCAGTATGACGAATGCATGGCAAAAATCCAGGAAAGTTCGGAAGTGTTTAAACACAAGCGAACAGATAGCATTGAAGAGAAGGAGTCGCCGATGAAGCCATCACACCCATCGAATACCGATGGTTTTATTATGCCGAGCAATATAGAGTAGCTATTACAACGACAACTAAATATTCATAAAAAATCGAGATACCAAAGCTTGATAACACATATTGTGATCAAGTGGCTCAGCTGCAGTCAAATATTACAACGATACCAGTGGACCACGAACAATATACTTAATTTCGTTATTTTAAATATCCGCTTTTTTTGTTTTCTAATTAGTGCGAGTCAATTGCTATTTAATGTTTGTTATTTGGCATGGTGAATATTAGTATTTACTAGAGGTGAAATTTGTGCCGAAGCATTCCAAATACTTCTATCATAAGAGCCTATGAAAATTCAGGGTAATATTTCGAGCTTACAATTGTGACAGATAAATATTGGTTAAATAATTACAATACCTTATACAAAGCTAACCCCGACATCGCACTAAAATAATTTGCCTCCCCTCCCCCTGATCTTTTATGCTCTCCAGTGAACAGATGGAATTTCATTTGTGGGATTATAATCAATAACAAAACAACCCTATCGAGAATACTGTTGAAAATGAGTGATTGGTATGTGGTGCGTTATGATTTAAAATAGCATAAAGCAATGAGGATTCAATGTGCCACTTAAAAAAATCACCGCGATCATTCAGGAAAGCATGTTGTCCGATGCTATTGATGCCCTGCAGAAAAAAAACATTCCGGGAGTTACGGTTTCTCATGTAAAAGGTTATGGCGAGTATATCAACACGTTTTCTCGTGATAGCCTACAACCCAGAGTGAAACTTGATATTATTGCCAAAGAGAAAGATGTTCATGCCATCGCTGAAATCATCATGAATGCTGTCGGCACCAACTCTGAAGGTGATGGTATCATCGCTATCGCAGCTATGGACGGTTTATACCGTATTCGTGATAAACAATTTATTCAATGACATCAATCAAATTACAACTTTATTGAACTACCGTAATAATGATAAAGGAAGTTTTTTGAAATATTTTATATGTGATAAGTTTACCGTATGTTAAATCGTAGTTAGTAAATTCCTGCTTATATTTTATCAATATGGGTAAACAGTTTTGATATTTTTTACCAATTCGACGGAATTGGCATTAATTCAAAAATCAACCGATAGTTTATGTTATTTTCGTATTGTATTTAAACTTTTGAGGGATTGATTAATCGACTATATATACTTCCTTGAAAACTTGCCGGAGCGTTTTTTATGCGGTCATTATATGTGCTGGTGTTAATTTTAAGTTTAAGCGGTTGTTTTCACAACGAAGATGATGATCCTGTTGTGGACAATGGATTTTCATCTGAATTTCCAGGCGATCAAGCGAAGTCAGATAAATCACGCGATCAAAGCGCTGAAATATCCCAAGCTGATTTAGATGCTCAAATAGCGAATAACACAAACTTCTCAATAGAATTGTTTAGAAAACTGACGGGTAATACAGAATTTCAAAACAAGAATATTGTTTTTTCCCCGTTTAGTCTTTCACTTACTACAGCCATGTTATCTGCAGGAGCAACAAACAACACGTTAGATGAAATCAATCAAGCGATGCATTTTAATACTGATCAATTAATGTTGCATAACGCTTTTAATACTTTGGATTTGGCATACGCCAGTCGTGCAGGTAGTTATTCTCGTGTTGATAATTCCACGGGAGAAATCCAACTAAATATCACCAATGCATTGTGGGGGCAAACCGATTATAGTTTTGAGGATGCATTTTTAGATACATTAGCTGTGAATTATGGGGCGGGAATGAATTTAGTGAATTTTGTTACCGATCCTGAAATAGCCCGCACTGAAATTAACCAATGGGTTAGCACGCAAACCAACAATAAAATAACTGACGCGATGCCTCGAGGCTCCGTTAACATTGATACCCGTCTGGTGTTGACTAATACGGTTTATTTAAAAGCAGACTGGTTTAAACCATTTTCGGTTCCATCAACTAGGGAACAAGATTTTGTCTCATTAGATGGCACAACGGTAACAACACCTTTTATGAATCAGGATGCAAGTTTTTCGTATTTACAAGCGGCTGATGTGACGGCTGTGGAAATGCCATTTGTGGGTGAAAATCTTGCCATGTTAATCGTTATGCCAGACGCAGGAAGTTTTGAAACCTATGAGTCATCATTTGATAAAGCCGAATTAGCGCGTGTAATGTCGAACCTACAGAACGCAAGAATATTGCTTTCAATGCCTAAGTTTAACTTTGAAACTGATTTGCCATTAAAAGACACATTGATATCGCTAGGAATAGAAGATGCATTTAAAGAAAACATTGCCGATTTATCTGGAATCGATGACACAACAAAATTATTTGTGTTTAGTGCTATTCACAAGGCATTTATTACGGTAGAAGAGAGTGGGCTAGAAGCTGGAGCTTTCACTGGGTTTGGTGTTAACGTAAGCTCGCTGCCACCTTCCATTATTATTGACAATCCATTTCTATTTATTATACGCGATACGATAAATGACAGCATATTGTTTTTTGGGAGAGTACTCGATCCGTCGAGCTAGGCAATCGTGATCAATGATACATTTTGAAAAATGAAATAAAGGGTTAGCATCCTATTACTCACGAATAAACTATTCTCAACTCTGCCAACTCCCTGTCCCCCCCCTACTTTATCACCAGGGTTCAGTAGTCATCCCGACGGCATCTACCAGCATATTCAAAGCGAAAATAAAAATAACAAGTGAGATAGTACCAAAGATGAATTTCACTAATAGTGTTAAATTTGAAAACCAGGTTTTTTCCATGAGACGCTGTCCGAGTACATCAAATGTACCTACACATGGAACAAAATATAATGTCAATATCAAAAAGTCTAACGGCGATGACATACGCTCCGGGAATAGAATACCCAGCAGCAACATTATGGAGATTACAAAGTAAACAAAAAATAATAATAGGTAACGCATTACGGTATTTCGCTTTTCTACAGTTAATTGGGAAAAGAGTTTGCTAATTGAAAACCCGAGGTTTCACACACTGGTTTTCACAACACTGGCTTTTATCTGACAGATTTTACCACAACCGGTGGAAAAATATAGCCAACCATTAGATACCTCAACCAGCGTTCGTATTCTTTAATTCAGCGTTTTAACATCGGTAAAAATAAACTGGCGTATGAAAAGCGTCATCCAGTTTAATTACCATGCTTGCATTGGAATTTGGTAGAGCAAAAGTATTGCTCACAATATTGACAGGGTTATTATCAGCATCTAGTTTTTGTTTCAACTTTCTCATTCCCTTGGGAAACAGGTAACAAACCAGCAAGTCAGCAGTTTTTAGATCAACGTTAAAAAAGTCACGACGATATATCTGTAGATTATTCAGTCTCAGTAACTTTTTTCGTATTATGGAAAATAACCAGGGTAGAAGCGATAATTCATATCCAATCACTTGTTTATGAGGATACTTTCGAGCAAAAGCGACAATCAATGTTCCCCACCCAGAACCGAGATCTATAATGGGACCTTCGCCTTTAACTTCAGCGTGTTTTAGTATGGTTTTATAGGCCTTCGCTGAACTGGGCATGGGTGATATGCCGGTTTTCACTGTATACCATGCAATGGAAAACACACCAAGCAGGACAAAAGCTATTAATATAATTTCTAGAGCACTCAAAAAAGATCAATTAAATGCGTGATTAAAAATACAAATGAGCTTAACTTTGACATCCGTCTAACGGTTTCCCATGCGTTCTATTGTTCCTTTCTCACAAGCATTGTCATCATTACTCAAGTCTAGCAATGCCATAGATTCAATACAAATAAAGGGTTAGTGAACTTGTGAAAAGCGATTGATAAACAGCCTATCGAAGGGAGTTGTTTCATGAAAAAAGGAATCACTTAGATAGTTCACAGCAAAAGAGCAACACTTAATGCGAACATAGTTATTTTTTTGGGTCTAACAGAGCGCCCGTTAACTGTCATGATTTGTCATTAACGCCTAAGGTGAAAACCATCAGAACGAGCAATCATTACAGAATTTGCAAGTTAATTCTTTAACGTAACTTTGATTTTCATTTATAAGAAAATTGGTTAAAATATAATACCCAAACTCCATTAAAGCGCTGGTATGACCCGACCTACTATTAGCTTATTTCTATTATGCTCTTTTCTTTTTGTCGCCTGCAGCGAATCATCGAACGATGGATCGAGCGGAAAAGCAGCTGGAACGAACACAGAGAAGAAAAAAACCAAAGTTCACTTGGTAAAGACGGCTTCAGTTACCTTATCTAAAAAGGGATTAGCTCAAATACACACCGGTAGTTTGCGATCTCACAGAGAAGTAAAAATACACAACCAGGAAGAAGGCAAAATAAAATCTCTACCTTTTTATGAGAGCGATCAGGTAAAAAAAGGTCAAGTCATTGCTACATTAGATGACAGCTTATTACGAGCACAACTTTCCCGCGTTAAGGCCAACTTGAGAAAAGCAGAAAGTGAATTAACAAGAATAAAAAGCCTTCGCAAGGAATCATTTTTAAGCGAAGAGGCTTTGATCAACGTAGAAACTGAATTAGCTTTAGCCAAAGCAGATGAAGCTGTTTTAAAAACCCGCCTTAGTTATGCCAATATTAAA
>Ga0316206_1003025_pt1 | contig 10046 bp, 20 predicted proteins | sample 6monthpyrite_MG_FD_204942 | JGI IMG/M metagenome (GOLD analysis project Ga0316206, IMG submission 204942) | Microbial mat bacterial communities from mineral coupon in-situ incubated in ocean water Damariscotta River, Maine, United States -... | ecosystem: Environmental > Aquatic > Marine >...
ATAACATGGGTTTTTTTGACAAACTTGGCGATAGTTTTGTAAACGGTATTGATCGTGCGGTTGATACTGAATTTTCAGATGTGCCACGACTCCAGGACGATCGACAATTTGAAACGCGCGACAGTGGAACCGCTACGGTTCCGGCGGGTTCATCAAGTCAGGATTTTATCGCTAAAAATAAAAACATGCTTTTAATCGGTGCGGGTGTATTGCTGGTTGCTGGCGCGTTTATTCTTAAACGAAAATAAAAAGGTTTCGATATGGGTTTACCAGCATTAGCAGAGGCGCAGGGTTTTGAATCACCTTCGATTCCATCAGTTCCGGGCCTCGATAGTATACCGGGTTTAGGTGGGGGTGGTCTTGCTGATAGCTCTACAACTTCTAGCGCGGCAGAAGTAAACACAGGCGCAAAAGGTGGAACGTTTTTGAATTTTGGAACTAGTACGCAAAGCGCATCAAATAACACAATGTTATATATATTCGCTGGACTTGCGGCTCTTTTTATTTTAAAGAAAAAATAAGGCAATTTAAAATGGCTTTTAATCGGTCGGAAACAGTAATAAATACAAGCGAAGTAAATGACAATACAACACTGGGTGCAGATAACAATTCTTTTATTACGCGTGAGGGTGATATTAGCATCGTTAAGCAGTCCGATGGCGCGGATTTTGTACCGGGTGATATTATTCAGTCTGCCAATAAAGGCAACAAAGACAGCCAGGTCACAAATACTAAATATTATTTAATGGTTATCGGTGCATTAATTGCAGGCGTGGTAATTGCTAAAAAGGTTTTATAATGGGTCTCGGTTCAAAGAAAAGCACAACGATATCAAATCAGGAATTTAACGATAATACGTCACTGGTGGCAAGTGATGGGTCGTTTGCTACTAAAGAGGGTGATATAAATTCAAGCTCCGAAGATAATTCCAGCATTATATATACGGATCTTGGTGCAATCGAGGCCGGTACAGGCATTGCAAATAATGCTATTAATTTATTGGGTGTGGGTGTTGATTCATTGTCTAACGGGTTGGATTTCATAAATAGCAGCGCGTCGAATTTATTTAATGATGTTGGAAATAGTTTTAGTGATATTTCAAATAATTTCGGTGATGTATCAAACAGTTTTGATAATTTAACAAGCTCAAACAAAGAAAACGTAAATACATTTATTTCAGGTTCAAATAGAAACAGTGAAATATTTGTAAATGAATCAAGTGATTTAGCGGGCGATTTTGTAAGCAGTTCGAATGATTTAACAGGTAATTTTTTAAACACTTCACTCGAAATTGTAAATGACATAGTGAGTCAGGTTTTTACATTCGGCGAAACTATAAATGAATCAAATCAAGCGTTGGCAAATGAATCTTTTAATCTGGCTGGTTCTAGTACATTAGGGGCCGGGTTCAGTACGGCGGACAATGCAAAAACGACAAGTAAAACATTAATATACGGCGCTGCAATAATGGCGGTTTCTTTCGTACTAATCAGGAAGTTTAAAAAGTGAGTAGTTTAAATTATAGTTTTACAGCCGGTGAAACAAAGTCCTACGGTTCAGGTAAGTTTTTTAAAATTGTTTCCGCGATTAATTCAGTAGAGGTAAAATTTTTCAGCAATAATGGCAGTGAAATCGGAAAGGCCACCTTTACACAGGGCGATTCAGTAAATATTGAAAAAGGTTTTGCAAGTGTAGAAGTAACAAGCGCAACGGCGCAAACGGTTGAAGTGATTACACTGGAATTTATTTTAAGTTCATCTAATGTGGTCGGCGATGTTAACAGTGTAATTACAAATGATTATAGAGATTCAAATTCGATCAGCGGAAATTCGTATTTTGCGTTTATGTTGTTGAATGGTGTTACTAACAATTTCTCGGCTGGTGCTGGTGGTTTCGCTGCATGTCAATTGTGGAACCCTGCTGCATCAGGAAAGACTTTATTAGTAAAGTCATTAAGGCATAGCTGCAATGTTTTTTATACTGATGGTGGGCTTGCTCTATTAGACTATGTTACATTTCACACATCGTTAATAAATACGGATTTGACAGAAGTCAATGCCATACCTTTGGCGTTATCTACACAAAAAAATCCACTCGGGCCAGCAAGTGTGGCATTGCTTCGCGGAACTTGTAACGCGGTGAGAACATATAATTCAGTTCCCAAAGTAAATTCTGGAACGTGTGAAACGGTCGTGCCCGGAATATTTAGAAAACGAGTTAGTGACAGGTTATATCAGGGTGGCGTTATTGTCCCGCCGGGTTATGGGTTAGTGACCGAAAATACAGGTAACGTAGATAACAGATCTGGAACACTTGCAACAGTTGTCGAGTATGAGGAATATTAAATTACTATCAATTGCGGGTATATTTTTTGCTGCATATTTTTATAGTAAAAATATTTATAGTAAAAATATTTCAATAAAAAAAACATCTGAAAACGGAATTGATTTTATTAAGCGGCATGAAGGCTGGAGGGCTCAACTGTATTTAGACGCAGCTGGGCTTGCAACCATAGGCTACGGTCACTTAATAAAACAAGGTGAGGACTATTTTTTAATTGACAAATCAGAAGGAGAGCGAATTTTAAAAGCAGATTTAAAAATTGCAGAAAGTGCGGTTAATGAATTTGTAAAAGTAGACTTAACCCAGGGCATGTTTGATTCACTGGTGTCATTCGTTTTTAATTTGGGTGTCGGTGCGTTCAAAAGATCAACACTTTTAAACGTTTTAAATGCGGGTGATTATGAAAGTGCAAGCAATGAATTATTGCGCTGGAATAGAGCTGGCGGGGAAGTACATCAGGGTCTTGTCAATCGAAGGCAGGCAGAACGAAACTTATTTTTGGCTTAACTATGTTATTACCTAAACCAGATCAAATTAAATCAGTCGTGATGCTGGCAACCATTGCCGGGGTTGCCTATGTTGCATATAAAACATATACAGCAGGAGCTCAGGCGATAGAAACGGCGGGCGATGTTTTAAGCACCGATTTAAACCCAGCCAGCAATCAAAATTTTGTATATCAAAACTTAACCCCGGAGAGTGTAAAAAATGGTTTATTTGATCCGGTTTTTTCAGCATTAGGATTATAAAAATATTATGATAAGCGCACGAGCAATTATAAATGGTATTCGCGGGGTTAGCGGTTCGGAGGTTGGGAGAGAGGTCGCGCTTGCATTTATTGCGGGCCTTGTTTCTTGGTATGTTACAGAAAAATTAACAGACTGGAAAAATAAAAAAAATGGGTGATTCTCTTCAAGTATTACAGACAGTGGGGCCGGTATTGATCGGTGTTTGGGGAATTATCAAATGGTTTGCAAACGATATAAAACAGGACATAAGGGAAGTGAGAAACACGGCAAAGGATGCGCATAAACGGATAGACAACCATTTAGAGGCGCATGACTAATTATTGAATGATAACGCTATTTCCTGAGCCGTTATCGTTATCAATAAAGAGATCATTACCCAGTGATGCAAACAGGGTGTTATCGTTTCCATTAACTGTAATCAAGGTTATCTCTGCGCCAGTTTCAAAATTTATAATACTGTTTGAGCCCTCAATAATTAACTCATCTAATATGGTACCGGTTTGAATGGTTACTGTAGCATTGCTTTCACCTAAAGACTTTTCACAGGCCGGGCCGTTGATTTCTATTGTGCCGGTCACAATGACAGTGCAGTTTTTATCTATGATTGTGTCGGTTGTCGTATCGCTCGAACCGCAAGCCGAAATCAATATACTGGTGAGTGTTGAAATAATAAATTTACGCATTTTTTAACTCCATTTTTTTATAAATATTTTTATAGGTGGTTTTAAGTGGGTAGACATTTTTAGGTACAAGCCGCCGGTGATCGACATTCATTAAATTTGTTCTGATTAACGTATTCTCCTGTATAAGATCATTGACTTTTAACGTTAACGATCGGTTTTGCTCATAAAGCATTGACCAGTTATTAATTTGACCGGGTGAAATTGCAAAGTTTTTACAGGCCGGGCTTGAGTGATTGATTAATCCTTTGCTGTGCGGGTGAATGTGCCAACCACTCCAGGCATCCGAAAGTAAATAACCAGCGGCACAATAAGCGACTAAATATAACCATTTTGGGGCTTTGTTTTCATTGCAATAACGTTGAATTGAACGGGTTGAACTGCCTGTAATCTGGGCAAGTTCAGCCCGTGTAATACCGATATGAAACAGAAATTCATTAAAATTGCGGTATTCAAAGCCAATATTCTGCGGCGAAAGTAAGTTTTTTTGAAAAAAATTCATGATAATAATTCCCTATATTTTTATTATTATTCGTTGCTTTATTTGGGTTTTATCATTTATATAAAACATATAATTTAATGGGGTTTTTAGTAAAAGTATATAACTCGAACGAATTATATGATTTAACCACGTTCTACGGCGGCGGCGTATCTGGTTGGTTATGCGCATAATGTATATTATTGTCAAATCGGACATTTTGACCGATTGATTAACGTTAGCATTTGCAGGGTTTGGAAAAAAAGAACCAAAACAGAGACATACACACAAAGCGCCGGCGGCTAATTTCTTAGCTAACTCATGAAAAGTATCAGAAATGGCTGGACAATTTGACCGCTTAGCGTGCATTTCCAGAGAAGTAACACCAGTGGGCAATTTTAACAAGTTATCTATAGTCGCGGCGACATCATCCTGAACAGTTGCCGTGCCATTTCGCCAGCTAGATACGCGAGACCTTGAAACGTTAAGTTTTTGGGAAAGTTTATAGTCTGATTCTATATCGTAGCGGCTTTTCAATTCATCCAGAATTACATTTATATCGTTAAATGTTTGCATTGTATATCCATCCTTTTTTTTATCTGATACCCGTGAGTATAGCCCTTTGTCAAACGCATTTGAATAGTCCGATACGTTTGACACGTCAAATTAATTTGACTAGTCTTTTACCCAGTCCAAAGGATTTGGGCTTTCAATCTTAGGTGGTTGAAATCTGATAGGGGGCCAATCCCAGCGCGGACAACTGGCCCCCGCTTTCAGATTATCAAATTAACTTTTATCAGAGAGTAAATTTTATGGCTAATCAAACAAGTGTAAATGTCACGGGTGAAGAAAGAAGCGCAATTTTAATGTCTCTTAAATATCGAATGAATTTTTTATTTGATTTTATTAAGGATATTACAGATGAAGATGTTAAATGTATTTTTGAATCAGAGTTAAAAGCGGTTGAATCTTCTTATACAAAAATTATTAATCAACGTGCGGGTGGTTAATGATGTCTGAAATGTTAACCCAACTAAAAAAAATAATTAATTCAGAAACTATTCCACAAGAGCAAATGCGAATAAAATATTCTTGCATGAAAAAGAGGTCTCAACATTTAACCCATGAATTAATTTTAAAAAATCCGCAAAAATTAAATGGTCAAGGTTGCGCATATATTGGCGGCTTTCCGGTTTGAACAAAAACCGAGATTTTGTAAAACATCATTTAAAAAACGCCCGCATTCCGCAGGCGATAAAAAATTCCGTATACAAAAAATATTACAACTCAACATCGAGCCGAACTGATATACATTCAAAAATAAATAAAGCGATAGAATTATCTGAACCACTTTTGCAAGCCTGCTATATGCCGACAACCAGAGAGGAGTTATTAGATATTTATTCAAAGCGGCAAAGTAAAGAAATAGAACAGCGGAGCGAATGGGGTGATACAGGTTGTGCGGCGGTGGTTAATTATTTAAAGCTGAAAGGATTAAAAGATATATTCCCAATGAGGGCGGCGGAAAATGAAGCCATTCTAAACGATGGTTTTATTTATACCGATGGCCCAACTGTAAAACGTCTTGTTTCTGATCGTTGGTTGCTTCGACAAATGCGAAAAAAATCATTCCGTGAAGTTGAACAAATCGCATTAAATTACGGTTTAGTTTCCGGTCATGGTCAACGCTATATTTCAAATGCAGTTTTAAATGCAGTCGAAACACGCAAGCAAAAAAACAATGAGTTATTAAAAGCTATCACGGCAATAAATGAGGAAGGTCAGGAGTATACACTTGCTGAACTTTCTGAATTATCAGTATCGAATCCAGCCGTAAGAAATACAGAATTGATGGTGCGAATGCGCGGCAATGATGAATATGCAATTAAAAATAATCATCCGGCGGACATGTGGACATTAACGGCGCCCTCAAAATATCACCCCTCAAGCAGTAAATGGTCTGGTGTATCACCCAGGGAAACACAAAAATATTTATCGAATGTTTGGGCAAAATTTCGCGCATCAGCAAAGCGGGCCGGTTTTAATATTTACGGGTTCCGGGTTGCTGAGCCGCATAAAGACGCATGTCCACATTGGCACATTTTAATATTTTTTGAAAATGAACAGGCCCGCGAGTTTTGCCGGGAAAAAATGAATGATTACGCACTGGCGGAAGATGGCACAGAAGCCGGGGCGGAAAATCACCGTTTTGATGTTGAGGCAATCGACAGGGCCAGAGGTTCGGCTGTGGGGTATATCGCAAAGTACATCACAAAAAATATTGATGGTGCAAATATCAATGACATTGATGGTCGCGACCCGTTACATGCTGCAAAACGGGTGAATGCGTGGGCCAGTGTTTGGGGCATTCGCCAGTTTCAGGCATTCGGCAATCCATCTGTCACAACGTGGCGTGAATTAAGGCGTTTAGAGGGTGAGGAGTCCGGGGCACTGGAAAAGTGCCGGGAGGCGGCTGATTCTGGCGATTGGTGCGCGTATTTCGAGGCGCAAGGCGGGCATACCGTTTTATATAAAGATCAGCCCGTTAAGCCGGCTTACTGGCATAAGTTAGATAGTCGCATTGAAGATGTAAAAAACAACGAATACGGGGAGCCTGTAGCGGCCTGCGTGTTCGGTTTGGTGTGTGAGGGTGTTTATACCTTAACGCGCTTCCATAGCTGGACTATCACAGACCAGCCGGAAAAATTGAGGGGTGACGATGTTGTTACCCCTTGGACTTGTGTGAATAACTGTACGGAGCAAAAATATAATGAGCATGAAAAAAAAGCTTTTACTGGTGAGATTAACGATAGCCAGACTGGAAACAGCACCAATTTTGACAAAGGGGGCGGTCGCTGAGGAAGCCTTGGGGCAAAGTATGGATTTAATGGAGTCGGTTATCGAGCAGATAGATTTAATTGGTGAGTCATATAACGGTTTATTGGCGTATATCAATCAAATATCTGGTGATCAGATGGCCGTTGATGAACTAAACGAAAAAATGAAAATAGGGGGCTTTGGGTTGTATGGCAAATGAATCACTAGCGGCTATCAATTGCACACTGCAAATAAACGGGTATGTGCGAATGAAGCAAAAAGGCGGGGCTTATAAATATTATCTGTATACGGAAAAATACGGGCCTCAGTTCTTCAACACGTCCGAAGGTCAGGCGTTTTTAATTAAACATATGACAGAAAAAGAAACCCAGGGCGATAAAGTGCTGCAGGAACCGGAAAAAGAAACCCAGGGCGATAAAGTGCAGGATTCGGATATCTTGGAAAATAAAAAATCCAGCGTTTTTGATTGGTAAGGTGAAATTATGAATACTGAAAATGATGATAAGCCGGAAAAGCCGGTAGAAATTAAAAATGATGTGCCATTGTCCGGCGAATATTTGCAAATGGCAAATGAGGCGAAAAGCGAAGCGCCGTCAGATGATGAAAAGCAGAAAAAGGAAGTTCCAACCAGTGAATTAATAGCGCCCATAGTTGCCATGTGTGCAGGTGTATTGGTGCCCAACTGGAATCTACAAAATGAAGAAATTCAGGGGCTATCTGAATCATACGGGCTAGTTATCGATAAATATTTTCCTTCTGCGGCAACCAGTTTAGGGGTTGAATTAAACGCGCTACTAATGACAGCGGCAATTGTTTTGCCTCGTATGGGCACGCCACGTAAAAAATCGGATCCAGACAAAAAAACGGAAAATAACACACCTGAAAAACAAGAAACAGGCGGTAAATAATGGCGTATATAGTCAAAGACGGTAAATTATATTTAGTCACCGGATCTACCCGTTCAGGGAAAACGCACTGGACAATGCAGAAACTCAAAAAATATAAGCGGGTAGTGGTCTGGGATATTAAACACGATCCGCGAGAATTTAAAGGTTATGTGCGCTGTACAAATAAAGTTGATTTTGTAAAGTTTCTCTTTCAATCCAGAAAAAGTGATTTAAAAATAACCTTTTCAGGCAAGGCGTCAGATTTTGCATTTTTTTGTCGTGCTGTTTACAAGTGGGCAAATGATAAGGCGTGTGCCATTGTGGCCGATGAATTGTCAGATGTAACCACAATCAGCAAAGCCCCGGAACACTGGGGGCATATTATCCGCAAGGTATTATGCACCGGGTCGGATGTCTATGCGATTACTCAGCGACCCGCTGAAATTGATAAAACCACAGTGGGCAATGCTTCAATATTTCATGTTCACAGAATGAGCCGGGCAAAAGATCGAAAATATATCAGTGATGAAATGGACATTGATGTTGGCCAGGTCAATCAGTTAGGTGATCGTGATTACATCGAAAAAAATAATATTACCCAACAAGTGACCACATATAAGTACAAATAACGGTCATAACGGCCGTTTTTTTTGGCTGAAAAAAACTATTTTCCGTATACGCAAATATAAAATTAATTTTAATTGATTTATCCGCCGTTCAGGGCGGAGGGAATCACTAAAAAAGGGCTTATTTTCCGTATACGGGAATTATTAAAAAAAGGCAAAAAATAGTTTTACTATAAGAAAAAGTGCGCTATTAATTCACTATTGAAAAAGACAATAAAATTAACTTAAATAAAAGGCGTAGATTATGAAAGGCAACATGAAAAAAATATTAATGATGGCAGTAATCGCAGTTACAGCTATCGCAGTTGTAAACCGTATCCCAAAAGGAAAACGTTTAATTAACGGGTAACGGAAAATTTAACCGCCCACCGTCGAGAGACAGGGGGCAATTTTTTTTATTCAATGTCGGGAGACATAGAACAATGTCAAAACTTATTAAATTGCCACCGTGTCAGAACGTAGGCGCAAATCAAACAGCCGTACTTCCACAAGTGCCCCATGGCATGACTTACGATTCCATAATTCTTGAATTAGGCGGAACCACTTTTACAAAAGCAATGATTACCAATATTCGTAACCGAATCAATGGAAAAACTTTTGTTGATGTTACTGGTTCACATCTGGATACAGAAAACCAGTATAAAAAACGCACTGCAAATGCCGCATATATTGCATTGCATTATAACGATCCGAATGCTCGCACCATTAACGGCGAACAGATCGGAGCCGTTGACACAAGTGTTGGTGTTGATACGTTTGATTTTGAGTTTGAAATCGGCGCGGCAACCGCACCCACATTGCAGGCATTCGCCGTTGTGAGTCCACCAAAGCCGGTTATTATTAACGGCCAGCAAAACACAAACAAACGCACCATTTCTGCAATACTGAAAAAAGTGCATTCGTTAGCGGGTGCGGCAGATCACTCAGTCACAATTCCAATGGGTTCAAAATTGGGTGGCGCAATTAAGCGTGTTCACTTCCATCATGGCGGTAATGTTTCAGCCATTGAAGTGCGAAAAGACGGAACCTATTTACAGGAAACCGGAACTAATGCACTGGTTCAATTTATGCAGGATGAACTTAACCGAACATCGCAAGCGAACCATGAAGCGTATGATCCGTGTTTTACTGATAATCAATCGGATGCTATCGCAACATTGCGCAATGATGGTTCTCCTGCTTCGTTTGAATTTACAGTGACAACAAGCGCGGGTGATACCGTGACAAGTTACACTGAAATTTATTCAACTATCCCTCGTCTATAAAATAGACTCATAAATTAAATGGCGCGAATTATTTCGCGCCATTAATGGAGAAAATAACATGGGTTTTTTTGACAAACTTGGCGATAGTTTTGTAAACGGTATTGATCGTGCGGTTGATACTGAATTTTCAGATGTGCCACGACTCCAGGACGATCGACAATTTGAAACGCGCGACAGTGG
>Ga0316206_1003027_pt1 | contig 10041 bp, 10 predicted proteins | sample 6monthpyrite_MG_FD_204942 | JGI IMG/M metagenome (GOLD analysis project Ga0316206, IMG submission 204942) | Microbial mat bacterial communities from mineral coupon in-situ incubated in ocean water Damariscotta River, Maine, United States -... | ecosystem: Environmental > Aquatic > Marine >...
TATCGATGTTAACGCGCGTAAAGGTGTAGAAATTGATCACCAGCAATATGTTGATGCGATAGAAAAATTTATTGCGCTGGCAGACATAGTAAAAGTTAGTGATGAGGATTTACAATTATTAGGGTTATCTGCAAACCCGGTTAATCATGCTAAAGCTCTGTTACAAAAAATGAACAACGGCATGGTTGTACTTACTTTAGGTGAAGGTGGTTCCCATTTTATTAACCAAGAATTAAATATCCAGCAGCCTATTTTTTCAGCAGAACATTTTGGCGATACTGTCGGTGCCGGTGATACTTTCTTTTCAGCGATGATAGCTCAATTACTTCGCGATAAAACGTTAACTACACATCACTCATCATCTGAAAAATATGCTTATGCTTTGCAATTTGGTGCTTTAGCCGCAGCGATGAATGTTGCAAAAATTGGTTGCCAACCTCCAACATTTAGCGAAGTGATCAATAAACTCGAAACCTATTATGGTAACTAATGAGCTCCAAATTTACGTAGATAAAAACTATCTTCATTTAATAAATTTTATATTTTACTAAGGCCTAATTCATATGTTAACCAATTCACTAGCATGGCAAAACTTACAAATTCATTTTTTAGAAAGTAAAACCATTCATATAAAATCGTTATTTCGTATGGATCCTGATAGATTTGAAAAGTTTACCGTTTCAGCCTCGGGATTAACCTTAGATTACTCGAAAAATCATTTGTTGCCAGAAACAAAAAAATTACTCATCGAGCTGGCTAAACAATCTGGTATTGATGAAAAAATTGCGCAAATGTTTTCAGGTTCACCCATTAATACCACTGAAAATCGTCCAGTGTTACATACAGCGCTACGCAACTTTTCGAATGAACCTGTTTATGTTGACGGTACTAATGTTATGCCGTTGGTCAATAAAACCTTAGAAAAAATGAAGTTGTTTGTAAACAATGTATCAAATGGTGTAACCAAAGGTTATAGCGGCAAAGCGTTCAAAGATGTTGTGGCCATTGGTATCGGCGGCTCATTTTTAGGCCCTAAAATCATGTCGGAGGCGCTAAAGCCATATCGTCAGAAACATATTAATGTGCATTTTGTCGCTAATGTTGACGGATGTCATATTCATGATGTGTTATCTACTTTAGATCCAGAAACAACCTTAATGGTTACTTCTTCAAAAACATTAACCACTCAGGAAACGCTCAGAAATACTGAATCAGCCAAAGAATGGTTTTTAGAAAAAGCTAACATTGCAGACATAAAATATAATTTTGCTTGTGTATCAACCAATATTGAGGCGGCTAAAAAGTTTGGCATAGATGAAGAAAATATTTTTCCTATGTGGGATTGGGTTGGTGGCCGATACTCAATTTGGTCAGCAATCGGCTTGCCACTTGCCATTGCTATTGGTTTTGATGACTATTTACAATTTTTAACTGGTGCGTTTGAAATGGATGAACATTTTAAACAGGCACCTTTTGAACAAAACATGCCCGTTTTAATGGCTCTCTTGGGAATTTGGTATAGAAACTTTCATGGCGCTCAGTCGCAAGTATTATTGCCTTATTATCATTATTTGCGAGGCTTACCAGCCTATATCCAACAACTAGATATGGAAAGTAATGGTAAATCGGTCACCTTAGAAAATAAAGAAACAACGTATGATACTGGCCCAATTATTTGGGGAAGCGAAGGAACTAATGGACAACATTCATTCCATCAATTAATTCATCAAAGTAAAACACCCATACCCGTTGACTTTATCTTGCCTATTAATCCTCATACCGATATCGCTAATCATCATGATATGTTAATTGCGAACTGCTTAGGACAAAGTCAAGCGCTAATGGAAGGCCAATCTGAAGAACAAGTGATTGCGGCAATGGTAAAAGCAAAATGCAGCACAGATGAAATAAGCTATCTATCATCCCATAAAGTAATGAAAGGAAATAAACCGAGCAATACTATTTTAATGCCTAAACTAACACCTAAATCTCTAGGTAGCCTAATAGCGCTATACGAACATAAAGTTTTTGTACAAGGGGTGATTTGGCAGATAAACTCATTTGATCAATGGGGCGTGGAATTAGGAAAAGCACTAGGTAGTGAGATTTTAAGTAAGCTTTCTAATATTGATGAACCTTTAACGATGGATGGTTCGACTAAAGGGCTGATTAGTATTTGTCGTGAAAGGCATGCAATGAAACAACCAAATGATAGTTAATTTTCTAAATAAAACAAAATGTTAACTTTAGCTATTGAAAGGGTAGTTACTCGTACACACTTTATTTTAAAGTATCGTGAGAGTTCAGCGAATTTTTAGATCTTGTAACAAATTGTTGAACACTATCTTTCAATTAAAGTAAAAAGTAATGATAATCATCATATCATTACTTTTTACTATTTATTTAAATAAAAAACTTCGTATTGCTAGTGATTTTCACTCACCATATTTACCGTATATTTTGGAATTTCCACTACTAAATCATCATTGGTAATAATAGTTTGGCAGCTTAATCGTGATTCTGGCTCTAAGCCCCACGCTTTATCCAGCATATCATCTTCAAGCTCATCACTTTCAGCCAATGTGTCAAAGCCTTCGCGAATGATCACATGGCAAGTGGTGCAGGCACACACCTTTTCACAAGCATGTTCAATATCAATATCATTTCTCAGTGCTGCATTTAGCACGCTCTCCCCAGTTTCAGCCTCAATTACGGCACCGTCAGGGCACAAGGCTTCGTTTGGCAGAAATATTATTTTTGGCATTTTTTAACCCTAATTTGGTATCAATTAAATTTCATCAACAGAATGACCAGCTAATGCGGTGCGAATAGAAGCGTCCATCCTTCGCTCTGCGAAGCTAGCGGTAAGCGTGTCTAGCTTAGTAATGGCTTGTTCGATATCTGCCACACTACCATGCAGACGTGTTTGTTGTAGTGTGTTCAATGCATCACTAATGTTTCGCTGTTCAGTAGCGCTTAACAGCGCGGCATCTGCTGCGATAGCAGAGCTTATAGCTTCAATTACGCGGTCAGCTTCAACTTGTTGCTCTCTTAGCATTCTAGCTTGCATATCGTGTTCAGCGTTCGACATTGATGCGGTAAGCATTTCAGCAATTTGTTGTTCTTCTAAACCAAACGATGGTTTTACCACGATAGTGCTGGCAACTTTGCTCGATTTTTCCATTGCTGATACTTCTAATAAACCGTCAGCATCAACTTTGAAAGTAACACGAATATGCGCCGCACCGGCAGTCATGGCTGGAATACCGCGTAATTCAAAACGTGCTAATGAGCGACAATCTTGAACTAATTCGCGTTCACCTTGTAGCACATGAATAGCCATAGCGGTTTGTCCGTCTTTAAAGGTGGTAAACTCTTGTGCTTTTGCTACTGGAATAGTGGTATTGCGTGGGATGATTTTTTCTACTAAACCACCCATGGTTTCAATACCTAGTGATAGGGGGATCACATCTAGTAACAACATATCACTATCGGGTTTATTACCTGCTAAAATATCCGCTTGAATGGCGGCACCAATAGCCACTACTTTATCTGGATCAATGGTGGTTAACGGTGTGCGTTTGAAATATAGCTCAACGTCATTACGGACTAAGGGTATGCGAGTTGAACCGCCTACCATGATTACTTCTACCACATCATCTAAGTTAACATCGGCATCTTTTATGGCTCTGCGACAGGCTCGAAGTGTTTTGGCTACTAACGGTTTAATGGCTTGTTCTACCACCTGTTGGCTAAGCTCTGTTTGCCATGTTTGGCCGTCAGTTAAGGTTAACTGAACAGTGGCGGAGGGCTGGCTAGATAATAGCTCTTTAGCTGTGCAAGCTTGTTGTAATAATTGTCGTTCAAGTTGGATAGATAATGGCCGCTGTAAACCAGCTCTGGCAATCAATAAATCGACAATGGCTAAATCAAAATCATCGCCACCAAGGGCCGAATCTCCACCTGTGGCAAGTACTTCAAACACGCCTTTGGTGAGTCGTAAAATTGAAATGTCAAAAGTACCACCACCTAAATCATAAACAGCAATTACACCTTCTTGACCACTATCTAAGCCGTAGGCGACAGCGGCGGCAGTGGGTTCATTTAATAATCGTAATACGTTAACACCGGCAAGGGTTGCGGCATCTTTGGTGCTCTGGCGTTGTGCGTCATCAAAATATGCAGGTACTGTGATCACCACACCTGTTAATTCACCCGCTAAATTTTGTTCTGCGCGACTAACTAATGCTTTTAAAATGTCGGCGGAAATTTGAACCGGATTTTTATTGCCTTGTTGTGTGGCAATTTCCGGATGATTATTATCACCAACAAATTGATAGGGCAGGGCTGGATATTTTTGTTCTATATCGGTTTTAGATCGGCCAATTAAGCGTTTAACTGACACAATAGTGTTGTGTGGGTCGGCTATCGCTAATTGTTTTGCTGATTCCCCTACTAACGTGTGCTTGGTTTGATAACTCACCACTGACGGTAAAATATCGTGGCCTTGGTTATCAGCCAAGGTTTCAGCTAAGCCACTTTTTACTGTCGCAATTAAAGAATTGGTAGTACCTAAATCAATGCCAGCAGCCAATCGGTGTTCATGTGGTGCGGCGCTTTGGCCGGGTTCAGCAATTTGTAATAAAGCCATAGTAAATCTCGTAATATCTAAACTTGAGTGGGATTAACGGTTATTAATTTTCAAACAATTGTTCTTCAATGCGGTCAAGTTCGTGCTGTAATTTTTGATAAAATTTTAATTTGCGTAAAGTATCGCCAGCCAAGTTGTTTTGTTGCTCAGTATCACTGGCGAGTTGTTGTTCTAGTTCAATAAATAATTTTTGATATTCACAATCTAAAGTTTCTCTGGCTGCAAATAATGCTGCGTCCCTGTCGTCTTGTTCTGCAATGTTTTCTAACATTTCACGCAGTTCCATTTGGTGCATAAGAAAATGGGTATCTGCAAATGTTGATTGTTCATTGGCCAACTCAGTACCGCGTTCAACTAATAAATATTCAGCCCTACGCAATGGTTTTTTTAGCGTTTGATAAGCATCGTTGATTAATGCCGAGGTTTGTACCGCGAGTAATTGTTGTTGATTTGAGCCGTGTGCAAAGCGATCGGGATGGGCTGTTTTTTGTAATCGTTGGTAGGTAGCACTCAGTTGTGCTAAATCTACCTTGAATGCAGGCGTTAAGCCAAACAATTGAAAATAATTCACAGCCATTCCTATCTGTTTAAGCTAATAATTTTTATCATACTAATGAGCAATTTAGACGTTAAAACTTTCACCGCAACCGCATTCACCTTTCGCATTCGGATTGGTAAATTTAAAACCTTCGTTTAAACCTTCTTTAACAAAATCGAGTTCTGTGCCATCTAAATAGACTAAGCTTTTGCCATCGATAACAACGTTAATATCATCAATATTAAAGACTTGATCATCGTCATTTTTGTCATCTACAAACTCTAGTACATAGGCTAAGCCAGAGCAGCCAGTGGTTTTTACACCAAGGCGCAAACCAAAGCCTTTACCTCGGTTTGCTAAGAATGATTTTACCCGCGTTGTCGCAGCGTTAGTCATAGTTAAAGCCATGGTTTACCCTTATTTCGTCAACTGTTTTTCTCGATAATCGGCAATTGCAGCTTTAATGGCATCTTCCGCTAAAATAGAGCAATGTATTTTTACTGGCGGTAAAGCTAATTCTTCAGCAATTGCGGTATTCTTAATGGTAGCAGCTTCTTCTATCGATTTGCCTTTAACCCATTCGGTAACTAGTGAGCTTGACGCAATAGCTGAGCCACAACCATAAGTTTTAAACTTGGCATCTTCAATGATGCCGGTGTCTGATATTTTCAATTGCAGTTTCATTACGTCACCACAAGCCGGAGCACCTACCATACCGGTAGCCACTTGAGGATCATTTTTGTCGAACGAACCAACGTTTCTTGGATGTTCGTAATGGTCGATTACTTTTTCACTATAAGCCATGTTCTTTCTCCATTCGTTGCGTTAGTGCGCAACCCACTCTACTGAAGCCAAATCAACACCATCGTTGTACATTTCCCACAATGGTGACATATCACGTAAATGACCAATGGCATTTCGAATTGCCATGATCGCAAAGTCGATCTCTTCTACCGTGGTGAAACGGCCAAAACTAAAACGAATTGAACTGTGTGCCATTTCATCGTTTAACCCTAATGCTCTTAATACATAAGAAGGTTCTAAACTCGCTGATGTACAAGCAGAGCCAGACGATACAGCTAAATCTTTAAGGGCCATTATTAATGACTCGCCTTCAACAAAATTAAAGCTTACATTTAAATTACCGGGATAGCGTTGTTGTGCATCACCATTAATAAATACTTGCTCTAAATCACTAATACCTTGCCATAAGCGATCACGCATTGCCGTAACATGTGTTAAGTCTTGTGCTATTTCTAGCTTAGCAAGGCGAAATGCTTCCCCCATACCAACAATTTGGTGAGTAGGTAAGGTGCCTGAGCGCATGCCACGTTCATGTCCACCACCATGCAATTGTGCTTCTAAACGGATCCGCGGTTTACGTCGTACATACAACGCACCAATGCCTTTAGGGCCATAAATTTTATGGGCTGAAAACGACATTAAATCAACTTTCAACTGTTCCATATCAATGGCAATTTTACCGGCACTTTGGGCAGCATCTACATGAAATACAATTTTGCGCGCTCGGCATAATTCACCAATGGCGGCAATATCTTGAATAACTCCAATTTCGTTATTCACGTGCATGATGCTCACTAATACCGTGTCGTCGCGCATTGCTTCGGCTAATTTTGTTAAATCAATTAGGCCATTGGTTTCTGGGTCTAAATAAGTTACTTCAAAGCCTTGGCGTTCTAATTCACGGCAAGGATCTAATACTGCTTTATGTTCGGTTTTACAGGTGATGATATGCTTGCCTTTGTTTTTATAAAACTGGGCAGCACCTTTGATGGCCAAATTATCTGATTCAGTCGCGCCAGAGGTAAAGACAATTTCGCGTGGATCGGCGTTAATCAGCTCAGCAATTTGGTTTCTGGCAATATCAACGGCTTCTTCTGCTTGCCAACCAAATTTATGTGAGCGTGAAGCCGGATTGCCGTAAATACCATCGGTTGTTAAAAATTGCATCATTTTTTCAGCTACCCGTTTGTCTACTGGGGTGGTGGCTGAATAATCAAAATATATGGGTAACTTCATTCGCTTAAATACTCCAAACTAGAGGTTGTTAGCCGTTGCTAGAGGTTAATAATAAATTAGACTTCATTAGATTACTGATTGCTGAAGCTTCGGATGCTTTTTTTACATCGCGATCTTGTCGTTCGGCAACCGATTTTATTTCTCGTTGTTCAACTAATTCAGATAAGGTGATATTTTGTAAAAAATCTTCAATGCGCTGGCTTAAATCAGCCCAAAGTGTGTGCGTTAAACAGACTTGACCTCCTTGACAGCCAGCTTTTCCAGAGCATTTGGTGGCATCAACACTTTCATCTACAGCACTAATAACATCGGCAACGGCAATTTCAGCAGAGCATCGGCCTAAGCGATAACCACCACCAGGGCCACGAATGCTATTTACTAAACCATTTTTACGCAGGCGTGAAAATAGTTGTTCTAAATAAGAAAGAGAAATACCTTGTCGTTCAGAAATGTCGGCTAACGTTACCGGGCCAGTCACCGCGTGAATGGCAACATCAAGCATAGCTGTTACAGCATATCGCCCTTTAGATGTGAGTTTCATAATGGTTCCTAAACTAATCGCCCGGCATTTTACATAACCACTGAGAATAGTCAACTAAATACCTTACTGTATTGCTCAAGTATTATAAACCTGTTGATACTTGAGTCAAGTAGTAGTTGAGTGTTTTACTCAAGTATTTAGTTGGAATATTCATCCTGTTAGTTATTTCACAGCAACACTTCATTTCAGGCAGTTCAATGATTACTGAGTGTTATGTAGTTATATTTGAGGATCAAATCCAGCGCTTTGTTCTTTACGTCGCTCAGCCGCCGCTAGCTCGTCTTCCACAAACTCACCAACGCGCAAGGTTGGTAATGCTTGATCGCAAACACTACCGCCCAGATGATTCACTTCTTTACAAATATCAGTTAATTTTTGATCCATTAAATGTACGTGATCTAGCATTCGGCCTATGGCTTTTGCTACCGGATCGGGATTATCGGGTGATACCGCGTAAGCGTCAAAGCCATATCGTTTAGCTATTTTACTGCGCTGTTCATGGCTGGGATCGGTATCACGCTTTATGTTAACAATACGCCCAGGAATACCCACCACTGTGGCTTCTGCTGGTACATCTTTAACAACAACCGCATTGGAACCGATTCGCGCATTATCTCCAATATGTAATGGTCCTAGTACTTTGGCACCCGCACCAATTACCACATTATTGCCTAAGGTGGGATGTCGTTTGCCGGCGTTCCATGAGGTTCCGCCTAAGGTAACACTATGATAAATAGTACAATCTTCACCAATTTCGGCAGTTTCACCAATAACTACACCCATACCATGGTCAATAAAAAATCGTCGTCCAAGTGTGGCGCCGGGATGAATTTCAACACCAGTTAACCAGCGGGCAATGGTTGATATAAAACGGGCTAACCATTTTAAGTTTTTTTGCCAAAACCATTTAGCTAATCGATGCCACCAGATGGCATGCAACCCGGGATAATTGGTTAACACTTCAAAGAAGGTGCGAGCGGCAGGGTCTCTTTCAAATACACTATTAATATCTTCTTTGATGCGCTCAAACATAAAAATTCCTTACATCATGGGCTATGAGTTTTGGTGATGACTTGTTATTTATTAGCAGATTTTTCGATTGACGATAATATACCGCGCCACATTTTTAGTTCTTTCACGTCGGGTCTTGCCCGATTAATAAAACGACGGAGTTTGGTCATTACTAACCCCGGATGGCTTGGAATAATAAATTGTGTCGCTTGCAAAGCCTGTTCAAAATGTTCAAATAAACGTTCTGTTTCAGCAACCACTGGATAGGCTTGTTCAGGTTCCTTTGATTGCTGCTCTGCGTTTTGTAGATCGAGAAAATTCATCCTAATTTCATAACTTAGGGTTTGTACTGCCATGGCTAAGTTTAAGGAGCTATAGTCTGGATTAGCCGGAATTTGCACATGAAAATGACAGAGTTGTAATTCTTCATTAGTCAGTCCACTACTTTCACGACCGAATACTAACGCTACTGGATATTGCTTGGCTTCTTCAACTAATTTTGCACCACACTCACGTGGATTTAACATTGGCCACGGTAAGGTACGTGAACGTGCGCTGGTGCCTACCACTAAACCACAATCAGCAACCGCTTCGGTTAAACTACCAACCACAGTAGCATTTGCTAATACATCGGTTGCGCCAGCAGCTAGTGCTTGGGCTTGACCATTGGGCAGCTCTTGTGGGTCAACTAAAACAAGTTCGCTTAAGCCCATAGTTTTCATGGCTCTGGCTGCAGAGCCAATATTACGACAATCAGAAGTATTTACTAATACAATACGAATGGAATTTAATAACGATGACATTATAACTATCTAGATGGCTAAAATTGCGAAATATTCTAACATAGAACCACCGTGATGTACTGAAAAATTATCACAATAATTGATATGAAATAGACGGTTTTGTACTAGGGCGTGTTGATCTTTGTTTATATTTTCTCTCAGTATAATTAGTAAACAAAGGTCAACAAGCCCTAGGGATTGCTGATAGATGAGGTAATATCAGAGATATGTCGTGTATAAGAACATGCTTACTTATACACGACTTAATGATAACAATTTGTTTAATCGGCAGCTGTTAACTTTGATTTAAACAGATAACTGACCACAATACCGGTACACACTAAACTCCATACGATCACCGCGCCAGAAGGTAAATCAAACAACGCAGAAGCCGCTAAACCCAGTGCATAGGCGAGTGCGCCTACCCCGTACGCAACCGCGAGTTGCTTATTACCATTCAACTTACGGGTGACTAACG
>Ga0316206_1003031_pt1 | contig 10022 bp, 8 predicted proteins | sample 6monthpyrite_MG_FD_204942 | JGI IMG/M metagenome (GOLD analysis project Ga0316206, IMG submission 204942) | Microbial mat bacterial communities from mineral coupon in-situ incubated in ocean water Damariscotta River, Maine, United States -... | ecosystem: Environmental > Aquatic > Marine >...
AATATTTTCTTCTGCACTGGTTCCTGTACAGCCACTTACTATAAACAGTGAAAACCAGGTGATAAGAATAAGTGCGATGATTTTTTTCATGTTATATAGATCTCTTTAATTATAGTCGGTCAAATTTACTTTAAATGGTATTTACCCATAAGATCATAAAGCGTCGGGCGGCTTACTCCGAGTAGCTCTGATGCTTTTGACACATTTCCATCCACATGAGAAAGAGCCCTGAGAATAGCCTGCTCCTCAGCCTTGTCACGTACAACTCGCAGGTTCAATGGCAATTCGCCATCAGCCACCTCATCCAGCTGTAATTCCTCTGCAGTTACATATGCCGATTCTGCCATAATGACGGAACGCTTTACTTTATTTTCAAGCTCGCGCACGTTACCGGGCCATTTATATTGATCAATAGCGATAAGCGCTTCTTTTGAAAAACCTTTTACTTTACTTCCATTGTCATGCACATAATTCACTAAAAAAGCTTTTGCCAGTAAAACGGCATCCCCTGTTCTCTCTCTCAAGGGGGGGATGTCTATCGAAATTTCACTGATGCGATAGAACAGGTCTTCACGAAAACCGCCTTCATTAATCATATCTGTCAGGTTCTGATGTGTCGCACTGACTACCCTGACATCAACAGGAATTTCTTCTCTTCCACCAATACGTTCAATGACCCTTTCCTGCAAGAAACGAAGCAATTTTGCCTGCAGTGCCATAGGTAAGTCACCTATTTCATCCAGGAATAAGGTCCCGCCGTTAGCGGTCTCGACTTTTCCTAATGTTTTTTTAGCTGCACCGGTAAATGCACCTTTTTCATATCCGAATAATTCACTTTCCAGTAAATTATCAGGAATCGCAGCACAATTAATCGCGACAAATCTCTCACCTGCACGTGAACTTAATTCATGTATAGCTCTGGCCAGCACTTCCTTTCCTGTACCACTCTCACCTAATAACATCGTTGTCGCAGATGTAGGCGCGACCTTTTCAATCAAACGACAGATTTTGAGCATTTCCGGACTACTGGCTATCACACCATCTAGCGGAGATCTGGTTTTCTTGTCTATCAGGGCTCGATATTCCGATTCCAGTTCACTCAAATGAGAAGCCCGATCGATAATAACTTTCAGCACATCAGGATCTATCGGTTTCTGATAAAAATCATAAGCACCATGTTCAATCGCTCGCAAAGCATTTTCCCTGTCATCATTTCCAGTTACAACAATCACTTTGGTCTCAGGTGCCAACTGACGAATTTCTTCAAGAGTAGCAAAACCTTCACTAACATTTGCAGCATCAGGAGGTAAGCCCAGATCGAGCGTAACAACGTCAGGTGAAAAACGTCGTAGTAATGTTATGGCTTCTTCACGACTGCCAGCTATCTGAACGTCATAGTCCTCAAAAGCCCACTTCAACTGTTTTTGCAACCCGGGATCATCTTCCACGATAAGCAAGGGACGAACTGTTTCTTTGGATACGGTCACTCAGGTACCTCTTGTAGCTTTTGTTTTGTTATTGCCGGGATAGATAATGTAAACTCACTGCCTTGTCCTGGTGTGCTGCTGACCGTTACATACCCACCTAAAGCTTCGATAAACTCTTTGCATTCATATACGCCAACGCCCATACCAGCATTGCCTTTAGTGGTTATAAACGGGGTAAATAACTTGTCTCTGATAAACTGTTCTTCCATACCACAACCATTATCAGTCACTTTGATAATGACATTATTATCATAATATACACTTACCTTAACATAACCGTTGTCATCTGTTGCTTCCTGAGCATTCTTTATTATATGACCAATAACAGCAAGAAAACGATCAGGATTAGCCGATATAGTGACATTATTTACAGCACAATGCAGTTCCGGATGAGGCAAATATGTCTGATGAGAACGAATAACTTCTTCCATTGCTCCGCTAATATTAATATTAGTTGCGTTCCGGGCACTAAATCGACCTTGTTTAAGCTGCGTTAACAACCGCTGCATTTTCTCGCTCGCATGATGAACTGTTTCAAAAGCATCATCAACAAATTCGGGGTTATCCTTGAATTTCTCCGCATTGCGAGTAATCAACTGTAACTGGGCAATCAGGTTTTTGAGATCATGAACAACAAAAGCTGATAAACGATTAAATACAGAAAATTTTTCTGATCTTGCAAGCGATTCAGATGCTTTCTGAAATGCCAGGTAGCTGGTAGCCTGTTTACAGGCCGTTTTAAGAAGATCTCTGTCCTCCCAGTTTATTTCGTGTAATGCCCGTGATTCTGCAAGAATCAAAAAACCGTATAATTCATCAAAATGTCGTAATGGAATAACCAGCCAGGCTCTGTTTTGTTCTTCCAGCCAACCTGGTAATGTCAAACCGTCATATATAGCGGGATCATCGTGCCTCTCATTTAGATCAACAATCCAGTCTTTTTCATATAAATATCTGGAAAAATTACTTTCCAGCGGCTCTTTTTCAGTAATACTTTCAAATAAGGTACTGGCAACCATCTGATAGGATGATTTTTTATCATCATGCATCCAAAGCATTCCACCCGTACTCTCTACCAGGTTGGAAATAGAATGAATGACGGTAATATACAAACTGGTTTCTTCATTAACTTTAGAAAGGTCATGGGTAATATTTATCCATTCTTCCCGGTAATCATATTTATAATTAAAAAAATGCTTGTTTATAAAAACCTTGAGTTTCGACCTTACTTCACCCGAAAAAAACGCAACAAACAATAATGCGACAGCTAAAAACAAAAAAACAATTTGTGCAACCGCGCCCCAGTTACCGCCGTAGATCCTGATATAATATCCGGCTGAGGCCATTAACAACAAATAAATACCAATGCTGATCAACGTTGCGGTATGAAAAACCAGCTGTTTGGAAACGAACACCTCCAGCGACCATACCGGGTTACGCTGAGCCGACAACGCCAGAAATGGTACTGTCAGTGCAACAACATAGCCTCTGCCTGCCCAAACTTCCCTGTTAATATGATTAAATAGCAAGGCATCTGAATAGAGAAAGAAATCATAAACAAAAATCAGACCTATCCCCACAAACAGGAACTTGGTTGCCCATCGACTTTCCGAGAGTGTATTCCGAAACAGTTGTTCAATCAGAACAAGCCCAGCAATAGACATACCCAGACTTCCACTCAACATCAGCTTTTGATTAGTCGATATATAGGTCATCGAGCCAACAAGCAGAAACAATGATGAGGCATACACAACAATGTACAGTATTTTAAAAAAATGCTCTTTTTGATTTGATACGTATAGTGGTTTGAGTAAACCGAAAAGAAAAGTGTATAAAGCGAGATTTCTTAGTATTTCAAAGAAAACAGATGATTGATATAAATCGTCCTCCGGATATCCATTAAATCCTGATGCAAAAGCCCATACAACAACTGAAATGACTACAATCAGCAGTAGCATCCCTTGCAGACGCCCGCGCCATTGTGTCATGAGTAATATAGCAAGGATTGTAAAAAGCCCGCTTGAAATAAAATATCCGGCCGTAGCTAAATCCATTATTAAAACTCAACGCGACGAATAAAAAAACTGAAGCAGTCCAGGAATGCTGGCCTTAGGCAATTCATATAACCTTATCGCCCGCCACGGGCCCAAAGAACTGCCTGTGCCGTCTGAAATAATATTAAGATATCAAATATCAGGCTATAACGTTTAATGTAATACAAGTCGTATTGTAATTTCTCAATGGCATCTTGTTCAGATGCCCCGTAAGGGTATGATATCTGCGCCCAACCAGTTATACCTGGCTTAACCTTGTGACGGTAATTATAATAAGGTATCACTTGTGATAACTCATCTACGAACTGGGGGCGCTCAGGTCTGGGACCAACAAAACTCATTTGACCACTGAGAACATTAAATAACTGGGGTAACTCATCAATGCGAAGCATACGAATGACCTTGCCGTTACTGGTCACTCTGTCATCCCCTTTACTCGCCCATTGTGCAACACCTTCTTTTTCTGCATCTTCCTTCATGCTGCGAAACTTCAGTACTTTAAATAACTTTCCATTTTTACCCACTCGTTCCTGCCGATAAATAATACTCCCTTTGCAGCCTGATTCCAGCCAAATAGATAAAATTGTCAGTAACATAACAGGAGAAGCTAATATCAACAGGGATAAGCTCACAGTTATATCAAACAAACGTTTAACATAGCTGTCCAGCACCGCACTGGTATAACCGTCCGAAAAAATCATGGAACTCGGATGAAGAGTATCCAGACGCATTTTTCTGGTTTGCCTTTCCAGAAAGTCAGCGGCTCCAATGATATTAACACCTTCCATCTTACACTCAAGAATATCATCGACCGGAAAGCTTTTTCGTCGGTCGTCAACCGCAACAATTATTTCTTCTACAGAATGTTCTTCTACATAAGACATTAGTGAAGAAATTGAAGTAATAATATTTTTCTTTTTTATCTTGCTGATTTCGCCGGCAATCGCCACATAGCCTATTATTTTTATTCCATACAAGTCAGACTTTCGCCTCAATTCTTCTATCATTCTGGCGTTATTACCAGAACCAATTACAAGCGCCACCCTCCGGGATGCATCGTGATCAGAAATCCTGTAATGAAGTATTCTCAATAAAGTAATTAGCAGCAATGAATAACATACCGCAAAAAACATAGTTGATCTGTCGACGGAAATGTCCGGGAAAGAATAAAAAATCAGGATGATTAATGAAATACCCAGTGCAAAACTACCTGATATTCTTATCATGTAGTCCAGAGCTTCATTTTCTTTTCGATGTCGCCAATATAAACCGGCAAACGTCATACAACTAATCATAATAATCGTATAAAGCACCGATCGATACAATAGCCAGTCGAGCGTAAAAAGCTGCCCCTTACCCAGATTGAAAAACAAACTGACCGATGCCCCTGCGCCAATTGCCGAAAACAAGACAAGTGAATCAACAATCAGCAATAATAAAAATGAGCCAGGTACATAATGACGAAATAAACGAAACATAATGAAGTCTAGTTCCAGTAATCTATATATTTACAATAGTATTAAGATAACGGCTGTTGTACGTAATGACTGAAATAAGGACGGAACTGGCAATGCTATTTTCACAACACGCCCACGCAACCCGTAACTTAATTATTATTTTAGCTCCCAAAACAACTGCTTATAGTAATAATCTCATATTGAATATCATAGCATAGAGATCAGACTGACTACCAGAACTTAGACCACCTTGACAGTATGAGCCAATCCGATTAAATTAGCTCTCGTTTTCAGGTGCCCGAGGTGATCTCTTCGCCAGGGTGAAACGGGAAGCCGGTGCGATTCTGACAATCAGTCTCTAACCCGGCACTGCCCCCGCAACGGTAAACGAGTAAAGATACAGTCAAGTAACCACTGTGCATGGCATGGGAAGGTGCTGTATCGGCCAAAGCCACTCGTGAGTCCGGAGACCGGCCTGAAATTTCGTATCTATCGCGGTGGGCGAAGGTTGACACGAGTGCGATGGATTCCTTTTTCCCGCTTGTTTCTCCCCCTGCATCAGGTATTTAACTAACCGGAAAGCCATGCAGAGGTTATTACATGAAAGCTATACCCAGAACGATAATAACAACACTTGTCATTTACACCAGTACGCTCATCCCGATCAGTCAGGCAGCAGACACCCTGGAACCTGTGGTTGTTACCGCTACCCGAACCACTCAGACAGCCGATGAAACCATTTCCCCGGTAATTGTTATTGACCGCAAGGAGATTGAGGCAAATCAAGGCGCTGATCTGGCACACCTGCTCCGCCTGCACGCCGGCATTGATATTGGTCGCAACGGCGGCCCCGGACAAGCAACCTCTATCTTTATGCGCGGCACAGAAAGTAATCATACACTCGTGATGATTGATGGCGTTAAAATTAATCCGGGTACCATTGGCGGGCCATCCGTGCAGAATATTAGTCTGGACATGATAGACCGGGTTGAAATTGTCAAGGGGCCTCGCTCTACTTTGTATGGATCTGACGCCATCGGTGGTGTTATCAACATAATTACCCGTAAACTGAAATCAGGCACCGAAACCAATGCATCCATTTCACGTGGCAGCTACGGTAACAATACTTTCATGCTGTCGACTCATGGAAAACTCAACAAGACACGGTTTGGTGTGACCTTTAACAAGGATAATACTGAAGGATTTCCAACAAGAACGACATCATCAATCAACAGAGGGTATGACAATACCAGCCTGCAAGGCTATATCTCGTTCAGGGCTCTGGGTGCTGATGTTAAATTAAGCCGCTGGACTTCCTATGGAAACACAGAGTATTCGAGTTTTTTCCTCAATCCGATAGATCAGGACTACCGTAACAGTGTCACGACGCTGGACATCAATCAAAATCTGTCTGACACCTGGGTCAGCAAAATGAAATTATCCCGGATTCAGGATTTTATCGATCAGAATCAAAGTGCTGACTTTGCACATACCATACGTAATACACTGGACTGGCAACATGATATTCAGCTGACGCATAATCAGCTCGCAACTATGGGGGTCTATATCTCACGTGAAACTGCTTCAGCCAGTTCATTTGGAACAGGATTTAATGTTAAAACGGATATAGATGCAGTGTTTGTACAGGATGATATAACACTGGGAAAACACCATGTAATTGCTGGAGCGCGCTTAACCAACCATCAGGCATTTGGTGATTTCACCACCTGGAATCTGGAGTATGGATACCAGTTCAGTTCAAACTGGAGCGGAACCATCGCAACGAATACCGGATTTAGAGCCGCAGATACCACCGACCGCTTCGGTTTTGGCGGTGTCCCCGGACTGAAACCCGAAGAATCAACAAACTATGAAATAAGCTTACGTTATAAAACCGGGCCACACCGTATCACCCTGAATGCCTTTGATAATACGATTGATAATCTGATTGTTTATAACACGGTAACTTCACTCAATGAAAACCTGCAACAAGCGAGCATTAAGGGTATTGAGCTTGTGTACAAGCTCCATCTTCGCCAGTGGAACTTTACTGCTGAAATGATCAGTCAGAATCCAGAAAATGAAACCAATGGCAAACAACTGGCTCGTCGTGCCAGGCAAACACTTACTCTCGGAGCAGAATATATTCAGCCTCGCTATCGTATTGGCGCACAATTATTAAATACCAGCGAAAGGCCGGATAGTGATTTCAGTACCACCTTAAACGGATCATATACCCTGGTTACTGTGACCGGAGTTTACAATATCACGAAAAATCTGAAGTTGAATGGTCGCATTGAAAATGCATTTGATGAAAAATATACACTGGCAAATGGGTTCCGGACTGCCGAACGCTCGTATTATGTCGGGGTAAATTACCGCTTTAAATAGATATTAATTCGCCTGTTTTTGCAGAAGTGCATTTAGTCACGAAGACTTTTTTCACTGATATTTGGCACGATGCCCGCTCCTGTAATTATTTTAATCAGCTTTTCTTGCCTGATCCAGAAACTCGCAAATTTGTTTCATACCCTTCAGGATGGCAGGTACAGGCCTGGCAATATCATCCGGATTTAGTCGATATAACTGATTAAACCTGACAGCATCAATTTGCTTCCAGCGTTTCCATTCATCCAGCCAGGCTTGACTACCCGCAGTAATAATCACTTGTGGATTTTTTGCTAAAACGTATTCCCGGTCTATTGTCGGAGCGATTAACGCAGATTCAGCCAGAATATTTCTACCACCGCAACGCCTGATAACATCACTGATGTATTGATGACTGCTTAACGTCATCAGTGGCTGATTCCATATCTGATAAAAAACGCTCACACGAGGTTTATGTTCATTTTCCTTTGTAAGCTGTTTTAACTGCCGATTGAATTTATCTGCTTCTGCAAATCCCTGTTGTTGTCCGCCAAGTCGCGAAAAAAGCCTGATCAATCTGGGGATATCATTCAGTATTTTCACATCTGTTTTGATTACAGGAATTCCTGATTTATTTAATTGCTCCAGGTCTGCTTCAGCATTCCCACCGGTCCAGGCAAGAATAACATCAGGTTTGAGTTTTAAAATACGTTCAAGATCAAAAGACTGACTATTGCCGATAAGCGGGACTTTTCTTGCTTGTTCCGGGAAATGGCTATACTCAACCGTACCTACCACCTGCGCACCTGCGCCTGAAATAAAAACCAGCTCCGTTATGTGTGGGGCCAGGCTCACAATACGTTGTACCGGCCCGGCAAAATGAAATAGCTGACCACTATCATCACGAATATCAAGCGTGTCAGCCATCACACAAAAGCCATGCAAAAAAGACACGATCAGCACTAACAGGTAGATTTTTCGCATATTTTCGAGAATTCCGTGATTTTTTCACAATAACTCTGCTGTATTGTGAACATCAGCAATAGACGTAACTCAACAGGCTGTTATAATAGAAACAGATAGCATTATAAGTGCAATAAAATCATAAAGATATAGTAACTCAGGAACAAGAAAATGTCAGGAAAATCATCTAGAGGATTCACATTGATCGAAGTTATGGTCGTTGTTGTCATACTCAGCATTATGGCGGTACTGGTCGTGCCCAAGATTATGAGCAAACCGGAACAGGCGCGTAAAGCCACTGCGCGTGAAAATATACGTAACATCGAAACAGCACTAAGAATGTACAAACTGGATAATCGCACTTACCCCAGCACTGATCAGGGACTGGAAGCACTGGTTACCAAACCAAGTGGCTCACCTGAACCTAAAAACTGGAGCAAGGGTGGATATATAAGCAGACTTCCAAAAGATCCCTGGGGTAATCCTTATCAGTTACTCAGCCCGGGGAGTCATGGTGAAATTGATGTATCATCTCTGGGCCCTGATGGCGTTGCCAGTGAAGATGATATCGGAAACTGGAACCTCGAATAACACAATCTGCTTCAGTAATGATAACCAGCCAACCCAGATTGTCACGTACAGAGAAAGGATTTACGTTAATCGAGATTCTGGTGGCGGTTGTTATCATCAGTATTATTCTGGGCGTAGCACTACTTAAATTCGATATAGATAGCTTTGAATCGCTGCTAAAACAGGAATCAAGTCGTATCGCGCGCATGCTGGAACTCGCTGATCAAGAAGCTATTTTTCAGGGGCAGGACATAGGCTTGCTGCTGGAAGACAATCAATACCAGTTTTTTGTCTATGTAAAACGAGGCTGGAAACCGCTTCAGGATAATTTACTGAAGAAAAAAACACTGCCACCGGACATGGAACTGACACTCACGCTTGACGGCCTGGAAATTCGCCCTGAAACATCAAGCTCAATCAAAAAAAAGCCCCAGATTATTCTTTTTTCCAGCGGTGAATGGACAGCCTTTGAAATTCGCTTACGCCAGACTGGTCACCCTGAGCTAACATATGTTCTCAGCAACACGAGAACCGGCAAGCTGGAAATATCACGTGAAACGCTATAACCAACACAGTGGTTTCACACTGATCGAAGTACTGGTTGCACTGGTGCTACTTGCTATCGGGCTCTCGGCAATGGTCAAGTCTGCGAGTGAAAATACACTGAACACAGCCTATTTACGTGACAAATATCTGGCCAGCCTGGTTGCTACCAACAAACTCAATGAAATGCGCGTACTTAAAACCTGGCCTGGTATAGCGCGCACTAACGGCTACATAGAAATGGTCAAATTGCGCTGGCGTTGGGACATGGAGATTAAATCCACACCCGATGCGAATCTACGCCGTGTTATTTTACGTGTATCACTGGAACAGGATGAAGAGAAAAAGCTATTTACCCTGAACGGTTATCTGAGCAAACAATAATGCAACAATACAAAAACCATTCCGGCTTTACTCTGATAGAAATTCTGGTTGCAGTCACTATTTTTGCATTCATGTCTGTTATTGCATTAACAGGCATAAAATCGATCATTGATGTACAGGAGATAACCAGTAAAGTTACCGAACAAATGAAAGCCATTCAGACAAGTTTCTTTTATCTGGAAAGTGATATTCGTTAT
>Ga0316206_1003032_pt1 | contig 10019 bp, 4 predicted proteins | sample 6monthpyrite_MG_FD_204942 | JGI IMG/M metagenome (GOLD analysis project Ga0316206, IMG submission 204942) | Microbial mat bacterial communities from mineral coupon in-situ incubated in ocean water Damariscotta River, Maine, United States -... | ecosystem: Environmental > Aquatic > Marine >...
CTCGAGCCTGGCAGTGTACAGCCAACACTGGAACTGTTTCTCGAGAACATTCACCCGGATGATGTCGGAAAAGTTAATGAGAAAATGAATGATGCGCTATCTCAGACGTATCCTCTTAATAAGAAACAACGGGTACCTTTACCTATCCTTGATTACCGCATAATTTATCCGGGTGGTAGCGTGCACTGGTTACGTGCAGAAGGTGTAGCATCGGTTGATGAAACAGGGCGTCCGGCATGTGTTTATGGCACAGTACAGGATGTATCTTCACATAAACTGGCGGAGCAGGAAATATTAATGGCGAAGGTGGAAGCAGAAAGAGCTAATGAAGCAAAATCAGAATTCTTGTCACGTATGAGTCATGAGTTACGGACACCGATGAATGCTATTTTAGGTTTTGGTCAGTTGCTGAAAATGGAAGAAGATAGTTTTGATACAGATCAGAAGGGAAATATAAATGAGATTATAGTTGCGGGTAATCATTTGTTGGGTCTGATCAATGAAGTACTTGATCTGTCCAGAATCGAATCAGGAAGACTAGAATTAAATATTGAAGAAATAGATGTCAAAGAAGTTCTGTTGTCGTGTATAAAACTGATTCAGCAACAAATATCAACTCGCCATTTAAAACTGATCGATAATATAAGTCGCAAAGGCTATGTTGTGAAAGCGGATGCTATGCGACTGAAACAGGTGTTGCTGAACTTGCTATCCAATGCTATTAAGTATAATTCAGAGAACGGGCAGGTAACAATAAGCGGCGAAGTAACAGATAAAAAACGTATTCGTATTATTGTGAGTGATACTGGTGCAGGATTGTCGGATGAAAGTATTGCTAAATTATTTGTTCCATTCCAGCGGCTGAATGAAGTGGACAATATTGAAGGTACAGGTATAGGTCTGGTTATAACAAAACGTCTGGTAGAATTAATGGATGGGTCTGTTGGGGTTGAAAGTGTACCCTCAAAAGGCAGTAGTTTCTGGATAGAGCTGGAACTTTCCGGAAGAGTATTTGATGGTCCGGAGTAATCATCAAATTGTATTTATTAGTACAAATGTTAGACATTAAGTGGCTGAGTTAATGCGTTCTGGGTCTTTAAACTGAAGATCAGATAGTTAAGGGGTTTAATCTGTATGTAATTGGTATTAGACTTCATAACTTCTGGTTTCACTGGCAGGGACGTTCTCAAATGAAAATTCTTTTAGTTGATGATCATCCTTTGTTTATTGAAGGTATTCGTGGCGTCTTGCAACGGCTGGATGATAATCTTGCTATTCAAACAACCGGTAGTTGTGAAGAGGCCATTGAGCGAACAGCTGAAGATGATGATGTTGATTTGCTTTTGCTGGATTTGAATTTGCCGGGCGTGTCCGGACTCGATGGTCTGGTAGAGCTTCGACATCAGTTACCTGCTACTCCCATTGTTTTGATTTCAGCCTCCGAAGATCGTAATAAAGTTCTGCGTGCCATTGAGCTAGGCGCAAAAGGTTATATTCCTAAATCATCGACACCTGATATTATTATTACAGCATTGCAGCTGGTATTGTCAGGCGGTGTTTATCTGCCTATGGCTGTATTGGATACGGTGAATTCATCACAACTAAAAACCTGCAATGCTGATGGCCAGACACTGACGCCACGCCAAGTTGAAGTGTTAGGTCTGGTAGCGGAAGGGCTTTCGAATAAAGCCATCGCTAATCGTTTAAGCATGGCCGAAAATACAGTGCGTGTTCATATCAGTGCTATTCTGCGTTTTCTTGATGTTACTAACCGAACTGAAGCGGGTGTAGCTGCGGCGCGTATGGGTTTATTGCAAGAAAACGAAAGTTAAATTTTGGTCTCTGTTTGCTGGTCGAGTTGTTGGTCAAGTAAATAACTCATCAGGCTACGTAACTTGGCCGATGACACCGGTTTGTGTAACAGTTTATAGCCACTTGCTTTTGCTTCGCGTAAACGTTCAGGTGCGGTATCGCCAGTGAGGATGATGGCAGGGATCTTTTTATTACAGGCTGCATTAATACTTTTAATTGCATCAAGACCCGTCTGATTTTCTCTTAATCGATAGTCGGTAAGAATCATATCAATTTTACATTGGTCGCTTAATAAGCTGAGTGCCTGATCAATGGACTCGGCTTGCAAAACCTTGCAACCCCATTCTTCCAGAACCTGACACATGCCGACACGAATCAGTGCTTCATCATCGATAACCAGTACGCAAGTGTCTTTAATGTCTTCAACGTAATTAACTTGAGGTGCGGGTTTAGAGATTGAGTTAGCAACAAAGGGAACCGAAATACTAAACACAGAACCTTTATTGGTTGTAGAGCGCACGGTCAGTTTACAATTGAGTAAATCAGAAAGTCGTTTTACGATAGCAAGGCCTAAACCTAAACCTTTACTTCTGTCCCGTTCAGGGTTTTCAACCTGATAAAATTCTTCAAAGATATCATTGATGTTGTCGTCAGAAATTCCGATGCCGGTATCATGTATTTCAATGTTTACGCGGTCGCCCTGACGGCGACAACCTAAAAGCACGCTGCCATTTTGTGTGTAGCGAATGGCATTAGAAACCAGGTTACGCAAAACGCGTTCGAGCATAGATGGGTCGGTGTTAATTATAAGGCCACAATCGACAATGCGTAGACGAAGCGATTTACTGGCAGCGAGTTCACTGAAATCAGTTTGAATACGTTGCAGCAGAGGACGCAATTGAAAGTCGGTTGGCTTGGGTTCGAGTACGCCTGCATCCAGTTTAGAAATATCCAGTAATGAATTTAAAAGGTCGCTTAACGCATCGGTGGATATTCGAATGTTATCAACAATAGTGCGTGCTTCGGGGTAATGAATTCTGGATTCCAGTGCATCGACAAACAAACCCAGTGCATGCAAAGGCTGGCGTAAGTCATGGCTGGCTGCGGCGAGAAATTTGGATTTCGAAATATTGGCTTGCACGGCTTCCTCACGTGCTTGTTCGGCCTGGTTATTCTTAATGGTTAAATCATCCACCAGTCCGATATTTTCTAATCGCAAATCTATTGACTGTCCAACCGCGCGCCGCATATTGATACCGCTAATAAGAAGAATGCCAAAATAAAGTAAAAACATCACACCCAATGTCCAGTGTAATCGGGTGTCTTCAAGAAAAAAACGAAAGGAAAAAGGAACCAGCGTTAAGCTGGCAAAGATTGAAAAAGAACGTAAGTATGGTGCAAACACGGCAAGCCCGGCCGCCGTAACGCCGAGTACCATAATAGATAAAAACACCATGGCTGTAGTGTCCTGAATAACGTTGGGCCAGTAAAGCGTAGCGCCCCAGAGAATACCTGTGACAGCACCTGCTATTGGAAAAAGTCGGACGGCTTGTTTTGTTTTGCTGTGCTGGTGTTCTTCACGACGAAACTTGGCAACCAGATAAGCCCATATTAAAGTTTGCGCGGTGATGATAAAGGCCCAGGGTAAAAGCCATTGTAGCGGAACGGTGTCCCATAAAAAGAAAACAGTAATGAGAACAGCAAGAGCATGTCCGGTGAGGATCGTATAAATGGGTTGGTAATAAAGAATATTTACCAGTTCATGAAGCGCGGGTTCAGAGCGGATGGTGTCCGGGCAACGATGAAGTGTTATTTTTCGTGTTTCTTTTTTAAACATATTTCCCTGTTACCTGAATCAAACTGTTTAGCAATGTATGTGAAACTAATTGATTGGGCAAGCAATACTTTCTGATATCCTTTCCCTAAGTGTGGCAGGTTTTACCTGATCTGGTAAAACAATTATGTTCTCATCAGTCATAAAAAGTTTATGCATAGGCGCATCATGATTAAGTATTATCGCGGGAATTTTTCTTTGATAGTGTTTACGTAACGAGCGGATAAAATATATGGACGGTTCATCTTCTAGCAGCAATGGAAAAATTAAGATGTCCGGTTTAATAGAGACGTTAGTTAATTTGCTTTTAAGATCGGCAGCAATGCCGCTGGAAATAACCTTGAAGTGCATATCTGTCAGTAAAAGCTCGAGACCTTTTCTAACCATCGGGTCTGTGTTGAGAAGAAGTGCCGTTTTCAAATTATCTGGCATAAAATATTTCCGTGACCGTAGTTTTAACAGAGTTGAAAACTAAAACTTTGTAAAAACAAATGACCCACAGAGAGTGAGTCACTTGCATTTTCTATTGGTTAAGGTGTTACACCTTCTGATGTTTGTTTAATAATTGTGTGCGTCTTAAACAAATCATCATTGTTGCTAGTAGTAACCATAACAGGCTTAAAGCGCCGCCACCTTCTGAAGGCTCTTCTGGATCTGGTGAGCTAATTGGAGCGCCATTATCAGTAAAGAGTCTAGGTACTGTTACTTCGTGTTCCATGGTGGTTGTATTGCCAGCCACATCAACCGCGGTAATCGTTAATGTAGTGAAACCCTCAACAGTTAGAGAAATGATGGTTTCATCGGTGTATGAAATGCTTTCACCTAAGTACTCAGCACCGATGCCGCTTACAGTAATGTATTCGATTCCAGAACCGAGCAAGTCCTCCACATTGATAATAACTTCATAGACACCCTCGTTAATGCCTGATGGTGTGACGCTTATCTGAGGTCCGCTGTTATCAATACTAACGCTGATAGTTGTTGTTTCGCTGACATTGCCGCTGATGTCAGTTGCATAAAAACTGAGTGACGTTAAACCTTCTGTATTGATTAATACAAAGGCTTCTTTACCGGCAACGGTTTCTTCAGAAATTAGCTGTGCACCTGTTCCACTAAAGGTGATCGATGCGATTCCTGTACCACCATTATTGTCTTTGGCAACCAGTTTAATCAGAGTTTGGTTTGACGCCCACTCAGCTGGTTGGTTAGCAATCACTGTCGGAGGAGTAACATCACTTTTAGCCAATGATATATTTCCTGACTGTAATTCGGATACTAACTGATTCAAGCTGGACAGTAGATCAGCGGGGTCAAACATAAATCTTACTTGTCCCTTTTGGCCCATGTATGTCACTCGTGCATCAACCTCAAATGAGCTACTCGTATTTAATGTGTCCAGATCAGCGGTTACATTTGCTGATAACACACTGAATGCTGACTCTGCACCTTCTGTTGCAGCATACCCAGCCAGTGCAATCGTCGCATTAAGCTTGGTGACTGCTTTTTGCGCTAGTGACAATGTGTCTTGTGCAAGTTCGATTGCAGCATAGAGAGGCTGAAGTGCTGTATCAGCAAGGATATCGGCTTCAAGTTGTGCCAGTTCCTGTTGAGCTATTGTCAGTGCCTGATCAGCAACATTATAGGCAGTCTGTAAAATGCCTCGTGAAATTTCGAAGGGATTTAACAGGTCTGCCAGTTCTGAGTTAAGCACATCTAAAGCTAGCTGTGCAGCAGATAAAGCGGTTTGTGCAGCAGCGAGTGCAGCTGAAGCGGCTGTTCGTAAAGTGAGGTACTGTGCACGCTTTGACACATAGTATGCGGCGTATTTGGCTTTGTTATAAAGAGACAAACCGTTATACCAGTTATCGAGACTCGTTATTTTGTTGTTGTAATAATTCACTACACCTTGCGATGAGTTAACCGCGCTTTGCGCGTTATTAACAACGCTTTGAGCATCACTGAGTAGTGTCTGATAGAAATTATTGAGCGCGTCAATTTTGGCGATGACGTCATTCAACTTTTGAAGTGCTATTTGTGCTTTTTCAGCGGCATCAAGAACTTTTTGTTGTAAAGCTTCAAGCTGTGACGTTAACGCTGTATTCGCAATATTTAAAGCATCTTCTGCCTCCGCTAACGCAGCTTGAGCAGTAGCCAAATCATCTTCTGCATTTCCTAGCAGATCTTGTGCGAGTGGTGCAGCAGCAGCTACCAGAGTAAGTATTTGATTACTAATGCCAGTGAATTGCGATGTATTTAAATTCGCACTCATGATGATACCGCTTTTTGTAATTTCAAAACTGGCCTGTGAAACCAATCCATTGAACAGGTCGCTTTGGTAGATGGCGGATACCTTGCCATCGAATATTCTTAGTTCAACTTCAGCTGCAGGAATGCCGGGTAATTCCATCATCGCAGTACCAATTAAACCGCCATTCACTGTCTCTAGAGAAACAGCTGATAAGGTATGATTGCCAACGACAATATCACCCGTAAATGTGCCCGATACAGTGCCGGCAGTGTCAATCGTTATATCATTTGCTATTAGTTCTGAACCCAGAACATTCATATAGCTACTACCGGTAAAGCCACTATTGTCGAAATCCAGAATAGAGTTTGCGGCGAAGCCAGCGACCATAATATCGCCCTCGTAATGACCTATGAATTGACCATTTTCATCAATAGATAGCGTTGCAGCTGCTAGTTCATGGCCATTTATAGTGATATCGCCATCATAGTTACCGAACAAAAAGCCAGAGGAGTTAAGGGTGAAATTGGCATTAAAGCTCGAGCCTAACAGGTTAATATTAATGATGCCGTGCAGGCCGTCATTATCCAGCGTGCCTTCAATGAAAGGGAAGTCTCCAAGCGGGCCTAGTTCAAGACCACCGCTCCATGAGCTTACGGTCTGGTTGCCGAATTTATCGACGACATCGGTCACATTACCAAGTTCATCGACTGCAAAATCTGCTCTTACGATGCCACCCATAGGTAGCATTAAATAGCCTGTACCAGAAAACGATTCATCGGGGTTAGTCACGCCATCAAATTCCAATACAGAGAAACCGGCGACTTCCATTAACGCCGCTGTTGGCAGATCACCTTCCCAATGTGTGGCAGTAAGTTCGAACAGGTTAAAGCTCACTGCACCGCCAGCATCAACCGTTAATTCCACGCCTTCACCCACGGAAGCACCCGCATCAAGGCTAACATTAACGGGCATGGCAGCTTTCGCTAACAAGCCTCCTTTTTCTGGGTCGTTAGGGTAGTCAGGATCAATTGGCTTTTGATAAATATCTAGATTAGCTAGCAACAGAAATAAGCTGCCTGACACCTGACCTTCTATGCCGATACTTGCACCTATTTCTGCAACGCCTTCAGCACCGAGTGTCCCATTGGCGCCAACCGATGTAGAGGTTTCTATTTTGGCATTGTTGATCCATGCAATGACGGTATCGTCTGTATTTTCGATGGCTGTTGTGATGACGTTCTTAATAGCGTCACGTATATCATTTAATGACTCATTTACACTACTGGTCGCCACGCTAATCAAAATGGCTCTAATACTGGCAATCGTTTTTATTGTCTCGAGTAGATCGGCATCTTTGAAACCAAACAGACCCAGAGTCACAGGGTTCCATACCCTTAATGTAAACTTAATATCAGGCACGATAACCTGTTCAAGATCCGTCCAGGTTTGATCAGTAATATCAGCATCCGGATCGATGCTTGCTAACATCAGGTAGGCGATTGCAGAAAAAGCATCACCAAATGCATTCGGGTTTGTCTGCAGGCTTTCAGAAATATCACCGACAGGTAGCTTAAGGCCAGATTCGTAAAGCGGAATACTTTCCTTGTCTGCATCGCCAGCCAGCGTTAGTTTGAGGGTAGATTCAGTGGTAAAACCTTCAGCGGTAGAAGCATCTAGTAATACTTGCAAAACGCCATTAACAAAGTCAGACGAGGCTTGTTTTGAGCTGTTAATAAAAGTATCGAAATCAGGTTTACCTTCAAGAACGGAAGTACCGAGTTTCAGGTTGGCCTCAACCATACCCATCGTAATATCCAGATACTCTGTCAGTACGGCGGGTCCCAATCCGAGAAGTGTAGCTAAAGGATAAGTCAGGTTAAATGTGCTGTTTGCAGAGACGGCAGAAATGGCTGTGTCCCAAACACCGACTCCGATACCACCGGTTAATTTGACATCGATACTGACATCACCAAAACCTTCTCCGTAGTTTTCTTCGATATCGGATAAATGTTGAAGACCGGCTGTTAAAATCTCGGCGGTATTGGATGCCTGATTAGCAACGTTCATATCCAGGCCAAGTTCTGTTGCCTTGTCCAACATGACTTCACCGGTACTGCGAATAACTTCGGCAGCGTAGATTGGTTTAAGGCTTAATTTAAGTGCCGCTTCACCTTCGGCTTCCACATCAACCACATAACTGACATTGCCTTTTAAGCCGACTTCAAATTTTGCTTCCAGCGTAACCGATGCAGGGTCGGCGCCCGCAAGGCGAATCTGTACCCACTCACCACCGAGAGTTTTTATGTAGGTGGCAGCATCAATCGGTGCAGGTAGTAAGGTTAAATCTTCTTGCAGATTAGGTACAAGAACATGGCTGGTGCGAATATGCGTATGACCTGCGGCAAGATAGGTAACGGCGACCAGAGACTTTGTTGGGTTACTCATTCTTGCATCGGGGAAATTACATAGCTTTTCGGCATTACTAATGCCGGTGACAATAACAGAGCCAAGGGGGCCAACGATGGTTTGGCAAAGTGAAACTTCTGTGCCCTTACGGTAAATACGAATTCGTCCTAATGGTGTGCTAATACCAAAATCGGCATCAGCAAATAAGGGGCTAGTGGAAATAAACTCAATCGCTTTTTTTGCGCCTTCACCGGTAAATTTGTTGAGTATATCTGTGGCAGTTTGTACCTTGCTCATTGCCTGAGCTATCGCTTCTTCGGCATTTTCCTGATACGGATTAGCGAGATCGTCAATTACAGGCACAGCGCCTTCGGCCAGTCCATCAAGTGTGGTCTTGGCCTGAGTCGCTGCCGCTGTAATGCCTGATTCATCAACCAGTCGGGTCACTTCAGATTTTAAAAATTCAGTCGCATCACCAAAGGCACCGGAGAGAGTATTTATTAGCGGGTAACCCGTCGCAGCAACCGCTGGATTTGCAGCGCCGAAGGTCAGTACAATCAAAAATAAAGCCTGCACAAAAGCCACAGACTTGCGTATAGATGAGGGGAGTAAGTTGTTAGTGATGTTGTCCATAATGTCTTCCTTAAGCAACACGGTTTAAACGCCAGGTGTATCGTGATTTTTGTTGCTGGAAAGTATGCGCCGGTGAATGTGGCTTTCATATAGTCCATGCAGACTAGTCGTATTAGTCGTAAATTTGCATGGGTAGTCTTATCCAGGAAGAGAGATGTTTAGATGGTATGAGTCAACGCTCCTGGTCGAGTAATCAGGAGTAGTCTTGAAGATAAATGTGCTGAATTAATTTTGGTTTAAAGCATTGACTGCGGATCAACATCAATTGACCAGCGGACTTTGTTGGCATCTGGCAAAGTTTCGAGAGCAGGTACAATTTGTTTCAGGCAGTGGTGTAAGTCGGCGCGCTTGTTGGTTTGAATGAGTAGCTGATATCGATAGCGGCCACCACGTCGTTCCATTGGTGAAGGCAAGGGGCCAAATAATTCTATTGTTGGTTGCCATGGGCTGATCAAATCAAAAGCTTGCTGCAGAAACTTTGGTGGCAGATATTGTTGCGTTGCTTCCGCGCGCAAAATAGCCAGTGCGGTGTAAGGAGGAAAACTCGCTTGCTGGCGTTCTTCTAAAGCACTGTTTGCAAACGCAGGATAGCCGCTGTGCAAAAGTGTTTGTAAAAGTGGGTGTTCAGGGTGATGGGTTTGGATCATCACTTGTCCTGGTTTTTCAGCGCGGCCAGCCCGGCCGGCAACTTGTACAATTTGTTGTGCCATGAATTCGGGTGCACGAAAATCACTGCTGAATAAACTGCCGTCGACATCAAGAATGCCGACTAGTGTGACGTGTGGAAAGTCATGACCTTTAGCGAGCATTTGCGTGCCGATTAAAATATCAGATTCACCACTGTGCGCGGCTTCTAATTTTTTATCGAGGCTACCTTTTCGACTGGTGGTGTCACTATCAATACGTGAAATATTATGATCGGGGAAAACCGTTTTCAGGTGTTTTTCTAATCGCTCAGTACCAATGCCGATATTAATCAGTTCTTCACATTGGCACTCCGGGCAGGCAGAGGGTGTTCTGGTTTCATGGCCACAATGATGACAGCGCATTAAATTGCGATGGTGGTGATAGGTTAGTTGTGCATCG
>Ga0316206_1003033_pt1 | contig 10018 bp, 9 predicted proteins | sample 6monthpyrite_MG_FD_204942 | JGI IMG/M metagenome (GOLD analysis project Ga0316206, IMG submission 204942) | Microbial mat bacterial communities from mineral coupon in-situ incubated in ocean water Damariscotta River, Maine, United States -... | ecosystem: Environmental > Aquatic > Marine >...
ATGTACTCTACATGAATTAACATCTAAAAATAATATTTTATATCAAGAAATACTTTAGATATAAAAATTGATACTTTAGGTAACATATGGTTGTTTATTATTTAAATGAATTTCTTTGTACTTTTATTTAACTAAGTTGCTAAGGTACTTTAGACTTAGGGCTAATTTTAATGAGTATTTTTTGTAATGCTAGTAAGAAAATAACATTTTTATATTTTAAAAATCATTGACTTTATGTTGATGTATAGCTATCAAACGAAGAGAATAGTAACTGTTAGAGACTATCTAAAAAAGATTGGCAACCAGTGCGTAGAACGGGTCACATTTGAGGCTAAGTGAACGCGGTTCTTCGTCTGTCATAATTTATTGGCAACGCGGTACACTCGCACCATCTTATCAAACGGGTAATCAAAAGTAGCACCTTTTTTTGAAAGTAAGTAGGTATCTATCTCGTTGAAGTTCATAAAATCACAAGCCTTCAACCCAAAGTTCAAAAGTTCTATCTGGGATAAAATATCTCTCATTCTCTTTATCTATCAATTCTTTTTTTAGAAGTGTGTCGATGGAGGATTGGAGGGTTTGTTTTTTGATGTTGAACTGCGTCAGTATTGCGGAGGCAAATACACCGCTTTTGTATTTGCCTACGATTTTAAGGGCTATTTTTTGGTTGTTTCCCAGGGTATCAAATAGAAGTTTGTAACTTGAATCTTTTGAGTTTATGATCTCTTGTATAACCAAATCTATCTCTTCTTTTGAGATAGTTTTTTCTTTTTGGATGTACAATAGATGCAATATTTGCTGTATCATCTTTGTCTCGCCGTCACTTTTTTGGTAGAGATATTTACACATCTCAAGTGAAATGTTTAGGTATTTTTTTGCATATTCAAAAACCGCTTCTAGCTCCAAAGACTTTAGTTCAAAATGCGTTGCGAGTTCATACAGCGGGGATTTGTACTCAAACAGTGAAGTGAGAAGATGTCGTTTTGAACCTAAAAATATATAAGAGATGTTTTGTCTCTCTTGTATATGTTTTCTCATCATCGCATCAAGTTTGACATCTGTGATATTTGCGATTTGCTGAAACTCGTCGATAGCCAGTATGATTTTATTAGTTTTTGAGAGTTCGTTTAGGGAGTTGAAAAAATCTTCCATCATCTCCTCAAATGTAAGCGTTGCTACTATAGGTTTTATGGAGTATTTGAGTGTATTTGAATCAATCGTCGGCTCAACTCTGACCCTCTTAAAAAGTGAAGTGAGATTTTTGATAGCTGTTTTTAGGTCAAAATTTCCGGCATTTGAAAGAGCTTTTAGAAGCAAATGAGCAAAGTCTTCTTTGGATGTTATATCGAAGATATCCACATAAATACACAAATAATTATCGCTGTTTTTTTCAAAAAAAGTTTTGATGAGTGAGCTTTTCCCCATTCTTCTTTTGGAATGGATAAGAAGATTATTTGAGTATTGTGCGATGGTTGCAAGTTTTTCAAGCTCTGTAACTCTGCCAAAAAATTCACTTGAGCTAGGAAGTCTATCGTAAGGAAAAGGTGAAGTCATGTAGATTCCTTTTAGTATTTGTTTTTAGATACTATCAGTATATCTAAGTTAATAAATAAAGTAAATACTAATAGTATCTGTTTTTAAGTACAAAGGCAAAACTCTTTTGCCATATCTTACCCCAAAACCTGCCAGTTCGATTCAACCAGCAGTTCATCCCCACAATAGATTTTGCCTCTAAAGATATCGCCTACATGATAGTTTCCCACCCCTTTTGGCGTACCGCTCATGATAATATCTCCATCCTCAAGACTCATAAAACTTTGTATCTCTTCAAGCATGACATCGGGTTTGTATATCATCAGGTCATAGTCTGCAAACTGGGTGAGTTTATCGTTTATGAAAAGCTCAAAGCGTAGTTTTGTCATGTCGCCTGAAAACTCGACAAACTCGCCAAGTACCGCGGAATTATCAAACGCTTTTGCTCTCTCCCATGGCAAACCTTTGGCTTTCATCTTGTTTTGTATGTCAGCTTTGGTCAGATCAAGCCCGAAACCGACTCCGGCAATTTGTCTGTTCTGGATTAAAAAACAAATTTCCCCTTCAAATCTTGTATCTTCACTGAAGTAGTAAAGTTTGTCGCTTAGAGCTGAGTTTGGCTTGTTAAATACCACCATAGTGTCTGCAATCTCATTGTGAAGCTCGTGAATATGCTCAACATAGTTTCTTCCTATGCAGACAACCTTTGTCGGGCTAATCTGTTGGTCTAAATACTCAACCGTTTTCATCTTCATCCTTGTTATAAATTTTGCTTGTCGTAAATTCTGAAAATCTTTAACAGAGCGTTTAACTTCTAAGCCTCTTTTTCCTGCACTCACAAAAATTGTAGTATGATTAGCGACACTTTCGTTAATGATGGTTCTATGCCACTTTTTCTGTCCAAGCAGGCTAACACACCTAAGACCTAGCCATTATTTTTATTTGTAACATCTCATCAGCAGCTTTTTGAAACTCATAGTTTGTTTTTATGATTTTGGCTTCAAAACCTTTTGCATGTAATAGTTCCAATATCGGCTTCAAATATTTTGATTCTTGATTTTTTAAATCAAGTAATGGAAATATTCTCACCTCTTTCTTTGACACTCTGCACATCTCAAGTATAGAATCAATATGAAACTGTAAATCAAAGTGTTCGCTGTATAAAAATAAAAAGTGTGAACTCAGGACTAAATCAAAACTGCCATCTTCAAATGAGAGTTTTGGCAATTCATTATGGATATATCTTTTTTCATTTTTGCCATTCTCGTAATCTTCAATAAAATCATGCATAGCATGTAATCTAATCTCTATGAGTTCATCAACCGATTGAATGTTTTTCCAAATAAAATCTTTTTGATTTAGTCGCAACTGCTCACTTACTATTGATGAAGTCTCATCTATTCTTTGTTGTATCTCTTGTTTTGAAAACTGATATATCGGGTCTATTGAAGTAATGTTTAGCTTTTGTTTTGTGCCTTCATAGTTAAAACTCGATGGGCCATCACCACACCCTAATATCTTTGATTGTAAATCTTCATCTGAAAGCAAAAACATATTTTTATACTCTTGTTGATTTCTCCCCCAAGGCACGACATTTTCTAATTTCAATGTATCTTTCCTAGTCTTGTTAAAGTCATAAGATTAGCTTCTTGACATTTCAATATGCTCGATTAACATCTCAATAGAATCAAAATAATCTTTTGAATTACCCGATGCCTTAGCCGATAAGATTGCTCCTTCTATTACCACGATTGAAAAAAGAGCAAGTTTATCGGTATCGCAGACCTTTAGCTCACCGGCTTTCACCGCCCTATCAAAAATAAGTTTCAATACATCACGAAATTTTGCATATATCCCTTTTAAAACGCGGTCAAAATCTTCATCTAGATTAGACATCTCTTGCACGAGATTGGCAAGTGGGCAACCTCTATTAAAATCACGTAGACTTTCATCGCGCAACACATCAAAAAAGTGCTGCAGATAAGGACCTTGCAGTTCTACTATGGCACGATAGCGTGTCCCAAAGCGCTCCGCAATTTTTTCACTGATTGCTGCAAGCGCCATCTCTTTTTTATTCTCAAAACAATGGTACATAGAACCTTTGTGTACCCCTGCTTTAGCCAAGATGTCAGTTAAGGCTGCACCTTGATAACCATGAGAATATATCTCCTCAAATGTAGCATCTATGAGTTTATTTCGTGTTGTTTCTTTCATAAACGTAATTATATCATATCACCCTTGACTATTTAGTCAAATAATATTACAATACATTTGACTAAACAGTCAAAATATACCTAGTAAGGATTTAAGATGCCACTCATTCATACCATAGCACCCCAAGAAGCAACAGGAGAATTGGCGCAACTATATGCGCAAGTTCTAGCCCTAAGAGGAAGAGTACCAAACTCTTCGCAAATATGGAGCAGTAGCCCTGATCTATATAAGCAACAACTCGCCTTTATTGACTATTATAGATTGCATAAAAGTTTATCTGTAGCATTGTTGGCATCTATTAGGATACTAGTCTCTAGCAGTACAAACTGCCAATACTGCGTTGATTTCAACAGTGCAATGCTGATAAACCAGATGGGATGGAGTCCCCAGGAAGTGATGGAGTTAAAGCAAGAAGGCACAAGTATTCAGCTTAGCGAAAAAGAGAATAAAATGCTTTCCTTTGTACTAAAGTCTGTCAAAAACAATAAAAAAGCAGATGTAAATGAACTCAATATTTTAAGAGGATTGGGTTGGAGTGATGCCGACTTGCTAGATGCTCTGCAACATGGGACAAGAATGTTAGCTGTAGACATCATTTTTAATACCTTCGACATAGAGAATGACAATGCCTAACAAGCACACATTTAAGGACAAATACGATGGAAAGAGTAATGAGACTTCAAAAAGAGCACTTTTAGTTATAGATGTGCAAAATGAGTATTTTACAGGTTTACTCCCAGTATCTTATCCTCAAAATACACTGCCAAATGTATTCAAAACTATCGAAATGGCACAAGAGTCCAATATACCGGTAATCGTCATACAGCATACACTGAAATCACCCGATGCCAAAGCATTTATTAAAGGTACGGATGGCTGGGAACTCTTAGATGAGATTAAAAATATAAAGTATGACCATTACATAGAAAAAAACTTTCCAAGCTCTTTTGTAGGCACAGACCTTGAGGAGTGGCTTAGAACCAACGATATTGATACTCTTGTTATAAGCGGATATATGACACAATTTTGTTGCGACACCACAGCTAGATATGCTTATCATCTAGGTTTTAATGTAGAGTTTCTCTCAGATGCTACAGCAACACTTGGCTTTGAGAACAAAGCGGGAAAAGTAACGGCAGAAGAGCTGCACCGCGCCATACTAGTAGTGCAAGCTTCTAGATTTAGTAATGTCGTGAGCACTAAAGAATGGATAGATGCAGTGAGGAGTTAAGTAATTTATACCCCTTAGCTTTTCTGGCTCATCTTGAAAAAGTTTGCCATCTCCACGGGAAAAGGAAACACTAAAGTATTTGTTTTATCATTTGCAATATCGCTCATGGTTTGAAGATATCTTAGCTGTATGCCCAACTCGTTTTGACTTAATTTTTGTGCAGCTTCGAGTATATTTGCACTTGCTTCTAGCTCCCCTTTTGCGTTTATGACTTTCGCTCTTCGCTCACGCTCCGCTTCAGCCTGCTTAGCAATAGCACGAACCATACTCTCATCAAGGTCGATATGCTTAATCTCTACATTTGAGATTTTAATCCCCCAGGCATCCGTACGTTTATCAAGAATCTCCTGAATATCAGAATTCAGGCGTTCTCTCTCAGCCAGCATTTCATCTAGCTCATGTCCTCCAAGAACCGAACGCAGAGTTGTTTGTGCCAACTGGCTTGTGGCATTATGAAAGTTCTCCACTTGGACAATAGCTTTTTGCGGGTCAATCACACGAAAATACACCACGGCATTTACATGAACCGAAACATTGTCATGAGAGATAACATCCTGAGTGGGAACATCAAGAACTATAATACGCAGATCAACCTTGACCAACTGTTGGACAAATGGAATCAATATAATGAGTCCAGGTCCTTTTACCCCCGTAAAACGACCAAGTGTAAAAACAACTCCACGTTCGTATTCTCTTAAAATACGAATAGACATTGCTAAAAAAGCAAGGATAAAAAAAACTATATATATTCCCGTTATTGGCAAATTCATCAACATGACTTACTCCTTAATTGGTTTAACATTTAACACAAGACCGGAAAGTTCAGTCACCTCGACTTTCTGTCCAACAACTAATTTACTCTCACTCACGGCATTCCATATCTCACCATGACACAAAACATGGTAGCCTTTAGCACTTAAATCAACTACCTGTGCATATGAGCCTATCATCTCTTCAACACCGGCCACTACTTTTGCAGATTTTGAGCTTAAAAATAATTTCATCACCATAATAAAAAAGGCAAGAGTCACTAAACTAAAGGCTATGACTAAAGGAATAGATACGCTATCACCAAGAGTATCTGCATCAAATAATAAAATTGAACCAAAGGCAAAAGCAATAACTCCGCCGATGCCCAAAATGCCAAATCCAGCTACAAAAACCTCTATAATCATAAAACTGATACCCAAAATAATCAACAATAATCCTGCATAATTAAAAGGAATTATATGTAATGCGTACAATGCGATTAAACCGGATATTGACCCGAGTACTCCGGGGAGTACTGCCCCCGGATTCATTAACTCAAAAAATATACCGTATATCGCTAGAAGTATGAGAAGATATGCAATATTTGGATTTGTAATCACAGATAAAAAATTGGTTTTCCAATCAGGTTTATAATGAACAATTATGGCGTCTTTTGTTTTTAAAATAATCATCTTACCTGAGATTTTTACGGCTTTGCCGTCGAGTTTTTTTAAAAGTTCATCAGTGTCATCGGCTATTATGTCTATGACCCCATGGCCAAGAGCATCTTTGGCAGAGATACTTTTGGACAGCTCCACAGCGTCTAATGCCCAAGATACATTGCGGTCATTAAGCTGGGCTAAACTTTTTATGTACGCCATAGCGTCATTTATAGCTTTTTTCTCAAGTGTAGTAATATGGTTATTTTGATTTTTTGCAGTGCTTGTCGGTAATAAACTAACGGGTGTTGCTGCACCAAGGTTAGTCCCGGGTGCCATAGCTGCCACATGAGAGGCATAAAGAAGATAAGTTCCTGCACTCGCAGCACGAGCACCTTTTGGAGATACATACATGATGATAGGAATAGTACTGTTCGTGATATCTTGAATCATCTCACGCATAGAAACAGATAGTCCACCCGGGGTATCAAGTATTACAAGCACCATTTGAGCATTTTGACCCATCGCCTCAGATATACCACTTTTAAGGTAGTCACTGCTGACAGGACCTATAGCCCCTTTTATTTCTAACTGAAAGATTATAGATGGTGAGGCAAAAAGTGGTAAAAGCGTAAGGAATAATAATAAAAGCAAGCGCTTCATCTTCTACACCTTTAAAATATAAATATTAAACAACATACACTCAAGATAATAATTACTCATACTAGCAAAGAAAGAGTCCTAATGTCAAGAAATCTATTATTATTTTACAATAATCAGGCAGTTTTAACTCTCACCATATTTCTACCATTTTCTTTTGACTCATAAAGTGCATCATCAGATAACTTAACCATCTCTTCTAATGAAGATAACATTCCATATCCTATTCCAAAAGAAACTGTGTATGTTATTTTAGTTCCATCAACGTCTATGGTATTATTTTCAAATTTTTTTCTTATTTTTTCAAAAAGCTTTTGTGTATCTTCTAGTGTTATATCTTCAAGTAATATGCAAAATTCTTCTCCGCCAAAACGAGCCATTAAGTCAGAGGTTCTTAAATTCCCATCGAGTATATTTTTTATTTCTTTAATTGCCATATCACCTACATCATGTCCATATGTATCATTTATATTTTTAAACTTATCGATATCAAGCATAACCGCTGCGAGAGGGACTTCTTTTCGTTTAGCTTTTAAAAATATGCTATTGCCACTGTCAAAGAAATATCGTCTGTTATATGCACCTGTCATAAAATCTTTATTTGCAACATCTTTCATTTGTGAAAAAAGACAAAGTAATTCTAAGTTAGAGTTTACTCTAGCTATCACTTCGCTTGAAGTAAATGGTTTAGCAAGAAAATCATTTGCTCCGAATGTTAAAAAATCATCAATAAGATCTTTATCAGAAGCAGCACTAATAGCAATAATTCCGAGCTCGCCTTTGTGATATAGTTCTCGTATTTTAACGGTTAAGTCTAAACCATTTAATAAAGGCATATCATAGTCTGTAATTACTAAAGAGATTTTTTTATTATTGTTCTTTAAAATATCCAGTGCTTCTTGTCCATTTGTAACTTCTACTACTTTTAGGTTTATTTTTTTTAGTATGCTGCTAAGCATTGCTCTGATTGTTCTTGAATCATCTACAATCATTACACATCTATCACTGTTTTTGAGCGCCATTAGAGTGGTTTGTACAGCCAACTCTATACTAGATGGTTTGTCTTTTAATATATAGCTGATAATGTCTTTTTTTTGTATCGTTTGTCGAATCTTCTTATTTAGTGTTCCGGTTAATACAATAACAGGAATATCATTTTCATTGGCTAACAATATCACCTCTCCATCTGGAGCATCAGGAAGGTTGACATCAAGAAGCGCCACTTCGATTTCTTCATGATATTTTTGTATTATTTGACTGGCATCTTGATAATTCTCAGCATAAAGTACTTCAATATTATTATACTCTTCAAATTTGTATCTTAACAAACTCAAGATTGTTTTACTATCATCAACTATTAATATTTTTTTCATCAACACCTCTTAGAATATATGATTAAACTATTTAAGTTCTATAACTATTGCTATATTTCTACATTTTCTTTTAAAACATCTTTAGTTTTGTTACGATTTAAAAGTGCAATTTCAACACCAACACTATAGCAAATCTCTTATAATTTTTCATAGTATTATTATACATAATAATCTCTCTTGGGATGAATTTAAGAGCAGGAAACTAATGAGCAACACATACTCACTCAAACCATGCTTTAGAAATTGGAATCGATATGATAAACGGCAAGAATTTCAAGAATTTATTATTGGAAATGTAACCCATTCGTAATACGAACATAATATTATTTCCTCATGGTCTTGGCTATGTTGAGATAGTTATAAAGCAAGGGTTCTACTTTTTTGTTAATTTACAAAATGTACCAAGAATGAGTGTATGATAAAACGGTAAAAGATCTGCGAAATTGCTGTAGAGATGCAAGAATTTTGTGATGAATTCACACTGGTAAAATATCTATAAATCACTCCCCTCGTGAATAAAATAATACCTTAGAAAACATAGCGTTTTTTTGGCTTAAAGGAGAACAATTGATACAAGGTATTTCAAAAACAAGTCTATTTTTTGGTGCGCTTATGGCTATTACTACAGCCATATTTGTAAACTGGGGCTTAGGTTATACCGGATATAACCATATGAGCATATTTTTAGTAGCTACAATTTTTGGATTGTTCATGGCTTTTAACATTGGTGGTAACGATGTAGCAAACTCTTTTGGTACCAGCGTTGGTGCCGGTACGCTTACTATACCTCAGGCACTTGCTGTCGCAGCAATATTTGAAGTCAGCGGTGCCATGATTGCCGGTGGAGAAGTAACCAAGACAATCCGAAAAGGCATCGTAGACCTCTCCAGTGTGGCGGTAGAGCCGATACAATTCATCTTTATCATGATGTCCGCACTTCTCGCAGCTGCTATCTGGTTGCTTTTTGCCACAAGAAAAGGGTATCCCGTATCCACGACTCATTCAATTATTGGCGGTATCGTAGGCAGTTCCATTACGCTGGGTATCATAATCAATGGAGCAGATACCGCTTTTGCTCTAGTTCAATGGAACAAAATAGGAATGATTGCCTTATCTTGGGTCATTTCTCCTCTACTTGGAGGACTCGTATCCTACATACTGTTTTTTTATATCAAACACCATATCCTTAAATACAACGATGAGGCAGATATACGGTTAAAGGAAATCAAAAAAGAGAAAAAGGCATTTAAAAAAGAGCATACGAGTTCTTTTGAGAAGATGGCTGAGATTGAAAAACTGTCTTATACCAGTGCGCTAGCCCGTGATTCTCAGACAATTGAATTTGGTGATTACGATCTTGATGATATCGAGACGGAGTACTCAAAGAAGATGCATGAAATCGAAAAAAAGAAAGAAGATGTCAATGCTCGAAGAGCTTTAGAAAACTTTGTCCCGATTGTCGCTGCTATAGGTTCGCTCGTTATCTCCGGTATGTTGATTTTCAAAGGTCTCAAACATATGGAGCTTCAATTTTCGACGCTTAACAAACTCCTTATCATGATGATGGTAGCTGCTTCTGTCTGGATGGCAACCTTTAT
>Ga0316206_1003034_pt1 | contig 10018 bp, 9 predicted proteins | sample 6monthpyrite_MG_FD_204942 | JGI IMG/M metagenome (GOLD analysis project Ga0316206, IMG submission 204942) | Microbial mat bacterial communities from mineral coupon in-situ incubated in ocean water Damariscotta River, Maine, United States -... | ecosystem: Environmental > Aquatic > Marine >...
CATGTTGTGCCTGGTCTATATTGCTCTCTTCCTGGGGTGAAAGTTTGAGAGCGGTATTTACCAGGTTACGAAGTACTTTTAAGTCAACAGGCTTGGAAACAAAATCAAATGCCCCTGACTTTAATGCTTCAATAGCATACTCCATATTGCCATGAGCAGTTATCATGGCGACTGGTAAGTTAGAAAATTTTTCTTGAATATATTTTATTAATTCAATTCCATTTCCATCGGGTAAATGCATATCGCTTAAACAAAGATCAAAGGGATATTGATCCAGTAATGATTTGGCCTGAGAGATATTTTCAGCCCTGTAAGTTTTTACTTGCATACGGGAAAGTGTGATATCCAACAGCTCAAGAATATCAGGCTCATCATCAACAATCAGTGCAATGTAGTCTTTATTTGTCATGATTAATGCATTTGTCTTCGTGGATCAGAAAAGGTGATACGAAAATAACAGCCCTGTTGTTTATTTTCTAAGAGTGTTAAGTGAGCCTGATTACATTCTGCCAACTCTCTGGAAATATACAAGCCTAATCCTGTGCCACCATCGGCCGTAGTATAAAAAGGTTCAAAGATATGTTTTGCTGTTTCTTCATTAATGCCTGCACCATGATCGATAACATCAAGAAAGGGGAGGTTATTATTTTTAGAAACGCCAACATAAAATTCGATTTTATATTTTTCTTTATTGTTTGTGTCTTCTGGCGTGTGACGTAATGCATTGTCACACAAGTTTGTTAATATTTGCTGTAGGTGGCTGGGATCAAAGCGCACATTAATATCATTATCTTCCATGTCAATAAGGTAGTCATTACGCTGAGTTTTGTTGCCATTCATAAAGTCTGCAAGAAATTTCTCAAGGTAGTTATTTAGTTCAACTAATTGTGGATAACTTTTATTGCCGCGTCCCAGTTGCATAACGTTTTCAATAATAGTGTTAACGCGTTTGCTGTGATCAGAAATAATTTGTGTCAGTCTTGTATCTGCCTCATCCATATTGGGTGATTCTGCAAGCAATTGTCCTGCATGACTTATTGCACCTAAAGGGTTTCGTATTTCATGTGCAATACTCATGGTTAGTCGACCTAATGAGGCAAGTTGTAATTGTTGTGCTTCACGTGACATCGCTGATGCATCCTGTAAAAATATAAGGGTTGCCGGGCTGTCTTCTTGATTTAACTGTGCAAAACGCGGTAGTAAACTGGGATATTCAGGTGACAGTGCCAGAGGAGTGAAGCTCGTTTCATTGTTGTCTAGCCAAATTTGATGACAGTTATTTAATTCTGTACTGAGAGATGATAAGTGCGGGTTACTTGATACTACTGGCATCCCTAACATATGCCAGGCCGATTCATTTATTAGTCGCAATCGCTGTTGATTGTCGATAACAATAATGCCTGTTTGCATGCGCTGGATAATGTGATCCGTGAGCTGTGACATATTTGCCAAATCAACACCACGTTTAAGTGCAAGTGCTTCGCTTTCGCGGATATATTTTGCGGCATAATGCGTAATAATTGCCGTTATAAAGAAGGTGATACCGAGTATGCCTGCCTGTAATAAGCCTGTACTTTGGTAAGTCCCTTCCAGACGGCTATAAAATTCTTCATATAAAATGGCAAGACTGGCAATTGAGGCAAACAATAGTGAATGATGACCACGAATAACAATACTACCACCAGCAACTGAAATAAGAATCAGCATGCCCAAACCACTTTGTACGCCACCGCTGGCATGCATTAACAAGGTTATAAAAAGAATATCGCTAATGATATGAAAGTGAATTTGTCGCTGAAAGTCAGGCTTACGCAAACGAATCATTATGCCAAACAATATGGCAAGGCAAAGATAGATGGCGCTTGTTACGTAAAATAACTTTGCATTATGAATGGCGAGTTGTGGGAAAGGGTTACCAGAAAAATAAAAAGTGACAAATAAACCGGAAATGGTGAAGCGGTATAAATTAAGAAAATTTAGCGGCCCCCAGGTATACGTTTCTTTTTCGGTTAACTTTTGGTTAACACTTGTTCGTTTATTAAAAACATCAAACATTTATTTGCAGGTTACTCTTGATTGTAATGTTCTTGATTACAGAAGTATTTACCATTTTTTTGCAGAGCTTCACTTTTAGGTATGTGTAACTGGCAAACGTCACATTTCACCATTAGTTTTTGTTGTTCATTTTTTTGTACTGTTTGAATATTTTTGCTTGCAGCCCAGCGCTTGAATATTTGAATAACAAGGTAAACAATCAAAACAATAATTATAATGCGAATAAGACCCATAGTTGATATTCTTTAATATAGTTAATAATAGCTTTATGATAACGATTGAAATTACTGCTGGCGATATTTTTTTATAAAAACTTCACTATTGCCTTTATTTTTAACTAAAAAAGGCCATGTTGGTCAGAAAAGTTGTTCAAATAGTCGTTCTGGCTTATATTTCGCTCTGGTTCTTAACGTGAATAATTCCTTTGAATATCCAAGATAAACAAGCAGATTTTAATCATATTTTGCGCATCGCCATTGCCCAGATTAATTTATTGGTTGGCGACATAGAAGGGAATGCCAAATCTATTATTGATTGGCTATTGCGTGCCCAAAATGAAAAAAATGCGGATGTTATTGTTTTTCCCGAACTCGCTTTAACCGGATACCCTCCGGAAGATTTGTTACTTCGCCCAGGTTTGTATGAACGTATTGATGTGGCATTACAACAAATTGCAAAAGAAGTCTCAGGAATTACAGCATTAATTGGCTATCCGGAAAAAACGACAGAGGGTGTTTACAATTCGGTTGCCATTTTACAGCAAGGTCAAAAGGTCAAAAGTGTCCGTAAAAATTATTTACCGAATTACAGTGTTTTTGACGAAAAACGATATTTTATTGCCGCCGGGGACGATGCGGATGTTTCAGGTTTTGTCATAAAAAACAGGCAAATCGGTGTCTGTATTTGTGAAGATATTTGGCACCCTGAACCGGCCCAAAAAGTGGTTAATGCGGGTGCTCAGCTCATTATTAATCCCAATGCTTCCCCCTTTCATGCACAAAAAATAGATGAACGGGAGGAGGTGATCAGGCAACGTATCTCAGAACTTAAAGTCCCAGTTGTCTATGCCAATATGGTGGGAGGACAAGATGAGCTTGTTTTTGATGGTCACTCTTTTGTTATGGATAAAGCACAAACGCTTTCTCACCGTTTTGTTGATTTTGAAGAGTTACTTGCTGTTGTTGATTTTGATATTGAGACGATGAACCCGCTGTCCCCATCGATTGCGCCCACTCTTTCTATACACGCCAGTGTTTATCATGCACTGGTTACGGGAGTGCGAGATTATGTGACTAAAAATGGATTTCCGGGTGTCGTTATTGGATTATCGGGGGGGATTGATTCTGCGTTAACCCTCAGTATTGCGGTTGATGCTTTGGGTGCTGATCGTGTTGAAGCGGTTATGATGCCCTCATGTTATACCCTGGATATGAGTGTTGAAGATGCAAGACAGCAGGCCGAATTATTAGGGGTGAGCTTTAAGGTTATTCCGATTGAAAAACCGTTTACGGCTTTTTTAGAGCTGTTATCGGATGAGTTTTTGGGTACTGAGGTCGATACCACGGAAGAAAATATTCAGGCACGCTGTCGTGGGCTGCTGTTAATGGCCATTTCCAATAAAAAAGGAAAAATGGTGTTAACCACAGGCAATAAAAGTGAAATGGCTGTTGGTTATGCCACATTATATGGTGATATGGCGGGCGGCTATGATGTGCTTAAAGATGTCCCAAAGACCCTAGTTTTTCAGTTAGCCAATTACAAAAATTCCATTTCAGTGAATATTCCGCAACGTGTTATTGATCGACCGCCATCGGCTGAGCTAGCGCCGGATCAAAAAGACAGTGATTCTTTACCTGATTACGATGTTTTGGATGCTATTCTCGAGAAGTATGTCGAGCAAGATATGGGACTGGAAGATATTGTTGAGGCCGGGTTTGAGCGTGAAGTCGTGCGCAGGGTGTTGCGTCTGGTTGACATTAACGAGTATAAGCGCCGCCAGGCGGCACCGGGAATACGTATTACCCGGCGTGCTTTTGGCCGGGATCGCCGTTATCCTATCACTTCTGGCTATGGTCGTAGCCGAAAATAGCAGAAATCCCGACAGATAGAGTATTGTCACTGCCCTTTTCCTGCTAAAGTAGGCATATGATACAAGATTTATTGCTGAGGAATAAAAATGAAAAAAATAGAAGCAATTATTAAACCGTTTAAATTGGATGATGTGCGTGAGGCTCTATCAGATATCGGTGTTAATGGTATGACGGCATCAGAAGTTAAAGGTTTTGGTCGACAAAAAGGGCACACAGAACTTTATCGTGGTGCTGAATACGTTATTGATTTTTTACCAAAGGTAAAGGTGGAGATTGTTATTGCTGATGAACAAGTTGATTCATCCATTGAGGCTATAACCAGCGCAGCACATACCGGTAAAATCGGCGATGGTAAAATTTTTGTGAGTGACGTCGCGCGGGTGATTCGTATTCGTACGGGCGAAGAGGGTGACGCTGCAATTTAGTTCGCCTGACATTCCGATATTAAAAACCGCTGAATACGATTTAAAAGTATCAGCGGTTTTTTTATTTGCTAGCTTTCTTTTTTGACAGCTTAAGTGATTTTGTTTTTTCGTGTTCCGGGTGATTAAGTTCCAATACCCGAAGTGCATCATTAGCAAGATCATGCATGCCTAACTTACGATAAGAATCAATCATAAGCGCCAGAGCATCAGGGATTGCCAGTGTACCTTGATAATTTTCGATGACATATTTAGCTCTGTTTGCTGATGCTAAATAGGCGCCGCGGTGCAGGTAGTAATTCGCTACATGAATTTCATAACGAGAAAGATTTTCACGTAGTAGCTTCATGCGTTTGATTGCATCGGGGGTATAGCGGCTTTTTGGAAAACGTTTTATTAATTCTGAAAAATATTGGAAAGCCTGACGTATTGATTTTGGATCGCGCTCTGAAGGTGCCTGATCAAATACGCGGTCTAAAAATGAAACCGTTGTATCAAAACTGGCTAAGCCGCGTAAGTAGTATGCATAATCAACATTTTCATGGTTGGGGTGTAGTTTGATAAAGCGATTAGCAGAAATAATCGCGGTTTCAGGCTGAGCATCTTTATAATATGCGTAAGCGACTTCCATGCGAGCACGTTCGGCATAGGTACCATAAGGGAAACGTGATTCCAGTTTTTCATAGTGTTGAATCGCGGTTGCATACTCGCCTTTTTCCAACTGGGTTTTTGCTTCTTTATAGAGTTCAGCAACGGTCATACCATAGGTTTCATCATCCATATCGCCCGATGAGGCACAACCGGTTAAAATCGCGGCTAAAAAGAGAGCGGATAAATTTAATAAATGAGAAAAGCGCATGCGGGCAACCTGATTCGTATTTAAATAATTAAGAGTGTTATATCGTTTTTTAGTATTATACCCCAGATTATAGAGCGTGTTGTAGGTAAGTGTAAAACCTCGCCATTGGTGAGCAAATAATGAGATTTTTGAATGGATGAAACAGATGTTTTTGATGCCACTATCCCCGATGAATGGGCGGGTGAACGGGTCGATCAGGCTTTAGCAAAGCTCTTTCCGGATTATTCGCGTTCGCGTTTGCAAACGTGGCTAAAAGAAGGGCAAATTTTAGTCAATGGTGAGATAAAGCGGGCTAAAGACAAAGTTTTGGGCGGGGAGCAAGTTCGTCTGGAAGTCGTTTTAGCCTCTGAAAATAGCTGGCAAGCCGAGAATATCCCGTTAAATATTGTCTATGAAGATGAACAGTTATTAGTTATAAATAAACCGGCCGGTATGGTGGTACATCCTGCAGCGGGAAACTTTAATGGTACGATGTTGAATGCCTTGCTGCATTATGCGCCTGAATTAGAGGCCGTTCCCCGGGCAGGTATCGTACATCGTCTGGATAAGGATACCAGCGGCGTATTAGTTGTTGCTCGGACGCTAACCGCACAAAAGTTATTAGTCGAACAGCTTCAACAGCGGACTTTTTTACGTGAATACGATGCCATTATTCGGGGTTCGGTGACGGCGGGCAATACCATTAATCAACCCATTGGGCGTCACCCCATTAACCGTAAACGCATGGCAGTAAACGAAAAGGGTAAACCCGCGATCACTCATTATCGTGTCAGTGAGCGTTATCGATTGCATACAAAATTAACTGTGAAACTGGAAACAGGGCGAACGCATCAGATACGCGTGCATATGGCCTATATTAACCATCCTTTACTAGGCGATCCGGTTTACGGTGGTCGCTTTAAAATACCGGCAGCGAGTGATGATGCTTTTGTTGAGTCTTTGAAAGGATTTAGACGGCAAGCGCTGCATGCTCGACATCTTGGCTTGATTCATCCTGCGACAAATGAATTTATCGACTGGGAAGTTGAAGTACCGCAAGATATGCTGGAGATACAGGATGTGTTACGCCTTGACTTTGAAAAACATAAAAATGATAAAAAAAGAAAATAGTGAGTAATCTCTGGTTAACAGCAGACTGGCCTGCGCCGGATTTTATTAAAGCGGGTGTCACCTTACGTCATGGCGGTATAAGTCAGGGGGCGTATGACAGTTTTAATTTAGCGACACATGTGGGTGATGAGTTAATTGCGGTTAAAAAGAATCGAAATACTTTAAGTGAACATCTAAACTTAACGCATTCTCCTCAATGGTTAGAGCAGGTGCATAGTTCACATGCAGTGTTATTACCCAATGAAGAAATCATTCCAAAAGCTGATGCAGCCTATGCCCTGGAAAAAAATATTGTTTGTGCTGTGATGACAGCGGACTGTTTGCCGTTGCTTATTACAGATACTAAAGGTTGTTGTGTTGCCGCTATCCATGCCGGTTGGCGCGGTTTATGTGATGGTATTATAGAAGAAACTATTAGAAAACTTCCGGTTGAAGCCGAAAAATTATTAGTCTGGCTGGGGCCTGCAATCAGTGCAGATGTTTATGAAGTTGGAAAAGAAGTATATGATGCCTTCACGAATAATAGTGATGATGCAAAACAAGCCTTTGTTGCCACCCGGGAAAATCACTGGCTCTTTGATATTTATCAATTAGCAAGGTTACGTTTAAACAATCTGGGGGTACTACACATTTATGGTGGAGACCATTGTACTTTAATAGAGAATGCGCTTTTCTTTTCGTACCGGCGAGAGGGTATCACGGGTCGAATGGCAAGCATGATTTGGATTGATGGTTGAATTTATGGGTTTGCCATCACCACTCGAAAATAAAAATTTAAGAGAAAGTATTTTATGTCACTACTAGGTTGGATTATTGTTTTTAGTTTACTCGGTGGGGTACTGAGTGTTTTAGCGGCCTCGGTCTTTTTATTAATTAATGACAAACATCAAAGAAAATTACTTCCACACACGGTAAGTTTTGCTATCGGAGCCTTGTTAGGCGCGGCATTACTGGCTTTGTTACCTCATGCCATGATTGTGAATGAAAATGTTGATTTTCATGATTTAGGCTTAACACTTTTAATTGGTTTGCTTGGTTTTTTCTTGTTAGAAAAGATGGTGTTATGGCGCCATTGCCATTCGAATCACTGTGAACTGCATACACCCAGCAACATAAATCTGTTAAATGAAGAGCACAAACACAGTGACTCCAGCCACAGTCACGAGCATGAAAAAAATGCCAGTGGTGCATTAATTATTATTGGTGATGCTGTTCATAACCTGGTTGATGGTGTGTTAATTGCCGCCGCCTTTATGACCGATATTGATTTGGGTATTGTGACGGCACTTGCGGTCGCGACACATGAAATTCCTCAGGAAATTGGCGATTTTGCAATCCTGCTAAATAATGGCTATGCGCGTAAACGCGCATTGTTATTTAATATTGTTGCCAGCATGGCAACAATAGTCGGAGCTGTTATTGCTTATTATAGTTTGCAAACTATGCAGCATGCCTTGCCCTATATTCTGGCTATCGCGGCATCAAGTTTTATTTATATTGCGGTTGCAGATTTAATTCCCGGATTACATAAAAAAACAGAACTACGTGAGACTATTCAGCAAATTATCTTAATTGCTTTAGGTGTCGCAACTATTTATTGGGCACACTCATCTTTGCACTAAGTGTATTTTTTAAATATACACATAAAGTGGTGTTAAATGATTTTTTTCGCAACAACACTTATTATTCTTTCCATCGCTTTTATTATTATTGGTTATAAGAATAATGTTGCGAATTGGGGACATTTTTATATTAATGTTATCGATGGTTGGGTGAGAATTTATTGTCGTTACTTTCACAAATTTGTTTATCAACCCATACCTGTTTCTGGTAGTTCTCCAACCTTGCTTGCTTCTAATCACTTAACCGGACTGGATCCTTTTTTAATTATTGCCGCTTGCAGTCACCCTATTCGTTTTATGATAGCGAAAGAAGAGTATGTACGCTTTGGTTTGCAATGGTTATTTCGCGCAGCGGGCTGCATTCCTGTTGAGCGTTCTGGCCGGGTTGAAGTTGCTTTTAATAGGGCATTAAAGGCGCTGCATAAGGGTGAGGTGGTACTTTTATTTCCCGAGGGTGGCATAAATCACACCAACCAACCGCTACGAAAACTCAAGGCAGGCATAATAAAACTGGCGAAATTAGCCGGGTTGCCGATAACACCTTTACGAGTAGATGGAATGCGTCGACAGGGACATACTCTGCCTGCTTTTATTTTGCCGAGCCAGAGCCGCTTAACGGTATTACCCGAATTAGAGTGTAAGAATAAAACAGATGAAGAACTATTGGCGCAGCTTGCACTATTATTATCAGGCGATAAAGGACGATAAGCTAGTAAATAATTAAACAAACGGAGGTTTTATCCATGTTCGAAAGTGTTATCAATTACTTAATTCAATTTACCTGGGCGGACGCTGCTCAGTACTTGTTTTTTGCTGTTTTGGTTTGGGTTGTTTTGGTCTTTTTTTATGATGTGAATCAGAAAGGGCACGCAATACAGCGTAATTATCCTGTTATTGGACACTTTCGATATATGTTTGAGAATGCTGGAGAGTATTTTAGACAATATTGGTTTGCCGGTGATCGTGAGGAACTTCCTTTTAATCGAGCCTCTCGTGCATGGATTTATCGAACCTCAAAAGGTTTAGGTGGACTGGTTGGATTTGGTTCAACAAATGATCTAAGACAGTCCGGATCAATTATCTTTGTTAATGCCGCTTATCCAATGCTGGAAGAAGAATTTACCGATAGTCCGTCTGTTGTTATTGGTCCGGACTGTAAATATCCTTTTGAAGCAAAATCTATTTTTAATATTTCAGGCATGAGTTATGGCGCGATTTCAGCCGCTGCTGTGAGAGCCTTATCAAAAGGTGCCGGTGCTGCAGGCATTTGGATGAATACAGGTGAAGGTGGAATCTCTCCCTATCATATAGAAGGGGGCTGTGATTTGGTTTATCAAATTGGTACCGCTAAGTACGGTGTCAGAGATGCGCAGGGGAATTTGAGTGATGACAAATTACGCAGTGTGGCTAAGCATGTAAAAGCCTTTGAAATCAAACTGTCTCAAGGTGCTAAACCAGGGCGGGGTGGGGTTTTGCCCGGTGCTAAGGTTACGGCTGAGATTGCAGAAATTCGCGGTATTCCTGAAGGACAGGTTTCAAGTAGCCCGAATCGGCATAAAGAAATCAGAAGTGCAGATGATTTATTGAATATGATTAATCGTGTTCGTGATGTGACGGGTAAGCCCGTTGGCTTTAAGTCTGTATTAGGATCGGATAAATTTCCACAAGAACTCTGTGAAGCAATTTTAAGGCGCGGTATTGAATTTGCCCCTGATTTTATCACGGTAGATGGTGGGGAGGGCGGCACCGGTGCCGCTCCACAGATATTGGCAGATCACGTTGGCTTACCCATTACAGAATCTTTACCATTAATTGTTGATGTTTTAAGAGCTTATGGGCTGCGTGAGCGTATAAAAGTGA
>Ga0316206_1003035_pt1 | contig 10018 bp, 10 predicted proteins | sample 6monthpyrite_MG_FD_204942 | JGI IMG/M metagenome (GOLD analysis project Ga0316206, IMG submission 204942) | Microbial mat bacterial communities from mineral coupon in-situ incubated in ocean water Damariscotta River, Maine, United States -... | ecosystem: Environmental > Aquatic > Marine >...
TGCAGTAGGAAATTAAAAAACTCATTCATCATTGCATTCAAGGGCATTCACTAAAAATTTACACCACCAATAAGGTGGCTTAAAATTTTTACTAAACACCCCTTAAAATACAAGCATAAACGATTTTTAGAAATATCTACTGCATAATTCGGGTTAAAAATAAATTATAGTTGGATTTTATCCTTTTTAGGTTAAAATTTAGTTTATATTTCTTAACCTCCTTACATGAATGGAATGATAATTTGAAAAAAATGCTTATAGCTCATTCACCTGATGCCGATGATATTTTTATGTACTATGCAATTAAGTTTGGCTGGGTGGACATGAAAGATACCAAATTTGATAATATTGCTAAAGATATCCAAACTCTTAATGAAGATGCATTACATGGCATTTATGACATAGTTGCTATAAGCTTTGCACTTTATCCTCACATCAAAGATGAATACGCTTTACTTCGTACAGCAGTGAGCTTTGGTGAAGGATATGGGCCTAAGGTTATTAAAAAAAAAGGTGTGTCACTCAAAAAAAACTTTAAGGTGGCTCTTAGTGGTGCCCATACAACTAATGCTATGTTATTTCGTATAAAGTTTCCATATGCAAGAGTCACTTACATGAACTTTTTAGAAATTGAGCAAGCAGTGCTAGAGGGGAAAGTTGATGCTGGAGTTTTAATTCATGAGAGTATCTTAACTTATAATAACGAGCTAGAAGTTGAGATAGAGATGTGGGATATCTGGCAGGAATTAGCTGGAAAAAATCTTCCTCTCCCCCTTGGAGGCATGGCAATTCGCCGTTCACTTCCACTCAATCAAGCGATAGAATATGAAGCAACTCTAACAAAAGCTGTTCAGGTGGCTCGTGATCACAAAGGGAGGCTTTCCAAAATGCTTTTAGAGCGAAATTTGGTCAGAATAGATGCATCAACCTTGGAAAAATATCTTGAACTTTATGCAAATGATGAGTCAATTGCTTTGAGTGATATCCAATATAAAGCAATTGATAAACTTTTTGAGATAGGTTACAAAAATGGTTTCTATGATACAGAAGTTAAAATTGAGGACTATCTAATTCCGACAGAGTACAAAGAACTTAGGAACTCATAACATGGAAGCAAAATTAATGGCACTTGGCATTGAAACCTTTAAAATGGCTCTTTTATTAGCGCTTCCTGGCCTTTTAACAGGTATGTTTTTGGGTCTTGCTGTAAGCATATTTCAAGCAACTACGCAAATCAATGAAATGACCCTGAGTTTTATCCCTAAAATTTTAGGTGTCGTTATTGTTATTGTACTCACAATGCCATGGATGCTTAATTCTATAGTAGATTTTTCTACAAACATTTTTAATCTTATCCCAACATTTGTTGAGTAATGAATTTTAAAAAAGTAGATTTTTCTAAGTTTTCCTCAGTAAAGCTTGGAAAAATTTTTGAAGTTGCAGTTATTGAAGACAAAACATTCGCGTATGAAAATTATTATATTATTGGCTCTTGTAATAATGTTTTTGTAGGAGAACAAGTTCCTCCCTTGGCAATGCTCAGTAAAAAGTTCGATTATATAAAAATAGAAAATAATCTTTTGAAAATTGGTGGAGCAACTCCTTCAGGTAAAATAGCCTCATTTTGCAAAAAAAATAATATAGCAAACTTTGAATTTGTGTCACATTTGCCCGGAAAACTTGGCGGTCTGGTTTACATGAATGCAGGACTTAAAGAATATGAAATTTTTAATAATCTAGTAAGTATAATTACAGTTAGTGGTGAAAAACAAAAAGGTGAGATAGATTTTGGTTATAGATATACCAATATCAAGGAACCGATTTTAGAAGCATCATTTGATTTTATTTATGGATTTAATCAAGAAAAATTAGAGATGTTTAAACAAATGCGTTCTAATCAACCATCAACCCCAAGTGCAGGAAGTTGTTTTAAAAATCCAGTGGGTGATTATGCTGGAAGACTGATTGAAGCTGTAGGATTAAAAGGACATAGAGTTGGCGGGATGGAATTTAGCTCACAACATGCAAACTTTTTAGTAAATGTGGAAAATGGCAGTTTTGATGATGCTGTATTTTTAATCCAAAAGGCACAAAAACTCGTGTATGATAAATTTAAAGTTTGGTTGGAATGCGAAGTTGTTGTTTTGGATAAAAGATTTATGGGCAACAACTCGCCACTATTACATCCAGTAAAATAGTATTGCATGCATATAACGCTATGGCATGCAAACTTTCTAGTTAGAAACGAAGCATCAATCCAGTATAAAAACCTGCGAAATCTATGTCTGTTTTTACGTCGTAGCTAGTTTCATCGATTTTAATTTTTTGTACTCTATATCCAACCTCTACAGCCGGTTGTATTATTGGGAATATGTCAAGAGTGTAATCCACTTTGGCTCGAGCATCATATACAGTTGATGAGCTATTGCTAACATACTTAAGGTCTGCCTCTAATCCAATATTGCTAAATGGAATTTCAACTCTAGTTCTTACGTATAGCAAAGGTATAGGAAACGTCTTCTTATATTTATAAGCAATAAAATTAGTCGTTTGATTGATATTGTAATCAATATCCACAATTTTTAAGTCAATACCTAAATCAAGTGTCATCCAAAATGTATTATCTAGTATATTGTAATAAGGGATAATATCATATTGAGTCATATCTAATGAACTATTACTACTTGTTGTTATAGTAGTTTTCCCCCATTGTCCTGTAGCTTTTCCAGTTTCTGATACAGTAGTATATTCAAGGCGAATATTTGGAATGATTGGTATAGGATGTTTAACTAATAACCAAACATACGGGGAGGTGTCTTTGTCTTCATTTAGGGTATCTTTACCGGTTGCATTTGCAACAGCGTTATAGCTAGCTGAACCACTTGGTTTTTGTGTCCAAGCGCCAATACCCATTTCGACTCTTGCTATGTCTGCGTTTATTGGCATAGACAATGCTAACAGACAGGTAAATGTACTTAAAATCTTTTTCATTTAAACTCCTGATAATTTTTATAATTATAGAGATTAAAACTTAAGTAATGGTATGAAGAAATATGAAATTAATTAATAGAGCAGAATAGGACAGTTAAAAAACCATCGACCATAGTCGATGGCTCTTCATACATGGAAGAACATATAGTTTTCTAATTCAAGCCGCCAAGGAGGAGGAAAAGGCAGCTTCTATTTAGTTTATATCTATTAATGAACTGCAGCGATTGCAGCATCGTAGTCAGGCTCTTCAGTAATCTCTGGAACGATTTGCTTGTAAGTTACAACACCTTCTTCGTTTACTGCGAAGATTGCTCTACAAGTTACACCAGCAAGAACAGAACCACCAAGTAATACACCATAAGCGTTAGCGAAATCTTTGTTTCTGAAGTCAGAAGTAACAGTTAATTTATCAATTCCTTCAGCTGAACAAAAACGACCTGACGCAAATGGTAAGTCAAGAGAAACGATAGTTGTAGTAACGCCTTCTAATTCAGAAGCTTTTGCATTGAAATTACGAGTTTCAGTAGCACATACACCCGTATCTAAAGAAGGAACAACGATTATAAGTTGCTTTGTACCAGTAGCACCACCAACAACAACATCACCTAAACCAGCTGAATTTACAACAGTAATAGCCGGTGCTTTATCACCTACATTTATCTCATTTCCTAATAATTCTACGTCTGTACCTTTGAACTTTGTTGTTGCCATTTTGGCTCCTTTTATTTTGTTATTTAAATTTGTTGGACGAAGTATAAGTTAAATCGGATAACATTTGTCTTAATTGGAAATAGCTTTAGTTAGACTAAGTTGTTCTTAAGATTTACAGTAAACTTTTTGGAGCAATATTTAATTTTTCTATAGAAGTGAACAACCCTTTAGTATACATCTCAACAGCCACTCTACCAATCATAGCTGCATTGTCCGAGCAGTATTGCATTTCACTTAAGAGCAGACGGGCTCCATATGGTTTTAAAAGATTTTCTATTTGAGTACGAAGATAGATATTTGCACTGGCACCTCCAACTATAGCAAAAGTTGTAGGGGTGATGATTTTAAAGTATCTCTTTAGCTTGTTGAGTATATGTGCAGTAGCAATATGCTCAAAAGAAGCTGCTATATCAGGATAATCACTCTTATCAGCCTTTTCTATAGCTAACCTAACCGCATTTTTAAGTCCAGAGTATGAAAAAGAAAGTTTCGGTGATTGTGCAAGAGGAATAGTAAAATTGTATTTTTTTCTATCTCCATTTTTTGCTAACTTTTCAATAACAGGTCCTCCAGGATAGCCAAGACCCATCATCTTTGCAACTTTGTCAAAACTCTCGCCAAAACTATCATCCATACTTTTTGCAACAGTTGTGATATCACTCAAGCTCTTCACTTCCATAATCTGGGTGTGTCCACCGGAGACTAAAAGCACTGTTAGTGGAAAATGAGTTTCTTTTTCGATAAACAGTGAATAAATATGACCAACTAAGTGATTCACTCCGATAAGGGGAATCCCAAGTGCTACAGATACAGCTTTTGCCATAGTGACACCTTCGATGAGGGTCACAGCAAGACCGGGGGAAGATGTAACGGCAACAGCCTTTAATTTACTAAAATAGGGCTTGCACTCTTCTAGTATTTTAGGAAGAGCTTCTGCATGAAGTCTTGCAGCAAGTTCCGGCACAACTCCTCCATAAAGAGAATGTTCTATCTCCTGAGATATTTTTTTATGAAATAAAAGCTTACATGTTGAAATCTCTGTTATAGATATTGCGCTATCATCACAGCTGCTTTCTATGGATAATATATAACTCACAGCTTACACCTTAAAGCACGGTTTATTTGTGCGTGGGCTTCCTGCCGAAGGAAACATAGCGTTAGCGTAGTAAAATGTGCTTTGCTTATTTTGCGTTTTCAAATACTGACAACTATCATCACAACTACTTTCTATGCTTATTATCATCCATTCATCCTGACAAACCTTCTAACTTCTTTGTCAATAGTAAACACATCATCAACATTTTTTGGAATCTCAGAAAACTTTTCAAAAGCTTTTATGACAATTTTAGACATATCCATAAAGCCCATCTCTTTGTTTATAAACTTAAGAATTGCAACTTCATTTGCAGCATTGATAACCACGCCTAGTTCAGGTTTTTTTAATAGTGCTTCTTTGATTGACCAAATAGGGTATCTATCAGCTTGAATTTCTCGAAACTCCAAAGAACCAACCTTTAATAAATCTACATGATTTAATATGTTTTCATCCATATTTTCATTCAGTGCATAAGCAATCGGGAGTTGCATACTTGCATGTGCAAAATGTGCTGTTGTTGAGCCATCTTTAAAATTTATAAGAGCATGAATAAGTGATTTTGTCTCGATGATAGCATCATATTCTCCCTCTCCAAAAAGCCATCTGGCTTCAAGAAGTTCAAACATTTTATTAGTCATGGTCGCACTATCTATCGTTATTTTTTGCCCCATTGACCAATTTGGATGTTTTTGGGTGTCTGCGAGAGTTGCATTTTGTAGCTTTTGTAAGTCCCAATCACGAAATGCTCCACCGCTGGCTGTGATAATCATTTTGCTGATGGGCCTGTCTTGCATTAAATACCAAAGTCCAAAATGTTCACTATCTATGGGCTGAATTTTGCTGACATCTATAAAGCTGCCACAAGCAACCAGTGACTCCTTGTTGGCAAGTGCCACTTTTTTCCCACAAGAGAGCGCTGAGATAGTTGGACGAAGACCTAAAAAACCAACTAGAGCATTAACAACGAGTTTACTGTTTGAATCTTCTATGGCCTTGACAATTGCATCTTCGCCGTAAAAAACATTATTATGATTTACATTGAGAACATCCTCTTTTTTCTCAACAATGACAAGCTTTGGTGAATGTTCCAGAATTTGAGAATTTAAAAGTTCTATGTTTTGCCCACAAACTAAAATCTCAACATTCATGTTGAGTTTTTTAGCAATCTTAAGTGTATTTACACCAATAGAACCAGTTGAACCAAGAAGTATCAAAAAATTATACCAAGCCTCTTAGAAGGACGAGCATTACGATGGCACCAAAAAGGTAACCATCAATCCTGTCCAGAATACCGCCATGACCGGGAAGAAGATTTCCGCTATCTTTTACACCGGCTGTTCTTTTGAGAGAACTCTCAAACAAGTCACCAAATATTGAACTAGTCGCAACCATAAATGAGATTACAAATGATATAGGTAAATCTACTATGTTAAGACCAATAAACATTCCGCTAAGCGTTGCAAGCACAACACCTCCTACGACACCCTCCATAGTCTTATTTGGACTGGCTTCATTAAAGCGAGTTTTACCTATGCTTTTTCCAACTACATAGGCGCCAATATCAGTCATGGCTACAACAACCAAGAGCCATAAAAGCGCTGTGGTTCCATATTCTTGGTACATAGTAAAAATGAAAAGCATACCCGCAGTTGGGTAAATAAAAGGTAAAAAATCTTTCCATTTCAGCTCTTTATTAAAAGCAACAGCACTTGCGTATGCAACTCCGGCTAAAACAAATAAATCGTCACCATATGGATAGATTCCGGCAATCAGCCAGATGCTGAGAGCAAAGAAATATAATGAGCTATGTGATTGAATTTTGTAAAGCTTGACCGCTTCATTGAAGGCCAATAAATATATGCTGCCAAGCGTGAACCACATTAAGAAAAAATTATCAAAATAACCTATGAGTAAAACTACACATAGGAGAACTAAACCAGTAATTATCCTCTGTTTATTGTCTTTAAAAATTTTAAAAGTGGCCATGCAAATCCCTACCGTAATTATTTATTTAAAATTATACCAAATCATACTTTAATATCTAAATGATGCACTTGGGGAGTTGTCAATTGCTCATTTTCTTCTTTTTCTTCATCCTTATCTCTTTTTTTACTTCTGGCGGTTTCTTGGTCTGCTTCTTCTTTTTGGTGTTCTCTATCTGAGTCAACTTCTTGATTTTCTTCCGCAGGTCTGACTTCTAGTACCTTTTCATCTCTTTCGTTTACGGCAGCCTGTGCGGCCACATTTTGGAGGTCAAGACGAGTACTCTGATTACCTTGTAGGGGTGTAACACTTGCAGTTTGTTGATTCACATATATGACATTTCCCACCGCCCCAATCGACATTGTAAACTCCTTATAAAGTATCCACCTCAATAGTCTTATACTTATTGTACAGTACATTAGCACCATTTTGTATGCTAACTTCTCTTCTTGGAGTATAATCGACCAAATACCTGCCTTTTTCAAATATAGTAAAATCTACACAAAGTCTTGCTGCACTTTGGATAATGTGTATGGGGATATTTTGCTTGTCGGTTGTAATGATTACATGTGCTGATGGTCTCTCTTTCATGTGTATCCAAATGTCTTTGGCTCTGGCATTTTCTAAAAGTTCTATATTTCCTTTTTCATTTTTTCCCAGTTGAACTTTATACCCTTCTATAAAAAAGCTTTCTATGGCTTCATTTTGTTTTATTTTTTTACTTTGTATTCTTTTTGGAAACAAAAGAGTGATTTTATCTATTGACCCAGCTTCTTGAACCGTATTGATAAAAAGTTTTATATGCTCAATTTTTGCTTCTAATGACTTTTTTTCAATGTGTAAATATTTTGCTTTTTGTTTTGCTTTTTTACTTCTGCTAAACAGGGAATTCGACATCATAGAAGCGCTTGGATACGATTTTAATAAGTCTATCTCCACCTCTTTAGAATCATAGTCCTTGAGTTTTATAACTCTTTGATATGGAGCAACTGTGTGCATGTTGGATAAAACTAAATCCCCATAATGTTTATATAACTCAGCATCAGAGTACAAATTCTCTTCATTATCCAGTGAATTATAAAGTTTTTGCAGTTTAGTCAGTTTTTTTGTTAAATAAGAGATTTTTTGTTTTTTAAGTGAATTTAACTTTTGTTCGAGTTCATTACTATTTTGTTCATATAAGTATTTTTCAACATCATCAAGAGGAAACTCCTTTGCAATAAAGGGAGCAGTTGGAATATCAAGTAGTTTTTGCCCAACTTTGACTTCACGAAATGATGAGAGTAAATCAACATGACGCAAGGCTTCGAGCACAACTAAATTTTCATCTAAAATAATTATATTTGTATATTTTCCGGTAAATTCAAACTGCAGATAGGTTATTTCTTGTTTATAAGCAGATGCCACAGATGTTTTAAAACGGATAATCTTATCACCGTTGATAATCTCAAGACTTAAGATGTTTGAACGATTAAAGCGTTTTGTTAAAAGTACATCAAAAGGAGCATTATAAATTTTTGATCTTGAATAAGTGTGGGTTTTAAATATAAAAGAGTCTGAGCGTCGCATCTCAAAATATAATTCCTCATCTCTATCGAAACTTATTTTGATAATTGTGTCAGATACTCTATAGATAGCTGAAATTTTTGTGAAATTTTGTAAGTAGAGCGTTATTTGTTTTAGGTGTGATAATTTCATAAGTGTATTTTAGCTGATTTTTAAGTTCAAATAAGTTATCCCTCCCTATAAATGGATAATTTAGATATTTTTCAGATATTTTGATATAATAACTTTAACAATAAAACAATTAATAGGAATTACCATGTTTTCAACGGTTAAGTCAAAAGTTATTATTTCGTTAGTTACTATTAGTGTTATTACTTTATTTGGAATGACGTATTATCTCTCAAGTACTTTACAAAAATTATCAAATAAGACAACACAAGATGCCCTTGTCATGCTCAGCGAGTCAATATTTCAGACACTTGTAGGAAGCATGATTGCCGGTGACCCTGCAGTGGTCGAAGCAGCGCTTCACACTGCAAAAAGTATAGACGGGATAGAATCTCTAAATGTGGCAAAATCAAAATTTGTTATAGAAGTTTTTGCACCTGAAGAAAAATTTACGCAAGACTTACTGATCCAGGCAGTATTGAAAAATAAAAAGACAAAAGTAATAGAAACAGATGAAAATTCTCATCACACTATACGTATGATTAAGCCTATGATAGCAAAAGAAAACTGCCTCGCATGCCATTCTAATGCCCAAATTGGCGATGTTCTGGGTGCTATGGACTTAGTTATCTCTTTAGATAAAAATGATGCAGATATAGATGCAACAAATTTAACACTGTTCATTTTACTTTCTATAGGAGCAATTGTTTTTATTGTTATAACTCTTGCATTTTCAAGACGAGAAATTTTCAATCCGCTAAGCGATTTGAAAAATCGTATTGCTGAACTTGTAAGTGGGGATAAAGATTTGACAAAGCGCCTCAATGAAACTAAAAAAAATGAATTTGGGGATGCTGCACATGAGGTAAATAAATTTATAGAGATGGTTCAAGCAACTATCAACGAGGTAAAACAATTAGGTATCCAAAATACAACCATTGCATCTGACATAGAACTTTACAGCCGTGTTATAGGAAAAGGGACCCAACAGGAACAAGTTATAGTTGCCCAGACAACAACAAAAGGTCAATCTATTAAAGATTTACTTCTAAATACTCTAGAAGCTTCTGCGGAGACTCAAAAAACGGTTGATGTAGCTAGTGCAGAACTCGATTTAGCGAGAGAATCATTAAATACACTCAGTCAAGAAGTTAGCTCTTTTGTTGAGATAGAAAATGAGTTGTCAACTGAACTCTCAGGTCTTAAAAATAATGCCGATCAAGTAAAAGATGTTCTAAACGTAATCAAAGATATTGCAGAACAAACAAATCTATTGGCATTAAATGCTGCCATAGAAGCAGCTCGTGCAGGTGAACATGGTCGAGGCTTTGCAGTTGTTGCCGATGAGGTGAGAAAGTTAGCAGAAAGAACACAAAAAAGTTTAACCGAAATAGATATGAGTGTCAGTACAATTGTTCAATCTATCAATGACGTAAGTGATAAAATGAGCATAAATGCCAAAAATATTGAAAATCTTGCAAATATTTCAAATGATGTAGAAGACAAAATCAGTACAACTTCAAAAGCAATAAATGCTTCTAGTAAAGTTGCTAATGATTCCAA
>Ga0316206_1003036_pt1 | contig 10016 bp, 19 predicted proteins | sample 6monthpyrite_MG_FD_204942 | JGI IMG/M metagenome (GOLD analysis project Ga0316206, IMG submission 204942) | Microbial mat bacterial communities from mineral coupon in-situ incubated in ocean water Damariscotta River, Maine, United States -... | ecosystem: Environmental > Aquatic > Marine >...
GCGGCCACGGTTCACTGGTTTATACGACCACAGGAATATCAGAAGAGATGATATTCCGTCATGCCAGTAGTGCGGCATTTGATGTATTGTCTTTTAGTATATGATTTAACATAATATACATTATGCACACTAGTCAATAAAAAAATTATATATTTGTCGTATCCCGATAAACCTAATCTATACTTATTTTCTCATGTTGCTTTAACTAGCTGAAAAATAAGTATAAAAAAGGAGCTTAAAACATGGATCAGACGGAAATAACCAACATTCTCAAAGGCTACCGACCCGATTTTATTTACATAAATTTCCGGGATTACATCGAACAGCTAAACCTAACCCCGGAGAATGTAGCCGAATTGACTAAAAAATCACCCCGTACCGTACGCGATTGGCTGGCAAAAGATGCCCCCCGACTAATCTATTTATATTTGTATTGCTGCTCTGGCTATTTAATGCATAAAGACTTTCGAGGCTTTAAAGTGCATCTCGGCAAACTCTATACAAATACAAACATTCACCGGCAACGCGGATTTGCGCCCGGCCTTTTGAACAATTATGCTTTTTTTCACCAATTCATGCATACTTTACAAAATGAAAATGAAGAACTTAAGCAACGACTCTCAGAGTTTGAATCATCAGACTACCTAAAAAGGACTAACAATCATGTATAAACTATTACTCATATTCGCCCTGGGCTTAACTGGTTGCGACTCAAGTAGTGATTCAACAACCCAACCCGTAACGAATACGGACAACACCTATAAAACCGTTAATATAACTGGAATAGGAACAACAACAACCATCAACGAAACAGATAAATTCGACCTCAATATCGAGGGCATTGGTAATACGATCACCATTGAAAGGTATAACGATATTGCCACCCTCAATCTAACCGGCAACAACAATCAAATTACTTTTGAGCGTACAACCGATGTTGATACATTCAACATAACAGGAAATGATAATACTATTTTTGTCGATGCTTCTATTACATCAAGCGTAACTATCACCAACAATACCGGCTCTGGTAACCAGATCATCGTGCAATAATTGTCTCAACTCGAATAAGCCTGCCCTTGATGCTCTGCATCTGAATAATGCCGTATATCACCATTAAGGGTAGCGCCTCTCTAGAGGCATCTAACAAATTTAATGCAGCACCTATTAAGATTTCCATTTCTTAAACTCTGAAACGCCCCATATCGCGCCCAATATCACCATATAGGCATATTGATACCATTCAGGCACTGCAGATATTGCCACCTCAAAATAATCCCTTACCTTTTCGGGTGAAAAAATCGCTACCATAAACGGCATACTCAACATAAAGAAAGAAAATCGCCTTAACAGGCTATCCTTGCCTTGTATCTGCTCTAATTCCCAATTCTGATTATGACTTTGATTAGATTCAGCTAATTTAATTTTATGTGCTGCAACCGCCGCGCTTACTTTACGTTTATTTTCACGGCCTTCTTTATAATCAGAAAAGAAACCCTTACCCAAATCAACACCTAAGCCAATCAACGCCCCCCACATTATACAAAGCCCTCGCTAACGTCTCTATACACTTGCCCATCTGCCGTTTCTAGGCCTGACCATGTTGCCGGGTTATCTGCTGTCTTATCTTCTCGTGTATCTAAATGCAGTCCGTGTGATGGTTTCCAATCTGGATAAACACCTATCCCGGTAAAAATACCCAAACTTTTTGCGATATTATATGCATGACTTAAATCAATATTTTCAGGTATCAATACATCAATCGCTTTTAGCTTCCCATCATCCAATAAATAATGCTGACTATTTTCTGCATCTTTTCCCGTTCTGCCGATGGCCCCGCTTGCGGGTGATATACGAACAGGCACACCCAATGCATCACGAAAGGCATCTAACCCATATAACAATTTATCAGCAAGAAATGGCCACCACACACCAAACTCTGACGTACTGAAATACTTAAGCTTTACCATTGTACTTTTTAAGGCATAGGCCGCCGCATATACTGCAGCTATACCTATACCAAAACTTTTCAAATTAAAGCCCATATTTATAACTCCACATTAAAACCAAGTTCAGAAAAAACCGCGTTTAACATTGTATCTGTTAAATCATTGCGGGCCTGAAAATCTGCGCGTATTTCGTCATAGCTTTTAAACTTCACATCAGCCGGAAAACTATTTATATAGGCTAAAATTGCCGCTTTATTTGCCGCGACAAATAGTTGTGCCGCGCTTTGATAATTAGGGTTTTTTAATTTCATATTGTTACCTCCTCCCATTCCCAATGCGAATCATGGGAGCCGCCCGTTGTTGCCGGGTGATTAACTATAATTCCTTGACCTGGCTCGATTATTAAACCGCGCCCTTTTTGCCCTTCAAAAAAATTAGCGCCTAGCTGAAATCTTCCATATGATTTGCTGTATTGATTCATATATCTAGTTGATATAACTTTTGGCCCTAATGTCGCTACCTCTTCAAAACGAAGTTCAGCAACGGAATCATTTAACCCTGTATTTTTGTTTATGGGTAGTATAGTTGACGGGGTTGAAAGCCCCGTATTTGTCCAGCCACAAATCGAAAGCAAGGGAACAGTTGCACTAGAACCATTTATTAAAAATACATTTAAATCTTTGATAGACCCTACTGGATTCCATAACTGCATATTTGGAATTCCTGCCGGTTGATGCGTGATAGCTCCTGTATACTGATTACCGTTGGCGCTTAAATTACGAGGCTCAGTTATGGAATTCACATCAGCACTAATACTAATCTCTGATTCTGTCGCTTCACCTTCACCAATCAAAACACTAACAGCAATGGCAACCGCTGTATTATTTTCAACTTGCCATGTTGTATATACATCTACTGGACTTCTCGAACCACCCGCACCAATGACCGTATCAAATGCCTTTACTGATATTTTATTATTTAAAGCAGATACTTTTATACTTCCCTGCCCTATATTTCGAATATAATTACCCACAACATTTACCGGCTTTGATTCACCCGGTTGTATAATTCCCAAATTGTAATCTTTCATTATTAACTCTTACCCATTAAAGCGAAAACCAAACCGAAACCCACAAGCCCCATCATTACCAGTTTTATAATATCGGTATTGCCACTGGTTAAACTTGAGGCAACACCGCTCTGCACTGTTTGCAATGACTGACTAAATAATGATGATTGATCACCCGTTGTTTCTGATATGGCATCCAGTGCCGCCTTTTCTGAATCACTCGCAAATGTCAACGCTTTGTTGATTGCATCAGAAACCGTTTTTAATGATGACTTTATTAAATCATTAGAATTATCATTTATACTTTTAAATGCATCAAAACTAGCTCGCGTTACATCTTCAATTGATTCCGTTGCACTTTCAGTCGCACTAAACGCCGCATCTATTGCCTCATTATCTAAAAGAGTAATTTCTACATTGCCACCAAAGCCGCCGCTGATATTTGATAGTTCGCTATCTTCTGCAAATGTACCTTGATTAGCTGTAGCCCAATCTCCACTTGCCACATCGTTGCTGTCTTGAGAGCTATCAGTCTGATTAGAACTTGAACTTCTATCAAATAAACCCATTATTATTTACGCCCAAAAATAAAATAAGCAACAACCGCAACCACAATACCAATGATTGCTATAACACTTAAACTACTGCTTCCACTTCCTGTTTTATAGTAGTTTGTGTTTGTGCCACCTTCTGCTGCAGATGAAGTAGAGCCGAAATCATAACCACCGGCACCACCAAATGCGCCCCCAAAATCAAAACCGCCCATTATTTACGCCTCACCATAAAAACAACCACCGCCAATGCCGCCGAAATAATTGCTATCCTTGTCCAGGGGATGCCGTCATCACCATCAACAAACCGACCATACAAATACGCGCCAACCGGAAATAATAAAAAAGGCATAACTAATTATCTCCGAACAACGACAATTATCACGCCTAAGACCGTTGCAATTGCCGCCAATGTTTGCCAACTGAAACCAAACAAACCACTGCTCGCATTTAGAGATTGCGAAGGTGCCTGCACTGTATTGACAACTTTTACCGGCTTAGGGTCAGTGGTGTAATCATTAATTTTTGTATTAAAATAATCCGTTCCCGTTGCAACCGTATTATCATAAATACTGCTGACCGATTCCGTTAGTTGATCATACCAATTCATAACTATTCACCATTAAAAAAGCCGCCACCATGGGCGGCTTTTTATTGTTGCGTAACTTTTAAAATTTACGCTGCTTTTTGAGGCCAAACCGATTCAATTAAATAATTCATTGAACCTTGCGCCGTTTTAGTTGAGCGGAATACTAAGCCACTTAAGCCCGCAGTATTTAGCACTTTCAAACGGCCATAACCATCAACAATTGGGTCAAATACAAACATGCCCGCCTGTGGCACTTTGCCATGACGTTTTTGCAAGTACTCATTACGCGCTTTGCTTAAATCCCACATTTTGACCGAGTTAGGGCCTTCCGAAGTTTCTACCACAAAGCGCTCAATATCATCCGCCTTAATAAATACGCGTTTATACACCGGGCCACGTGCCATAGTGTCAACTTCACGATCACCGGCCTCACTGTTAACCGGCAAAATGCGCAACTTAGGTACTAATACGCGTGGAATCTGGCGATTAGTATTTCCAATTGTTGGTGTTGGGCGTGTATCCGCAAAACCTTTAAGCGTAACCGTTGCGCCTGCACCCGTACCCACAATATCAACCTCAATTGAGAGATTGTCATCAGGCATAGTTACAAGGCCTGTGATGTGATCACCTTCAAAGGTTTTCGCCATAATGTCACGGAATGACAACGTAAAATAACCGTCCTGCTCTGCATTGGCGTGATAGGCTTCACGACTGATTAAATCAGCAACCGGCACATCAACAATATCTTCTGTATTTAAACTAATACGCAAATGCATGTGGCTTGCATCAAATTCAGAACCGACTACCGCGCTTTTGGGATATTCAAAATGAAAAGCATCATAAATAATGCCACCCGTTGCCACCGCGACATTGGCCGTCTCACCTTCACCCACAGAAGAAAATGAACCAATCGGGATATGACTATCAAAATTTGGATTTATTCGCATTTCTATATCCCTTAGCCTAAGTAATTTTCGACAACATCAACATTATTTGATGCATACACAACTACCGCAGCAATAAGCGCGATAATTAAATAATTTTTCATCTTCGCAGACATTTTATACAACCCCGTAAATTCGTTATTAAGTAAATTCTCATAAACACCTTCTACTTAAATAACACCATAAAAAAAGGAGGCTAAAAAGCCCCCCTTCAACGTAACGTAACGGGATTAAATCTCTAGAATTCGAGTTTTCCGGCGACTATCTTGCGGTTATCAACATCCTTTTTTAAATAATGAAGCTTATCAAGTTCCTCAATATCAGAAGCATCGCAGCCTATTTCGCGAGCCATATAATCACGATCAGCAGCACGCGTCATATAAAATGTAATGATATTTTTAGCATTACCTAACGAGGTTTTATCAGATTCACTTGGTCGTTGAGTAACACAGAACAGGCTAATGCCTAACTTCATACCTCTGCCTATTAGAATACGGAAATTTGCAGGCGCTTTACTTGGCGTGGTTACATCGGCTGTTTCTTCTACGACTACACCCAATTGACCTAGTTTGTTATCACGGATATCTTTAGCCCATGCTAATGCTATCTTGCAAAAATCATCAAACTCACCTAAATCTTTAGGCACACAGGCAACACGTAACGGCTTACTGCCTTTCTGTTTAATAATATTAATTAAATCAGCTATACCGTTGGCTTTTACAAATCCATTACCGGCATATTCTTCATCAACATCCCAAGCTAATGCAAATTCAAAATTCTCCAGCTCTCGCATTGTATATGCGCTTTTACCGTTACGACTTGCACCACTGACGACAGATAAACTACCTTCATATTTTATATGCATAATTTTTGTTTCCTGCTAGATATAGGCTTTAATGTTTCTTTTTGTGGTTCAGTCTTTTCAGGTGGTGAATCTCCCGACTCAACCACATCCTGACTAATCTCACCCTCTTTTTTCTTAGCCTGTTTACTTTCTTTTCGGGCCTGCATTATTTTAGGCGAAACGACTACACCCGTAACAAGTAACGCATTACTCAATGGCCCTTCTGGTACATTTGGCATATATTGCTCAAGCACCGGCCCCCAAGCATTCCCCAGCGCCTCCGCATCACCATTAGTCATTCCATATTTTTTTAATGGTTTAATCAAACCGAAGGTTGTACTTATTGCCATAGAGAGCAATTTCTCAACGGGTATATAATCGGCTAATGATTTTGAAGCGGGCGAACTATCAACATCACTCGTTTGCCCTGGCACTTCATCTTGAATGTTTAATTCAACGGCCAGCGCATTAATATTGGATAACCCAGACCCCGGCGGGGCCTCGTTTTTTTTCTCTTCTGGCTCGTCACTCACAGTTCCATACTCCCAATACCCTCACTTCTATGGTTATATGCAGCCTCGCTTGTTAACGGCTTTTTATCCGTTACGGGCTTGTCCTTTTTAGGCTTTGATACTTCCTGCTCAAAACGTGGTTTTTCCGTTACGTTACGTTGCGGCTTTTCTTCCTGTTTAGTCGCTGGAACTTCCCCACGCTCGTTAAACATAACAGCACCTGACAATATATAATCCTGCCCTCCCGGCAGGTTATATTTTAATTGACCACAGTTAGAACACTGCAAATACAACTTTCCGTTTCTGTCTTTTCTAACATCAGCATCCGTGCCGCAATGGTGCGCTAATTTCCCGATCGTTTCATTCGCCATTTCTTCTACCCTTAATCTCCGCAACAACTAGCATGAATTCATCATAAGTTGTCTCAGGCGTTATTAATAACTCATTACCATCGGCAAATTTATACGCCATACCTTGCGTGTTAAATGTCACACTATCCCCTATTGTGTCACCATCACTAATTATATCTCTTAGCATTTCCTGTGCTTTAGGCCAAAGCATTGGAATCATTGAACCACTAAAACCCATCATGGCGAATCTCCCCCATTTTGATTAATTATTTTTTCGATTTGTTGTACCTGCGTACAGTTATTGACAGAACTCCAAGGGGCCGCTATCGCGTCCCTCAAAGAAATCAATTTAATTGGATTCCTTTCCCCTTGTTCGCCCCCCTGCTGTAAATCGTTACCATTTCCACAGGACGATATACACCCTCGCCCATTCGAGGAACTTCTATTCGAGGAACTTCTACTTGAACACTCCCCCCGTCTACTTTCCTTATCATTTCCAGAACTCGTATGAGTTCCTCCAATGTTGCATTTTTTAGACTCATTGTTGCCGACATTGCTTTTTATCTCCCACGTATGAACACGCGTTAATATTTCTTTATCAAAAATCTTAAGCCCGGTAATAACTTCCCCGGCTGGTTCAAGATAACGATTTAATTTAATTTCACCGGTTTCTTCATTTACTGGCCCTTGCTTAGCCAGTGACAACGGTAAACGCTCCATTACCTCGCAGTAATGCCGCCAATTACCTGTATCTGCCGCCGTGTGTGCTTCTGCTATTTCTTCCGGGCAATCTTCACCTATACGGCGTAATTCACGCCATACCGTCACAGAGGGGCCACCCACTTGCTGAAATTGTCGTATTCCCCAAGTAGAGGCCCATGCATCAACACGTTCTGCCGCCAAATTTGCATCATTGCCGAATAAATCTTGGTCTACAGCGAACCCATCAATATTTTTTGCAATATATTTAGCTATGTATCCGGCAGCGGAACCTCGCTTCGGGTCAATGGCAATAACTGTGAATCTGTGCTTTTGTGCGCCCGGTTCGTTTGGTGATTCTTGTAGGTTGTAATGCCTGCATATAGAGCGTAATTCCTGCTTTTCTTCTGGTTTAACAAATATGAGCAAGTGCCAGTGTGGTGTTCCGTCTTGTTGTGGTTCACACACTCTAAATCCGTATATCTGTATATTTTCCCGGTGGAGTTTTGCTCGTATACGTTGCCATAATACCGATAAATATTTCTGACCTTCCCTTGGGGTACTTCCATCGTATTTAGGGTTTCTTTTGCCGGTTTTACTGAGGGAAGAATGGTACCGACTAGGGCAAGTAAAAGTATAAAATTCACCAACCATATTATTGCTGTTTGCATGTTCTTCAAATCCCGCTATACGTGTCATTAATTCCATACGGCGTAACTTAGGGTTACTGACTGATAAGTCGGCCAGTTCCTGCAATGTGAATGAATCGCCCAACTCGTTTACGGCTAGACATTCCTCTAAAATTGCCCTGTTACGTGATTTTTGATTTCTTCGACGGTTTAAACTGGCATTACTTGCGTAAATTTCTTTATGTTTATTAACAATCGTTAAATCGAGGGCCAACCCTTCAACCGTGCGCCCGTGTTTTTTTCGTAAAGCCCTACGCCACCAGTATTCGCAACTTAAACGCGCTATTTTCCCGGTATCTGTTTTTGACCTGGGCAATTTAATCCCCATGTCTTTTGCATAGGCGCAACCGTTAAACAGACCACCACCGGCAATAATTTTGCTACATCTAATTGCACACGCTGATGCTTTTTTTCTAATGTCATCATCAGAACTAGCTAACTTAATAGATGAAGTTTTAAGCGTGTGATTGATCCCCATTAAATCTAAATTGGCATTACTCCGCCCCTGTGATTCATAAACATGCTTATATTTACTTAAGATATGTTTTTTAAATTCATAAGGTGCTGGTATTAGCGACTTAGATATAAAATTTTGGTCGTGTTGGTGGCCCGGATATTTCATATAGCTCTAAATATTCTAAATTCTAAAACTTTAGATGTTGCGGCCATAGATGAAATTTCACTTTCTAAAACAGATACACAATCACCCCATAAAATATGGACTCGGCGCTTAGTCTTAATAACAGCCATATACTCAAAAATCATAATCACCACACTCAAAAAGCCCGAAGCGATTTAAACCGGAATAATCATTTTTATTATTATTAGGTTGTATATGCCTTTGAAAATCAGGGCAGTATTTAATACTTTGCTTATTTGTAGAAGGTTGTTTTCCTGACTTCTCGCACTGCTCAAAATGCTCGCATTTATTACAATTCACATTTACATCCCTTCTTAATTTTCTGAATTTTTTTTCTTATCATTTTTGATTTTTCAACTGCCTTTAATGCTCGCTCTCTATCTTCTGCTTTTTTCAAGCAAAATTTACAGGTGAATTTTTTAGGCTCTCTATCATTCGATTCATACGAGTGATATATACCGCACCCAGCCGAACAACTAACACCATGCGAATATGCATATTTACTAGAAAACCACATTAAGAAAACAACTCCGATGCACGCTCAAAAAGTTTCGGGTCATTATGGGAATACGCAATACGCGCACCCTTTACCCGCCTATGTAAAAATTTCTGCCACTTCACCCGACAATGATAAGAACTTAACCGCATGGCGATTTGTGGCTCGTAAAATTGCGCCTGTAATAATTTCAATATGAAATGACCACGGGCTTTTGAAGTGGCAGAAAGAGACATTTTTACTATTTTGGATTACAGAGGCTAAAAAGATCTTTTTCAGCTAGTTTGACAAACTTGGCCTTTCTGCTGTCAGCTTCCCGGCATTGCTTAATGGCTTCGTTCTGCCATGCACAAATAGCGATTAATTCATCGTTTTTGTCTTCTAGCTTTGAAATACGTTGATTATTTTTTTCTAGCTCGTTGATACGTCTAGTTAGAATACCGATGGTTTCGGCGTGGTTGGCAGTTTCTGCCATAATGATTCCCCCTACTAATTTATGAAAATTCGTAGGCCTAGCATTGACTTATCGCTGTCAGTGGCTAGGCTTGGGTTACGACAATAATATACATTATGCGCACTTAAAGATAAAAACACCGGAGAAAGGATTACACACGCTGGTCAACCACAATAAGTACTAAAATTCCACAACATGTACTAAATCCGTTAACCAGAGTAAATAACACC
>Ga0316206_1003038_pt1 | contig 10012 bp, 13 predicted proteins | sample 6monthpyrite_MG_FD_204942 | JGI IMG/M metagenome (GOLD analysis project Ga0316206, IMG submission 204942) | Microbial mat bacterial communities from mineral coupon in-situ incubated in ocean water Damariscotta River, Maine, United States -... | ecosystem: Environmental > Aquatic > Marine >...
TTAGACTTATTCTAGCCTCCTCAATATAGCCCGTTTTCCCTGCTGGTATCGTGTTATACATTTGCTCAGTTTGCCCCTCACCCGCTGGAATTAATGCCTGTGTTGTGCCGCCGGTCACCGCCTCTATTGTAATATCACCAGCATTAAACTCACCACTACCAACCAGTGTCACATAACATGAATGAACTCTGATATAAGTGTTTGTTGTTGCTGTAGAAGCAGACGCCCCCGCTGTTGCAATGGTATCTGTAACAGGCAAGTAATCTTCATCAAGACCAGTAACTGTAATTGATTGAGCGCCGGTTCCTGCCGCCGTATCCGCTGCATTTCCACCAGCCTGAATTCTAATGGTCGATGCTGCAGTTAAATGTGTAAGTGTAAAGGGCGCAATATCATCTTGTGTACTTGATCCTGTAGTTGCCGAGTTTCTTGCAAATCTAATAAGCGCAGAGTGACCGGCCACATTGCCTTTTGATACTTCAAAAAAGAAATCTTTGCTCATATTATCCTTTGCCCACTCGTAAAAGTTATTTAACCACGTTTTCCAAGTTGCATCAGGCTTGGCTTCATCAACCAGCCTCACCCTAGACGGTGGCGGCTCTAAATCACGCATTTATATCTAGCTCGATGGCTTCAACTTCGATTTGTTGATCACCGGCAAAGGTCAATTGGTGGTTGCGTTGTCTAAACCTGCCCAATCTGGTTAGTTTATTATTGTGATTGCTTAAATCCAGTGTACGCCCCGTATTATAATTGTCGTTACCTTCATCAGACCATTGCACCGTCATATCTTGAGCGGTTGACTCTGGAATAGCGACCAGTTTTAGATTATCAGCGTATTTATATTGCCGTGTACCAAAGTCATTAGGGCCAGTGATTAGCCCCATCTGTATATTTACACCGCTTGCGCCTGTATCAGATATATAACTAGCCAAAACATAGTCAGTAAGCACATAAATCTGCGCCTCTGTTGAGTCTTGTGGGTTTTTATCATCGGCCACCGTGATTATGTCGCCGTTTGAGAGCATGCCGTCACCGGCCCTGGTCGCTGTTGAGCGCGTCCAGCCAATCACCGGACAATCATCTATGCCGGTATGCATCAGCTCCCATGTGCCCCAAACTCCGTTACTTGTATCTAATACTAAGCTTGATAACGACACTATATTTGAACTGCCATCCTCATAGTAAGTCGTTAGCATATAAAAGCTTCTACCACCCGCTGAGAAGCCATGACCTATTAATTTAAGTGAATCGGTTATAACTGATGAGGTAATGAATGTATCTATATCAGAATTTGATATCTTATTGAGCTGAAAATTAGACAACACACTTACGTTAAAATCACCAGCAGGGTTGAGGCTTACAAAATAAACATCGTCCCCATTACTCCAGATAGTGTCGTGATCTATCGTGCCAACATTGTGACTAATGTCTGTTCTTACATTTAACGGCGATGCGGTTGAGTTTGCATTGTCGTAAAAGAATTCAATCGTAAGGACACCAAAGGCCGCTATGTGGTTATTATGCTCATGAATGAATACAAGGTTATCAGGCTTTAGTTCAGCACTGATAAAATCAAGTGCTGCCCAGGTGGTTGGGTCTTCTGTTGAGCTATTGAACATCTCTCCGTTCGTCGCCGCAACATACAGTATGCCATTGAGAACTACGCCGCCCTTTGCCATTGTTAAAGCCGGGGTTTGTTTGGGCGGGAAATTTACATTAGTTATTTCGGTTAACGTGGTAGACGTGGCAAGCGCAATGTACCAGCCCTGATTGTTTTGAGGGTCTAAAATAACTAAGTAATCCCCAACCTCAAAGAAATAAACCTTATCAGTTCCGCTTGTCAGTGTTGCCGCGAGTGGGGCGCTGTAATCTCCTTTATAAACCGTATCATCATTAACGAAATATCTGGCACTGGCTTTATTCCAGTAATAAATACCCCGGCCTTTGGTGTCTGCCACCGTTGCGCTTGCATCTTCAAATATATTAATTGATGGGCGCTGAGTCGCATAAACCCGACCGTCTGCATAGGCGTTAAAAATCGCATTCGTTGCCAAACTTGAGGCAACATTAATAACCCCGCCGCTAAAGCTGTCTATTGAAAGCGAGGTGGCGACGGGGATTCTAGCCATTAGAAGCTTTCCGAAGGAATTTCAGTTGGTACATAATCCAATGCTATAGCCTCTGTAATATCCATATATGCCCTTGCTGCTGCGGCGTTAATAGTCGCCTGAACATCAACAGGGGGCGTAAAAAAGGTTAATCGAGACTGTGCAACCAAGGCCACAACCGGATTAATCAACTCATCCGGTACATTTCCAGATATGGGCCACGTCACCAAGTGCTTAGTGTTTAATATAGCCCATATGCCATCGTAAGCCGTTTCAATGACGCTTGTATCATTAGTCTCTGGTGTTGCATCACCATCCACCACTTTCATGGATTGCAGAGCTAACAGGCCTATAGCGGATTTACTCGCTGGCATCTTCTAGCGCCTTCGCTTCTGCCATTTGCTCCGGCGTTCTGCGGGTTCTTTTTGTCTTCACCGGCTTGCTTTCTACTTCTGCGTAAACATCCATATAGGGTGATTTTTGCAGTTTAGATGCGATGCTTAGATCATCAACATCAACAGCTTCGCCTTTGCTAAAGTCAATGCCGTACTTTGTTAGTGCGTCTTCCATACCCTTTAGGGGCGTGTATGTAAATCTCATAATAAATCCTATAGCGGGGAATCCTTTCCCCTGGTTAGGTTAGTCGATTGCTGCTGCACAATACACAGTCACAACACCGTGATCTGTTGCGTTGGTAGTCGCTGTTTGGAACAAAAGCTTGTCAACTTCGCGGAACTCTTCAACGCCAAAGCCCTTAACAAATCCGTATTCACGGGTATCTGTAGTGGTCTTTAAGCGTTTACCGTAAGCAACACCTACAGCCTGAGCACCAAGCATGAAGCATACGCCACAACGTACACCAGCCGCACCGCCAACCTTTAAGCTGTCTGCTGTTGCACCTGCGCCCCATACACCCGTAGTAGCAGTATCGATATAGTCGGCAATCTCTGGAACTTCACGGCAAATAACGCCATCCCAAATAATGTCGCCAGCTCTAAACAGTGGGTTATTAGCGCCACGAGCCAATGCGTCACGCTGGGCATTCTGAATAACAGAATCAGCCTTCAAGTCACGGAACGCATAAGGATCACAGAACATAACGAACCACTCTTCCTGCCCGTTTACACGAATAGGCTTAATGCGTGGGTCTGCTGTGCGCGCCTTACGACGAGCCAAGCTAACAACCGTTGAATCGAGCGTATCTGTTCCACCAGTAAGCGTTAACAGGTTTGCAGTGTGATCGCCCGTGGTCGGCGTACCAACATAAACAATACGATCAAGGTTATCCGCGCCCCATGTATCGTGCTGACCAGCGGTAGCTGTGCCATAGTCGATACCGTTACGTGAATGAAGCGCTTCGTTGATAGAATCGCGTAAGCCATCCATCATCCAGTTTTTAAGCTGGGTGCGGCCTGCATTTTTGATGTCAAATGCACTCACCTGATCTTCAAAGTTGTTAATTACAAATGCATTACGAATAACGCCTAATGTAATCTTATGCGCGAAGTTTCCAATCGCTTCCTCATTGCCTTCCAGTGTGCCCGTGCCTATATTAGCGCCCGTCATTCGACCGATGAGCGAGAAGGTAATTGCATCACCGGGCTTTTTGGTTAATTGCTCATCTACCTGAATAGCTGAGTTTTCCGTGGTGCCCATGTATGAACTATATTGATTCTCGCGTACATATTCTAAAAATACGTCCGAATCAAACTGTTGTGCTCTGTTACCAGTAGCAATAGTTGTATTTGCCATCTTGTTGTCTCCCGACAATAAACCCTATATTTAGGGCTTCAATATACTATCTAATGACGGTGGCCCACCCCATACAGGGGCAGTATTGCCACCAGTCGCCGTTGCTGTTGAGAGTGACGGAGGTAAAGCACTGTTAATCGCTTGATCGACGCTGTTCTTAGCTTTTTCAGCATATTCAGCGTCGAGCTTTGCTCTTATATCAACCTCAAGTTTGGCCTTTAGTTCATCGACAGAATTCACGCCCTTAAATTCGATGTGAGTCTTAGCTTGTTGATAAACGAACTCATAAGGGTCTGGCGCATTCATAGCCTGTTGACCTAGTACCGGGTTAGCTGTAGCCATTTCGCTGAAAAATACATCTGACATCTGGTCAAAGTCTTCACTGTGTCGTGACCTTGCCTGCGCCTCTGACATATTCAAAAAACGTTGATTAAACTCGGTTCTAATCTCATTCTGACCATATTGAATCGCTTCATCTGGCGCAACATAAGCGTCTGGTTTTTCAACCGGTGCTTGTGCCTTCAATTGCGACTCTATCGCCTGCCTTTTTGCTCGTTCATCCATCAGCGCTGCCAATGGTACGGTTGCCTCTTTCGTATCCTGCGGTTCAGCCGTTGGCGCTGCTGCTGCTTCAGTTTCGGCTTTCGCTTCCTCTTCAACAGGTTCAACCGTTTCATCAACTACCGGCGCTTGATCTTCATCAATAATAACGCTATCAGCTTCAGAACTTCCGCTAAATACTTCACTTAAAGTTGGTGCTTGTTCTTCACTCATTTTCTTCACTCCAAAACGCCCGATTATATACGGCGGCTATATCTACTATCGCCCGAAATGCGGCGGCCATTGCGATTACTCGCGGTTATAACTTAACGCCCTGCTTGAGTTGATCGTTCTCAATGCTGGTTTGTATTGCTTCTTGTTCGTTCTTCTGTGCCTGTGCTGCTTGATTCATTGCACTAGCGCCGTCTTTCTCTGCTGCGGCGGCTACGGCTTCGGCTTGTAATTGCTGGAATGCTTCGGCCTGGGCCTGCTGTGCCTGCGCTTGTTGTGCCATTTGCTGCTGCGCGGCTTCGTCTTTGCCTTTCAAGCCTTCGAGTATTTCTTGCTTATTGCGTAGTTGTGAAGCTTGTATATAAACCTCTTGATCAAAGGTTATACCAACACCAGCCAAATCAACCAAGTTGGTAAACTCTTCATGCTGCTGCGTTACTACGTCCGGAGAATCCTCAATAATAATATCTACGTCAATCTCACTGACCTGATTATCAACACGAGATACCATCTGCAAACGTGAATCACCCTGGAACTCAGGCGGCAACTGATCGGTACCCATTTCTTCTTTTAGCGCTTCTTCAACAGTTACCTTGCGATTTAATCCAACAAACTTTGCGTTATTCTCGTTATCGGTGACACGTATCCAGCGCTCATCCTGCCAGAACTGCACGACTCGATTCCACCATGCATTATAAACGCGCTTTTCCCATTGCCTTTTACCATCTGCTAACGGGTTTATTTCAATCTGCTGGCCCTGCTGTTGGGCAATGACTGATCTGCCTGATTGTGCCTGTATTGCCGGGCTACCCTGAAAAGTTGATGTGCCGTTCTGCAATGCGTCTTGTTTAGCTTCTTGTAATAGTTGAAATTGCCCTTGCGCCATATCTGTGGTGGGTAGTACGCCGAAATCCACGCCCATTTGTGCTGATTGCCCTAGCTCGATATGTCCATCAGCCTTGGCTAGTTCTTTTTTCTGCTGTTTTATGCCTTCGGGAAACGCTCTTGAGTTACCGTATGTTTGACGTTGGCTAATCAAGTGAACCATCTTAGACTCACGGTGATTAATCCCGTCCTGGGTCTCGATCATAAAGCGTGGCTCACCGAAGCGACTTCCGTCACGATCAACGTATGCGCTTTGCATAATCATACCGTTCTCTGGCTCTCCGTCTTCATCTTTCCACGGTGCAAAGGTAGGCGGCATCAAAAATCCTGACTTAGTAAAGAATGCTAAATGCCATTTACCTTTGTGCTTGAAGTATTCCTGTGCAATTCTTACGCGCTTACGCTTTGAATCAACCCATGTATTTGGCTTGTCGTCGAATGTTTCGTGCTGGCTGGTATCGGTCAGGGTTGCGTCAATCACATCAGATGAATGAGGGAAGTTGCGCTTTACGTTCTCCATATCATCCCATATCACGATCCCCGTGTGGCCTGCATCGCTGAAATCTAAGTTACGACTGTGATAATCCCAGTATAGGCGGTCCCACTGTATATGATGCGTTTGAACTTCGCGCTTCTTATCGCCGGTGACAATAACCTCAACGGCTCCTGTGCCTTCAATTAGATAGTTGTCCCAGAATGCGGAACGGGTAACGTCAAAGCTTGCGTTTTCTGCGATGTAACGCAGTGCGTCTGTTACAGCTCCGGCGTCTTCATCATGATTTGGTGTGCGGGGAAATGCTTTGGGGTCTGTTCTTATCTGTCGCTCGTAACCGCGTAAGAAATTCATCTTCTTTCTGATTACGTTATTGACTGATGGCTGTTGTCCTCTGGCTCTGAGAACAGCTTCTTCTGCTGAAGTCCATTGCTTGTGATCTGTATAGTCTCGATCACGCTCGCACTTCTGCCTAGACTCTGAGGTGTTATCCTGGAACTCTTCAAAGTGTGAAACGAGCATTGCGTGCAGCTCATCTTCTTCACTTATCTTTGCTGGTTCTTCTGATGCTAAGGCAGTTAAAGCCATGTTCTGTTGTCCTCACGACAATAGATGGTTTGTTATATGATAATACAGTTATCAAGGGTTGTCTAACCCTTGTGGATATAGCGGCAAATATTGGGCCGCCCATAGCTACTGCTGCCACTGCGCTGATACTCATATCAAACTCTCCACGATTCGCTATCATCTTCACGCGCAAATGCTGCGTCCCATCTGTCCACTTTCTTTTTCTTGTCAACAGGTGGATTAATTTCCCATACCTTATCAATCAGTCTGCCAATTATACCACATGCATCAACCTTATCATCGAACGCACCACCGGGGAACTTGACCAATTGCCTGATCAGTTCCTCACCCCATTCACATGTAGGGATATAAACCATCTTCAGCTTAGCCATAGCCTGGAATGATCTAGCACACGTCGCCTTACCGCCTGAGTTAGACATGGGCTCAACATCGATATAAATACCACGTTCACGGCTCCGCTTGTTTAGCCACGGACTAACCGCTTTCTTGATCTGCCCTACTTCTGCGCCCCATATTACCGGGTTATGCTTCTTTGCTAAATCAAGTAGATCATCAACCCACACGTCAGATTCATCCTGCCCACTCAACCAATCAACTATGTAAATATTTCCGTCAGGGCATAATCCAGCGCACCCCTGTTCTGTAAAGTCTCCGCCCTCATCAGTTACCGCGTAATCTGAACCACCGAACTTAGTCAAATACTTCGGCTCATCACCTAACTTGTATCGCTGGAACCACTCACGTTTAAAGAACGTGCCGGCCTCTTCTGTTGGTGTTTGCTGGTATAATGCTGTCCAGTTCCTGACATCTGCCTTTTGTTGTTTGGCTTTCTTTGCCATCCAATATTCAGGCGTAAACCAGTCAGTCCATAACCATTCGCCAGCCTTGCGCCCTAATGGGTCGTTCTTGCCCTCTACCGCTTGAGCCTGCAAACAGATAACGTGCCATTCCTGATCATCAGTTCCGGTGAATATACCACTCTCACCATTCCAATCAGGCGGCAACAATCGACCACTTAAATCATCATCCACCCATCTTGTTTGAATGATTACCTGTGCGGCGTTTGGCTTGAGTCTTGAATCATAGTCAGAGTTATACCAGTTCCAAGCGTCCTCCTTTATCGTGTCGCTATCTGCTTCCTTTCGCCCCTTAACCGGATCGTCAATAATGCCTAAATCGGCACGTCGCCCAGTAATACCACCGCCGATACCTACCGCAAAGTAAACGCCACCGTCACCGGTTTCCCACTCACCCTTTGCTTGTTGGTCTTCAACTAACTTTAAATCAGGGAATAAGTTTTTACTGGGCTGTGAATCTACAATGTTTCTAACCTTACGCCCAAAGCCTACAGCAAGTTTTTCGCCATAGGATGCGCAGATAATGGCTTTCTTTCCGAGTCTTCCTAAATAATAAGCGGGGAATCTTACTGATGCGTATGTTGATTTAGCGCTACCCGGTGGCATGAACACCATTAGATTGCGTATATCTCCGTCGATTACCTTGTCTAAGGCTTCGCAGAGTAGCTTGTGATGCGCTGCTGGTGGCTCGTCTGGTGCTATGTACTCGCAGTAACTAGTGAAGTTCTTTCGGGCTATCCTGCGGTTCAGTAGTTCCTGTGCTGCCACTTGTGGCGATATCAAAGAGTTCTGAGTCGGAAATGCTTCTTTCATCTGTTAATGCTACCTCTCCACTGATATCAACTGCGGTTAAATCGGGTAATGTTTTTCTAATAATACCTAGTGCCGCGGTTACTTGTGTGGCTGTCATTAAGCCTTCAATTACTATTTCGCCGTCTTCATTGGCTTTGGGCTCAGCAAGTATATGTTTTGTAAGCCTTTTTATAATCTGAGTTGTTTGTATCTTCTTGCGTGTGTTTTCATCACAAACAATGCGCTTGGTTCTAGCTGCCATTAGTGAAGCTCCTGCTTAAAGTGCTTACGGTTAATGCGCTTTTTATATACCTTCTCGCCTGCCGTTACAATAACCATTAGGCTTTCCCCTTCTTCAAAGGCTACCGCTTCACCGTCTTTATTCATGAACGGTGATAGCTCCTTTAAGGGGCGCTTGGTCTCTTCTAGTTTGGTTAGGTCAATTTCTTGTTTAACTTCCATTGATACGCTCAATTAATATTTTTTGCAGTTTATGCTTGTCTTTTTCTGTTACTTCACCATGAGTTTGTAAATCTATTACTACTGCATGTCGAATGTCTTTATACTGTACCATCATTGAAAAGCTACTGTCATAATTCGTATAACGCTCATGGAATACAGCGCTGCCATAACCAATATCGCCAATTGTAATAGCTTGAGCCTTGCCATTAACAATGACATTTGCAACGATAGAAGGCGCAGCAATTGCCACAGATAATGATTTTAAAAATGTGCGTCTATCCATTAGCCTTGCCTTTAGTTAAAAAGTCAGCCTCGAAACATACTACCTCATAAAGTCTTTTTGTGTACTTAATTACAGTCTCGGTACTGTTTCTTGTTAAGAAATAATCAATCATATCCTTACATTGCTGTTTATTGCACTTTTCTGGTGGCACAAACTCCATCAGCTATAATCTCGAGGCTCTGTGCCTGCGTTTCGCTTAATAATTAGCGTTATCTGCTGCTGCATGGTTTCGCCGGATGTTGTCAGTGTGATTGTATTTGTGATGAGGTATCGGCCTGTGTCGCCTGTGATGCGTGCAGTCGATTCGGTTGTAGTGTTTGTTTCGCCACTGAACGTTAAGCCTGAGCTATATTCATTCACCCATGTATCGCTTGCGATGGTGTCTGTGCCAATTCGTCCGACCCAGTTAACCGTATAATCTAAATCGGCATCTTCAAACTGTGAAAATACAGGGCCAGGGTGTGTCGCTTGTGCTGTTCTTTGATGTGACATAGCTCAATTCTACCATTTAATTAGTTAATCTTCTATATTTTGTAATTAGTATTGTTTTCACTTTATGTCATTGCTATAACGATTAGGGCGATTATCATAACCCCGGCCACCATAAATAATAAAATTCCGGTCTGTCTTTGCTTCATTTCAAAGCCTTACACCCAACATGGTCGCCTTCTCCATTAACTCGCTTAGTCATTTGGTTAAAATACCCACCTTTTATATATTGGCAACCTGTCTTATTGTCTGTGAATAAAGACAGGCCTGATCTGATTTTATTTACAATATCGTCAGTATCATCATATGGTCTAACACTATTAAAGAATATAACCATCATAACTGAACCCACTAAGTAACCTATAATGTAATATCTCATTTCTTCGCCTTCCCGTACTTCTTAACCACCCATGAACACTTGATATGCTTGTAGTAATATTTTTTGTTTTCTTTGCAATAGTTATACTTTTTCTGGGCTGCTGCTTTCGTTAGCCAGCTTTCAGGGGTAATTGGCTTAATCTCAAATACC
>Ga0316206_1003039_pt1 | contig 10010 bp, 5 predicted proteins | sample 6monthpyrite_MG_FD_204942 | JGI IMG/M metagenome (GOLD analysis project Ga0316206, IMG submission 204942) | Microbial mat bacterial communities from mineral coupon in-situ incubated in ocean water Damariscotta River, Maine, United States -... | ecosystem: Environmental > Aquatic > Marine >...
CAGCTTTTCAACAACGGCATGTCGGGGCCTTTTAACTTGGGCATATCGCCCACAATGGTTTCAGTATGCGGTCAGGGGCTGTTCGATCCGCCCCGTGACCCGTCAATCTTCGTCATCCCAAGGGGCCGGGAAAAAGTACTGTCTGACACCATAGACAATCAGACCTACGATCAGAACAATCAATCCGATTTCGACCCAATTCATACAGCAACCTCTGCAGGGCTACTTTTTGCCCGGTGTCCCATCGAACTTCTTTTCAATTGAATCCCAACAGTCGATGTAATCGTCCTGCAAAGGGGCCTCTTTCGCCGCATAGGCGGTCAGGTGCTGTGGGAAACGGGTTTCGAACATGAACGACATGGTATTGTCGAGCTTGTCTGGACCCAGATTGGCATTGCTGGCTTTTTCAAACGCCTCTTTGTCCGGCCCATGCGGGATCATCATGTTGTGCAGGCTCATCCCACCGGGAACAAAGCCCTGCGGTTTGGCGTCATATTGGCCGTAAATGTTGCCCATCAGTTCGGACATGATGTTCTTGTGATACCATGGCGGGCGGAACGTATCCTCCATCACCATCCAACGCTCGCGGAACAGAACAAAGTCGATATTGGCGGTGCCTGGGCTGCCGCCGGGGGCGGTCAGAACGGTAAAGATGGACGGATCCGGGTGATCGAACAGGATCGAACCGACCGGGCAATAGGTGCTTAGGTCGTATTTTACCGGTACGTTGTTGCCATGCCAGGCGACCACATCCAGCGGAGATTGTTTGATCTTTGTCTGATGGAACTGGCCGCACCATTTGATAGTGACGGTCGAGGGCACTTCGCGATCTTCAAATGCAGCAACCGGAGTTTTGAAATCGCGCCGGTTTGCCATGCAGTTGGCGCCGATCGGGCCACGACCGGGCAGCTCAAACTTTTGGCCATAGTTCTCGCATACAAATCCACGTGCTGGGCCGTCTACCAGTTCGACCCGGTACAGCATTCCACGCGGGATGATGGCGATTTCCTTTGGCTCCAGGTCAATCACACCCAACTCGGTGTAGAACCGCAACCGCCCGTCCTGCGGCACGATCAGCAATTCGGAATCTGCCGAGAAGAAATATTCGTCCTCCATCGAGGCTGTCACCAGATAGATATGGCTGGCCATACCGACCTGCGTATTTACATCACCTGCCGTGGTCATGGTGAACATGCCATTCACCCAGGTCAGACCTTCGTCGGTCATCGCAGGCGGGCTCCAGCGATATTGCCCCAGTGAAACCACGTCAGGGTCGACATTGGGCGCGGATTTCCAATGCGGGACGTCGATCTTTTCATAGCGATGCGAATGCTTGACCGATGGGCGAATGCGGTAACACCAGGTGCGCTCGTTCTGATGTTGTGGCGCGGTAAAGGCGGTGCCGGTCAGTTGCTCGCCGTACAGTCCGTAATTACATTTTTGAGGAGAGTTCATGCCCTGCGGCAAAGCCCCCGGCAGCGCCTCTGTCTCAAAATCATTGCCGAAACCGGGCATATACCCCTCTTGCGTGCCAACGGGCGTCGCGGCGCGCACCATGGCGCGGGGGGTAGGTTGTTTGTTCATCTGAAATCTCCCTGGCAGTTGCGCGGTATTATCGTTGCAAATGCAACGAAGTCAAGTAATGTGATTACGGAAAACACGTTAACTGCTCGAAATCGCGGTTCCACCGCAGTAGCACCGCCCGGAAGGTAAAAGATGCAGAGCTTTGATCTAGAGGGGTTCCTGCCGTACCAACTGGCCGTCCTATCCGCACGGGTAAGCGACGGTTTTTCGACTCTGTATCATCAGAAATTTGGTATTTCAGTAGCCGAATGGCGGGTCGTTGCCCACCTCAGCCAATCAGACAAAGTCAGCGTGCGCGAGATTCATAACCGTGTTGATATGGACAAATCCAAGGTTAGTCGCGCAGCCACGCGGTTAGAGGCCAACGGATACATCTCTAAAACCGCTAACCCGGATGATGGACGCCTGGTCACTCTCGCGTTGACCGCGAAAGGCCGAGGGATGATGGCGGAATTGGCGCCGATTGCCGAGGCCTATGAAGCCTCGGTTATCAAAGAGCTTGGCGAAAGCGCACCACAGTTTCGCGAGGCTTTATTGAAGCTGCGGCAGCTGGAATAACCTTTTCTAATCCAGCTGAATGCGACTGCGGGCCGACCGCCCCTTGGCGTCGATCACCGACAAGGTGACAAAGCCGGGACCAATGATTTTCAGCATGGCTGCACGGTCGTAACTGCGGGTTAACACCGGCAGTCCATCGGCAAGCCAGGTGAACGGTGGCATCCCGTCGCGCACTTTCACCACCAGCGCCTGACCGTCGATGTCGACACGCGCCCCATCCGGGGGAAAGGCCAGTTCAGGCGAATCCTCATCCGGGGCAAACGCAGCGTCGCGCCGACGGAAGTGTTTCAATGGTTGCGGTAGCTGCGCATGGCTGACGATCAGCGTGCTGGGCGGGGGTGGGGGCAGGCGGTCAAGCTTTGGCTTCAGTAGGGCGAAAGCCTCAAACAGAATCGGCGCGGCCAGCCCGCCGCCAAATGCGCCCGGCACCGGTGTCCCATCGGGCCGGCCCATCCAGATTCCGGCCACGTGCCGCCCATCATACCCGATCGACCACGCATCGCGGTAGCCATATGACGTGCCGGTTTTATAGGCGAGCCCCGTTCGTGACGACCCGGCTGGCGGTGGTATTTCAGACAGAATATCGCCGATCTGCCAGGCGGATTCCTTCGATAGAAGGATTTCGCGGTTTTCCAGCGGAACAAGGCCGAAATCATGATGTAAACCGACAGGTTTTCCGCCATTCGCCAAACCGGCGTAAAGCTGAACCAACCCTTCCAGATTGATACCAACGCCACCCAATGCCACTGCCAAACCCGGCCGTCCGCCTGGCAATACCGTCTTCACCCCGGCCCGGCGTAGATGTGACATCAATCGTGCAGGCCCCAAAGCGTCGGTCAGTTTTACCACCGGGATGTTCAGCGACAATTTCAATGCATCTCGAATGCGGATCGTGCCGCGAAACCGGCCATCAAAATTCTGCGGCTTGTAACTGCCGAAGGCGGTCGGGCGGTCGTCAATCAGGGTCTCGGGATGGGCCAGGCTTTGGTCAAAGGCCAGCCCATAAACCAGCGGTTTCAGGGTCGATCCGGGCGAGCGGATTGCCTGTGTCATATCGACAAACCCCGCCCGTGCGTCAGCGCGATAGGCGGCGGATCCGACCGATGCAAGGATCTCGCCCGTTTGGTGATCGGCCACGATCATTGCGATAGATACCTGCTGCCCTGCATCACGTGCGGCCCTTTTGGCCAGTTTTTCCAGCTTGGCCTGCAGGCTGGCATCCAGCGTCAGGCGGTGCACAGGGCTTGATGGGTTCGCGGACAACGCACGATCTGTCAAATGTGCCGCGAGGGTCGGAAATGCGGCACGTTTAGCCGGAACAGTCTCTGTTTCTGAGGCCGCTCGCGTGTCTGAGTCGATGAACCCGGAAGACACCATTCGCGCCAGAACGCGCGCGCGGGCGTCAATTGCATTACCGCGAAACCGGTCCGGGCGGCGGCGTTCTGGTGATTGCGGCAAGGCGACCAGCAGGGCTGATTCAGCGGTCGTCAGACGGCGCGGCTCTTTGCCAAAATACGCACGGGTCGCTGCCCGCAGCCCTTCTAGATTGCCCCCAAATGGCGCGCGGTTGATGTACAGCGACAGGATCTCGTCCTTGCCCAGCCGCCGTTCCAGCGCCAGTGCCAGTCGAACCTGCCGGATTTTACCCTGCCAGCGCCCGGTCGTGCCGTCCTCAAGCAGTCGGGCAACTTGCATCGTCAGGGTGGAACCGCCGGAAACGATCTGCCCGCCCCACAACGCCTGCCCGACGGCGCGTAGCATCGCCACCGGGTCGACACCGCTATGGCGATAGAACCGCTTATCCTCATAGGCGATCAACATCTTGATATAGCGCGGGTCGACGGCGTCCAATGACGTCGCCAGCCGCCAGCGTCCGTCGGCGACCGTAAAGGCGCGCAGCAGGATACCGTTTCGGTCCAGCATTTCGACAGAGGTTTCGATGGCCAGCGGCGGAATCTCTGTCGCATCAACCCATTGGTCAAACCTGTCCCGCCCCAGCGCCGCAACATACAGCACCAGGACAAGCAGGAAGGGCGCCAGACGCTTCATTCCGTGATAATCACCCGACTGGCATCAGTATGGGCACGGAAGTTCGGGCGGTACATATCTTCGACACTGGCTGCGGGATGGTGGAATTCACCTGGGGACACGGCGCGCACGATATAGCCAAGGCGAAATGCCTTTTCCGACCGCCAGTCAACGGCCGCAAGGAAACGGTCCTGCCGGAACTCTGTATGGCGGGTGTTGGTGTTAAGTTTCAGCCAGTCGAGCGCTTTGATATCGCCGCCACGCATCAGGTTCGGATTATCAATCTCGAACCCTGCGGGAAGGGGGTCATCGACCATCAACCGAGCAGCGGTTTTGCCGAACGGCTTGATCGTCAGAACCGCTACCAGCCGCGTGCCTTGCGTTACGCTTTCAGGCGAAACAGGGTCGCCTTCCATGCTGAAATACTGCCGCTGAATGGAATACCCGTTGCCGCCGGCAGGTTCCGGAATGTCTGGCACACCGAAAGTGGTCAGCGTGATTGTTGCGTTCTGTTCACCGTCGTTGCGAACAGACAACGGCGCGAATTCCGCATCATCCTCGGCCACCCGCACCAACGGCCCATCTATGGCAGTGCCGTTGATCGAAAGGTCGCCGAAATCGCCTTTGTCCAGCAACGCATGGGCTGCCAGCAGCGACCAGACCTGTTCTTGGGTCGACCGGGTATGCACGCCCTCAACAGGTGCGATGCTTTCCAGCAGGGCCTCTCTGTCGATTGCCATGCTGCCCGCCTCTACCGCCAGCGTCAGCACAGCGGCGCGGTCACGCAGGTTTGTGCCATAGTCGCTGCGCCAGATTTGTACCTCGGACTGTTTCAGGCCGCTGATCTGGCGCGCGGCTTCGGCAAACATACGGTCGGCGCGGGTTGGGTCGCCATAGGCGGCCAAGGCGGCCCCCAGTTGTGCGGCGGCCAGCGGCGTGCCGAAATCCTCGCCCTTCACATCGGCGTAGTAACGCAGGTCACCCACCGATGCGGCGCCTTCGCGGGCCAACACATACAGCGCATAGGCGATCTCTTCGCCACCATCGTCGAAATCGGCGGAATAGTTCACCCGGTTGCGCAGATTGTCCAAAGCATTGCGAAAGGCGATGTCGGGCACGGTATACCCCTGCGCCTTGGCGCGCGACAGGAAGTCGGTGACATAGGCATCAAGCCAGAAGTCGCCCGAAGACGCATACCAAAGCCCGAATGCCCCGTTTGACGACTGATTGGTCAACACACGCTCAATCGCCTGGTCAATGCGTTTGGCCAGCGTTTCGCGTTCTTCCAGCCCCATCGCGCGGGCAACCTCATCAAGATATAGCAGCGGCAACGCGCGCGACGTCGTCTGTTCGGTGCAGCCATAGGGATACCGATCAAGCGCCTCCAGCAACCCCGGCGCATCAAGACGCGCCAGCGGACCGGCGGCGATGGTGGCCGAGGCAGTGCCCGGCGTCAGCCCGGCAAACACGTTGCTGTCGAAGGTGAAGGTCTTGCCAGAGGACAGGTTGAACCGGCTGGTTCGGGCGGTAATCGGGTCATTCACCTGCACAGGCAGGGTCAATGTCTTTGTCAGAACCTTGCCGCCCGGCGTGCTGAGCGTGACGTTGATTTTATGGATGCCGGTACCCACCGCTGTGATCGGCAGCGACAGTACTTGTTTGCCCTGATCGGTTAGCGTGATGCCCGACGGCACAGCGCGGTTGATCCTTACCCCTTGGGTTTCGATATCCAGCCCCATGCGGCCAGACGGGCCGGAAGTATGGACAATTTCCAGCAGCAATCGAGACTGATCACCGGGCGCCATGAATCGTGGCAGGCTGGCGGTAACAACAACCGGATCGCGCACCAGAACATCGGTGTCAGCCTCGCCAACGGCGGATTTTGTCCAGGCGACGGCCATCAAACGCACGGTGCCGTTGAACGAGGGCAGGTCGAAATCGGTTCTGGCATAGCCATCGGCGCCGACCTTGATCGGGCCAGAGAAATAGGCCACCAGTTCTTCGGTCGGTGGCGGTGATTGCAGTCCCGCCTCGGGCGAGGCATCGCCGCCTGATCGCACCGCGCCCATCGCGCCGTTCATGCCGTCGATCAGACGACCGTAGACGTCACGCAGGCCCATCCCCAGCTTACGCTGGCCGAAATAATGCCCCGACGGATCAGGTGCGTCGAACCCTGTCAGGTTCAAAATACCCACGTCAATCGCGGCGACTGTGACCCAGCCGGTCTCACCAGCGGCAATGCCATCGACCTTTAGCGCGACGGGCAGTAGGCCGCGCGGATCGACCTCGGCTGCGGTTTCAAAGGCGACGGACAGCTTGCTGTCGCCGGGGTCGACCTGGGCATAACTCAGCCCCATCGACCGCGCCGGGTTGCGCCCGGCGACAGCATCCATCGGGCGGATTACCGACGCCGTGACATAAGCACCAGCGCCCCATTCATCGGTCACTGGCAGTTCGATGATATTCTCACCTTCGGTGACTTCGACGGCCTTCATGTCGATCAAACGATTTGACACAACGGTCACCAGGGCCTTGCCAGCATAACGCGGCACAATGCGCAGGCGGGCGGTGTCGCCGGGACGATAGGCCTCTGCATCCAGCGACGCCTCTAGCAGATCGGGGGTAGAGGTTGCATCGGCAGAGCCATACCAACCGGCGTAAAAATCGGTTGACGCAGCGACGTAGTCACCGCCGGACCGTTCTACCTTAATCTCGTAATGGCCCCATTCGACGGGGGCGGAAACGGTCACCAGATCATTGCCCAGCGTTGCGTCGCCCTCGGCGATGCGGGTGCGGGTTGTAACCGGCTCCCAGTCCCAGTTTCCGGAGTATTGAAACCATTGATACTGGGTGCGGACCCGGCTGATGGTCCAATGCACATCCATCCCGGTCTTTTCCTGCGCCGTGTCCAATGCGATCAGGTTGAACGAGGCCTCGGAAAACTCTGGCAGATCGTCGTCGAAATTCGGCTTGATGCCGATCACCGGACTGTCTGGCGCGATGGGTGTTGTGATCTTACGTTCTACCGGACGACCGGACCCTTCAGAGATACGCACGGCAATCACCGCCTCCATCGGGCGGAAATGCGTCTCTAATGTGGGGAATTCGGCACCAACCGTGGCCTGGCCTTCGGCATTGGTCCGCAGGTCGCCAGGGAAATAATAGACTTCGGGCGACACAGACGTGTCATAACGGCCAAAGCTATAGCCGGGATATGCTTTCAGCCGCGTTGTGGTGCGCAGCAGCATCTCGCCCTCGATCGGCAAATCACCGGCTGGCGCGCCGAACAGGTATTTCGCATCGACCCCAAGGTTCAGGAATTCATCTGCACGGATCACGCCTTGGGGCAGGGTGAGGTCGAAATCAATGCGTTCCGGCAGGAAATCCTCGATCAGCACTTTTGTGCTGGCGATGGCAGGTGCATCCGGGTCGGCGTGAATGTTCAGCCGCCAGGACCCGCGCGGCGCGGTGCCAGAGGTCGGGAAGTTGAACACATGGCCACCGGCACGGCCGTTTTGCGATATCTGACGGGAATATTCCACACCATCGGGACGTTTCAGAATAGCGACCAGCGGCAGGCCCTCTATCGCCTCGGCAGTGGCATCGCGGGTCAGGACGGTGGCATTGATGACCTCTCCGGCGCGATAGGCACCCCGGTCGGTGGTGAGGAAGGTGTCAATAGGTCCAGCAGGCGCACGGCCTTCGACACCACGATCCGACAGGTCGAACTCAGGGTCAGTCAGGGACAGGAAGGTAAGGTCGGTTTCCGTCTTGGCCAGAACCATTGCCGCCGAGGCACCACCGGTGCCGCGTGTCAGGCCAGGCTCGAACCGCGCATACCCATCGGCATCTGTTGTGACTGTTCCCAGCACCGCGTTGGCGCGCGACAGTAGCGTCACCTCAACACCGGCTTTCGGGTCGGCAGAGCCGAGGCTGCGCAGGAACACATGCAGCCCATCGGTGCCCGACATCGTGGCCAGCCCCAAATCACTGACAACAAACCATTGCGTGGCCGCCGGATTGTCATAGGGATCGGCGCCCGGAATTTTCGCCTGCAGCGCATAAATTCCCGGTTCAAGATCACCCACGACATCGGTAAGCGGCAACCGTGTCGTGACGTCTTTGTTCAGCTCTTGCGTCACGTCGCCCTTACCGGTCCAGACGGTGGTGGCGATATCAGCGCCAAAATTATCCTCTTCCCACGGGCTTAGCGGGCGCCCGAAATATCGTTCCTGGATTGAGCGTAAGATCGACCGGTCGCTGACACGGCGCAGGGTCAGGTCCAGTTCTGTCACGTTCACGGTTTCAATCGGCAGGGCTATCTCGCCACTGGCGGGCAGCACATAGGCACGCCCCGGGAATCGCGCGGCGGGCGAACGGTCACGCACGTAAAGATTCAGCGTGATGTTCTTGACCAGCGTCTCGCCGGACAGCGCAGGTAGCCCCTCGCGGAAGGTCACTTGATAGCGTTTTCCATGCTCGACGCCCTCAATACATAATCTTCGCTGATCAGCCTCAACCGTCAGATTGGCCGAGGGAACCTGAACGAAAGGTGTGTAATCCACCCCGGCACGTACCAGATCCTCAGAGAATTCGGCGCAGACCCGTGGGCGCACGGCATCATTGTCGACGGTATGTTCACTGATGCGAAACCCATATTTGGAAATCGCCTTGTCCAGCATATCGTCGGTATCCTGGCGGGCAGAAATGACCTGTGCCAGACGCAGCGCCGGAATCATTGCGCGACCCCTGCCCAGATCCTCCAGCGCTTCGGCAATCACGACCAGCGCGCTGTGTTGCATCGGGGCACTCTCGGCCCGCAAATAGGCGTTGGTTGCGGCCCAAAGGGCGCGTCGCTGATAGTTGCGCCGTTCCGACGATTTGTCGGTAGTGATTGCCAATGCCAGTCGGGCATACTCTAACCAGTGATCCGGAGCATCAGTCAGAACCGTGGCGGCGCCGGTAAACCGATAGGCGGCAACAGTATTGCCATTCGCCCGCGCCTCAACCCCGGCCTGCAACAAATCGCCCGCCGTCCATTCGTTCGGGATATGTTTGTTTGTCAGGTCCAACACCTGGCCGCGCGCACCGGTCAGATCACTTGAAGACAGGAAATCCAGATCCTTTGCGCGCTTTTCTCCCAACGCCAAAATGGTTGGATCGGTGACAAGTACCCGGCCAGAAAAGGCACCCTCAAACGCGATACCTTCCCCCAATTGCGACTTGGGAAAACAGGCATTCGTCTCGGTGTTGTAGGTAAAGGCGACGCAGCGAGTGTTGGTCAGGCAGGCGGCCTCGCAGGCATTCAGACTACTGTCAAAGATCGACTGCAAATCGCCGCCGGGAATATCCATGTTTCGCACCAGGCTAAGGCGCTTTTCCGGTACCGGGCTTTCGGCCCATGCCCCACTGGCGAGAATGGAAAGAATAAAAACGATGCCAAAACCAAAGCGCATAGGCCATCTCCACTGAATGAATGGCCACATCGTTGCACAGCACGCGCCATGCGGCAACGGATTCGACAACATGGTTAAGTCAATCTTTAGTAACACTTGTCATGGTTGTGGGTGACAGGCGGAGCTTGAAGATGGACGTTGCAGATTTACTGGCGAAAGAACGCCGGGCGCGTATGGCGGCAGAACGTTTGCTTGACCTCAAGCAGGGCGAACTATCGGCGGCAAACCGGAAACTATCGGTGCATGCCCGCCATCTTAGCGATGAAATCATCGAAAAACGCGAAGAAACCGAGGCGCTGAAGGTACAGACAGAGCATGTGAAAACAGAGCTTCAGGTCGCAAACCACGCTACGATGATTGCACAACGTCGTCTTTGGGACTCTG
>Ga0316206_1003040_pt1 | contig 10009 bp, 6 predicted proteins | sample 6monthpyrite_MG_FD_204942 | JGI IMG/M metagenome (GOLD analysis project Ga0316206, IMG submission 204942) | Microbial mat bacterial communities from mineral coupon in-situ incubated in ocean water Damariscotta River, Maine, United States -... | ecosystem: Environmental > Aquatic > Marine >...
GCTATTTCAAGCCGTTATTGAACGGACATCTGAGCACATGATTGAACAACTTACCTCACCCAATACCCAAGGCCAAGATCCTATGATTGTGTTACAAGCCATGGGCATACGTTTTCTGGATTTACTGTCTTCGCCAAATGTTGGTGCAATTCATCGATTACTGATTTCTGAATCGGCTCGTTATCCTCAACTAAGAGAAATTTTTATTAAAACTGCGCCCGAGCGAAATTTACGTGCAGTGGCCGACTATTTACAAACGTTGGTTAATACTGGTTATTTACAGTTAAGCGATTGTTATATAGCCGCTCAACAATTACTGAGTATGTTTAAAGGTAATTACCACATGCGTTGCGTACTCGGTGAAACCGTTAGTTTAACAGCTGAAGAAAAACAGCATTATATTAACAATGCCGTTAGTCTATTTCTAAACGGCTGTGCAACAAAAAAAATAGTATAATAATTTGACTCATCTATACGTAGAGTCGTAATAATCACAATAATGTTTTTCGTAAAACAACAAGTTAAGCATTAATTATCAAACCTAATCTGTTCTTAATCTTTACCAACCACATCAAGGTTCATCAACACGCACGAAAGGATATAAAGGTACTAACGGTTAAGCGTCCGCGCTTTGGATCGGCAGATAATCCTTGTTCAGTATTAATATGCCCAGAGTGTAAAAGATTGCTCGGATAAATAATTGCACGATTCATGGCTGCCGACACGCAATGGATTTGTTCAAATAACTCACTATTCCCATCAATATAGCCTGGTTGCTTATGTAGCTGAGCGGCAATAGCTTGTTGTTTTAATTCGCTGCCATAGGGTACTAACCGTTCATCATTGATAGTTTCAAAACCTGAACTACGATGTCGATAAAACGCTGTACCGCCATGTGTTGCTGAGCATAAATAATGTACTATAGCAAATTGTTGAACATCAGTGCTGTCAAAATGTGGCACCATTTGAATTGGCGTTAATTGATTGGCTGGTGTGCTGGTAATAGCAAATGCCGACATTAAAGGATGTGCCTGAGTTTGTTCTGGATTAAAAGCATATCGCGCACTAATTATCGCACTATAGTGTTGACAAATTTGGTCTGCATAGTCACCAACCATCGGCTTGCGTATGCCAGGATAATAATTATCAAGTTGTGCGCTAAATTCATGCTCTTGTTCATCTGTTGCTAGATCAATCAGCGGTTTAGTATGCTCAAAAAAGTTGTCAATTATTAATACTGGAATTTGTTCAGCACCAATCCTCAGACAATTTGGTATTGCCGCACGATTTAAACGATAATAACTCATTACTTTGCTTGTAATAACTCATTCTTTTTTTCTATCAAAGCATAAATATGCCCAAGTGAGATGATCATCGCATAAATCGCTTTTAAAAAATGTTGCTCACGCAATGCAACTAAAGTATCACCAGACAACTGAGCAAATTTAGCTTGATCAACCCCAAACAAGCCATTAATGCGTTGTGTTGAATGGTCAATGTATTCAATATCTATCGATAAGGGTTGTAATAAATCTAACTCGACTAAAGTGTTAATAAACTGCTCGTTAGCCGCTTCACCTTCTAATATTTGCCCAAGCAGTTGTTTTGCTTCTTGAAAAAACGCGGTTTCTTGGCCATCGTCAGTATAAATGCGCTCGCCTTCTGAGCCAGTGATGGTTGGGCTTTTAGGGTCAAAGCAGACAGTATAAGGCACTAATTCACCTGTTTGCTCTGATTTTGCTGATTCTTCATCATCAACCCCAACAAAAAATGGCTGACGTTGCAGTTGTAACGGTACATATAATCCATTGAACTGATCATCATGTAAAAATAAATTTTCACTGAGTGACAAACCTAACATTGCGACAGGCAAAAACTGTCCCGATTCACCATTTTTAGTGATCACTAGTGGGTATTGTAGTGCTACATGTTCAAATTCAGATAAAACCACTGGTATTAAATGTTGTTCTTTACTGTGCTGAACAACCTGTGTTGGGTTGATTTGTAAGTTAAGATGGTTAACGGGATCAATAGCGATCAACGATGACATAATGAATTCCTTAGTTATATATGACTAAAGCCATACTGCTTAATTTTATCTAATAATGCTCTATTACTGGGTAAATTAGCTACTGCTTGAGCAATCATTTTTTGATTTTGAGTAAATTGCTGCTGCTCAAACGACCAATCAGTTGGCATTGTTTGAGTATGCGCTAACGTTTGTTTAAAACCCATACCATACAATACATATTGATAACTTGCAGCCGGAAACACTTCATTATTACTGGTAAAATCTAAATCTGCTGGGGCACGATAACGCCATAATTCCATCAACTCTAATAGGCTATCAGGAATTGTACGAGGATCGCGATTATCTCGCCAAAAGTCATTATCTTGCCGTTTGCTCAAAATGTAGTGTAACTTTAAAAAATCAATAATTTTTTGCCAGCGATATAAAAAGGTTTCATTAAAACGTTTCGCCACAATATCCATTACCGTGCGCGTTGCCGGTAATTGTTCGCTGATCATCTCCGCTGCTAGTTCAACCAACACCAACGCCGACGCTTCTAATGGTTCTAAAAAACCAGCCGATAAGCCAACCGCTACACAATTATTTTGCCAAAATTTAGACCTATGACCACTTCGAATTGGAATTTTGCGCACTTCAAGCTTGTCAACCGCAGGCCCTACGTATTGGGCTAAGCAATCTTGTGCTTGCTGCTCTGTTGTATATTGGCTCGCATAAACATAGCCAACACCACGTCGAGTTTGCAAACCAATATCCCAAATCCAACCAGCGGGCTGACCCGTTGAAATAGTATGCGAAGCAATATCAGCATCAGGCTCAGCATAAGGAACTTGTACTGCTAGCGCCGTGTCAATAAACAATACATCACTACAATCATTAAATGGCACCTGATAATGGCCACCCAATAATAGTGATGCAAAGCCTGTGCAATCTACAAATAAATCACCATCAATTAAGCCATTTTGGCGAGTGCTAACACTGGCTATGTCGCCATTTTCATTGCTGTTCACTGCCACAACATCGTCAATAATTTGGGTTATACCCAACTGATTAATGCAATGCTGTTGCAGAAAAGTTGAAAATTTAGCTGAATCTAAATGGTAAGCATAATTTGCAATATGCGAAAATTCGGCACATCGAATAGTTTTTGGCGCTAAGTTTTGCTCACACAGCGCTTCTTGAAAACAAACAGAAGTAGAAAATGAACCACAGTTAGCTTGTTGTTGTAGCTGGTGCCAATAAGTAGTTAAATCCCCTTGTCCAAAGCCTTGCGGTAACATTAATGGATGATAATAAAAATCGTTTGCTTCGTTGGTAGTCCATTTTGCAAATTTAGCGCCTTGTTTAAAACTAGCATCACAAGCACGAATAAAATCTGTTTCACGAATACCTAATTGAATCAAGGTATTGCGCATAGTTGGCCAAGTACCTTCGCCTACCCTGATAGGCGCAACATTAGGTGATTCAACTAGCACTACCTCAACTTGTTGTTTATGTTTAGCAGCAATACGCCCTGCGGTGATCCACCCTGCTGTACCGCCTCCGACAATTACCACTTTTTTAGTAACATGCGTCATTATTTACACCCTATCAACTTACGTGTTAGCTCATTAGTAAGTATTCACTGCTACACTAACAAATGAATGATCAGTGTAGCAGCGAAAATGCCGCTAAAAGTTAGAACGAACCTCGAATACCAAAACCAATCCGACGGCCACTATCTTCAATCAACAATAGTTGGTTAGCAAATCGTCCCCGTTTATGCACATATTGCTTGGTTAAGTTGATGCCCTCTACAAACACAGTGATATTGTCTTGTAAATCATAACTGGCACTAAAATCAAGCTGTTGATAAGGTTCAACAATTGTAGGACCATCTCCATTGGTTTGCGTTAACGATTGAACAAACCGATCACGCCAATTCCACGCTAAACGCGCTTGAACCGGACCATTTTCATAAAAACCAACTAGGTTTGCTGAATTACTTAAACCAGTTAATGCAAATACTTGAGTTAAATTGGTTGGATCTAGGGTAGCGTTACTCGACACAATTGTGGCATTTGCAATGACTCCAAAACCACTATCAAAAGTATGCTGCAAGGCTAATTCCCAACCATTCACTGAAGCTGACTTTCCATTCTTTGGTAATGTATTTGTGAATATAGCCACTGCATCATTTGCATCCGGTGCACTGGGATTTGAACCAGTAGATGGATCGGTTAGTACTGAGCCATTAGAGGTAATAAACGTTTTTTTCTCTTGGGTGTTTACAATAAAGTTAGCAACATTTTTACTAAAATAACCGATTGACGCATAACTGGCATCGCCGTAATACCACTCAAACGATAAATCTAAATTATCAGAAGTAAATGGCATTAACTCAGGATTACCACTGGTTGAGGTTAAATTACCGCCTTGACGAGTGGTGGTAAACACCGTTACAGGCGACATGCTATCAAGTGTTGGTCGAGTTAATGTTCGTGATGCCGCAAGACGGGCAATAACATCATCAGTAATTTCTAATTTTACATTTAAACTAGGTAAAATAGCATTATAACCATTAGTTTTATTAATGCCTATCGGGGCACCATACTGCGCTAGCATTTCGGTTTGATCGAGTATTTTTAAGCTTGATACTGGTGTATCTGTGCCTAACACTTCAGTATTAGTATGCTCATAACGCACCCCCGCCGTGCTTGAAATTAGCATGCCAGATAATTCACCTGAAAAATCTGATTCAAAATAAAGTGAAAAGGTTTTTTCATTTACTTGAAATGATTGATTACTCTTAACCGCATCAAAACTAATACTTTTGCCGGTTGTCTGTTTATAATAATTTTCTAAATATTTAAACCATGCTTCACCGTCATGAGCTAGCCATTGAGTTGGCATTCTACCGCTACCACTGACTCCACTTAAAAAGTTACTTCCTGCATCAAATACATATTGAAAGTCAGCGGGAACCTTTGGTAAATCAGGATAACCACAATAAGTACAATGTATGCCAACCGTTTCGTTAGTCCAACGCTCTAACGACTTTTTCTCAGCAGAATACATAGCACCAAATTTAATGTCGGTTAACCCAGTGTCGCCATTAGCGCTCCAAATAGCATCCCACTTGTATTGATCAACTTTGTCATTAACAGCCCAACCGCGACGTAACATAACATGGGCTTTACTATTTGCTGGATTTAAATACCCCTGCACTCCAGCGGGTGTAATGGCAGGGTTATAAGCTGGAAAACCATCCAAGGGCGACGCAATAATCGCACCATTAAGTTCTTGCTGACCACTGTATATATTTGGATTTGCACTTTCAAACATGCTTGCATAAGGTAAAATATTGTTATCAATTTGAAACCGAACTCGATTGGCATAGCCAATTAATGATAATTGATTGCCTCTGCCATTATTCGGTTTGCGTTTCGCCTCAGAATGGCTCACATCAAATTTCATATTAAGATTATCATTAACATCCCAATCCGCATTTAAGCCAAATGATTTGGTATCAGTTAGCCGATCGAACTTTTTAGCATGCATATCAGTTGCTAAACCGACTTGTTGATACAAATCAACCACAGTACCATTAGCATCAACCGTTGGCCGAACACGTTGGCCGTTGCTATCAAATAAACTACCGTCGTTATTAACACCTTGTATATTTGGGGCAGTGAACCAATGTCCATATGAGGTAGCATGCGTTTTCACATCAAAGGCAGAATAAAGCGCATCGGCAGTTAGCGTTAAATTATCACTAGGAGCATACTGCAATACCAAATTCGCATTAGTACGAGTACGTTGTTCAAAGGTTACTTTTTGATCATAGTTACGTGGCGAAAACACATTACCAGTATAAGCTTGGCCACTTTTGGTTTGAGGGTTAACAATACCGACATTTTCTAACCAGCCATCCATTTGAGCTTGATTTAAACGAGTATTACGTTTTTGATACGACAAAGAGAATAATGCGCCATATTTTCCATCATCAAAAGTGTTACTGACTAAGCCCGAAAATTCCGGCGTGGTTTTACCACTATTGCCGTCATGTAATCCCTTTAAACTACCTGCAGCTTTAAAACCTTTAATAGCAAAAGGGCGGGCGGTCGTTACATTAACCGTTGAACCAATACCACCTGATTGTAAGGTAGCCGTTGAGGTTTTATACACATCTAAACTTTTAACTAGATCGGAAGAAATGGTATCAAAACTAAAGGCTCTACTTTGATTTTCAGAAGCAATTTGTCGGCCATTCACTAACACCGTATTAAATTGTGGACCAAAACCTCGTACCGTAATTAATTGACCTTCCCCACCTGAACGGTCAATTGACACGCCGGTGATCCGTTGCAATGACTCGGCTAAATTGGTATCAGGAAATTTTCCAATATCTTCAGCAGATACAGAATCAACTACGCCCCCTGCACTGCGTTTAACATCCATTGATCGACCTAACGCGCCCCGAATACCGCGTACTTCAATCACTTCTGTTGCTTTTTCAGCTTTTTTTGCTTTACTGCCATCATCAGCCATTGCCGAGGTAGAGACTATCGCGCTACCTAAAACGGCCAAAACTGCAGCAGAAACTTTGCTTTTATTATATCGTGCCATGTTGTTTTCTCTCTCAAAACTTGGATCTATCAAAATTGATATTTGCCCACTTGCACTAATTTTGCTGGTTAAACCGCTATGCGCGAGTAATCGACGTAACCCAGCCATTAGCCGAAAATGGCCTAGCAATCGATTGGCATATTTTTCTTTGATATCATCCATGGGAAATAACAAAGTAATATCAGCTTGTTCAGCAAACTTAATTAACGCTAAGTCGGCTCTTTGTCTTGGAATATTAAAGAATAAAGTATCTGTTTTTTCTGCTGCAATGGCGCCATGAGACAGGCTAAACACTACTACACCGCAAATAATTCGATGCCGTAAACTAAAATATTCTGCTTGTACAGATTTTCCCCATACGATTAACCAAGACGATTGATAGAAAAATTTCCTCCAGTGCGTTTGTTTGAGAATGGAACTTAATAACATTAAATGTTTCAACATAAGTTATAAAAAATAGCCAATTAGTATACCGTTAGATTTATGATAGACGCTGTAATTTATATTAAAAATCAACAATATAAAATATAAATAAATTTACAACACAACGTTTATGATCTTTTTATTAATTTATTTAACGACCAACCATAGTACAAAATGATCGTACAATACAATTTAATTTATCTACGTAATATACCCAAGTTATTTTTATGATTAACGAAAATGTATCAATAACCCGCTGATTAATAATCAATCGTTCTTAGGCAAAGACCCAAAAAAAATTTACTATGTATACTTAAGCGACTTAAAAATGCTTGCTGATGTTGTGTTAAAATTGTTTTAAGTAAAATATAAAAATATTACTGGCGGATTATATTTGTATGTTCGTCTTACTATGAACGGAATAACAATAATGAACACCAATGCTAGAACAAACCTTGCTCACTAAAATTTATCTTGCTTCTCGGCAAAGCATTTCTCGTGTGGTGTCGCGTATAGTGCCACCGAATGAGATAGAAGACATTGTGCAAGAAACCTATGTCAGAATTTGCCAAGTACAACATAAAGAAAATATCAGCTCGCCTAAGTCATTTATGTTTAAAACGGCGAAAAACTTGGCGTTAGATTATATTAAACAAGCCCATGTAAAACGCGTAGATTGTATTGAACATGAACACGAATTAGAACGCTTAATAGCTGGCGATGAACAAGACGAAATGTTTAATAACACAGTAACTAATGATGAATTTGGTCGATTTTGTCAGGCGGTTCGACAACTACCGTTACAGTGTCGCAAAGTATTTGTGTTAAAAAAAGTTTATGGCTATTCACAACAAGAAATTGCAACGAAATTAATGATTAGTGAAAGTACCGTGGAAAAACATATTGCCCTAGGCATAAAACGATGTACGTTATTGATGAATTCCCATTTATCAGAACCAAAGTTGCACCATTCAACAACGTTAACTCAATCGGGAGAACGTTATGAGTAATATACATCAATTACATCCGCAGCAATCACTGACTGAGCAGCGTTTAGAGCAAGCCTGTGATTGGTTAGCGGCGCTTGATAGAGGCTTGTCTACTGCTGAACAAGCCGAGCTGCAACAGTGGCTGTGTAACGATCCTGACAACTTATCGTTATTCTTATCCTTAGCTAAAACGTGGGACAAAATGGATCAGCTTAGCCGTTTATCCGATTTGTTTCCTGAGCAATCGTCAGCTAATCACAATTCAGGCTTATCCTCATATATTACTAAATCACGTTGGCATTTAGCCATAGCTGCTTCATTATTCGCAGTAATGTTATTAGGTGCTGCGCAATTTGTGTATCCGTTGTTTGGTACTGCCCATCCTTCAGCTAATGTTATTGCCATGCACGCCAGTTATCAAACCGCAATTGGTGAAACCAATGTAATTAGATTGCCAGATAACAGCAAACTAACTTTAAATACCAACAGTTTTGTACAAGTAAAATATACTCAAAATGCTCGAATTATTGAACTACAACGCGGTGAAATTAACATTGAAGTAGCACACAACAAGGCCAGACCATTGAGCGTTATTGCCTCTGGCAAAGTCATCCAAGCGGTTGGGACGGCTTTTAACGTAAATTTAAAAGCTAAATTGGTAGAGTTAATTGTAACCAATGGTCGAGTGTTAGTAGCAGATAAACCAAAAGCTGATACCAGTGACAACGAAACACTATTGCAAGCAACTCAAAAATTACCCGAAAGTTCAGTCGCCGTATCTAAAGGTGAAAAAGCTGACTTATCATTAACCGGACAACGTAAAGCTAATGTGGTCAATGTTGATCCTGCTGATATTGCCGCCAGCTTATCTTGGCGCACTGGTAATTTAATTTTTAGGGGAGAATCGTTACAAGATGCTATGGCTGAGATCAGCCGCTATACGAACATTTCATTTGAGCTAGCTAACGATGAAAAACTCAAGCAAGTAAAAGTTGCTGGCATGTTTAAAACCGGAGATGTAAACGGGTTATTAGCAGTGCTGCAACATAATTTTCATATTAATCATAAACGTTTAGGCCATAACAAAATCCAACTCAGTTATGCCGGCTAAGATGCAACGATCAACTAAAGCGATGAACAAAATAAACATTAAGCGCAATTAATGCGTACACAATAATAACAAGAAAGGGGTAACATTTTGCAGCAATACGAAAACTTATTATTCATCATTTTAGTTAGTTGCGTGGCAACCATAGGTGGATTTTTATTTGGCTTTGACAGTGGCGTTATTAATGGCACAGTAGATGGATTAAAGCAGGCATTTCATTCCCAAAGCATTGGCACTGGCTTCAACGTTGCTAGCATGCTACTTGGCTGTGCAATTGGTGCTTTTGTGGCGGGTCGGTTAGCCGACCGATACGGCAGAAAAAAAGTGTTAATTATTACCGCCGTGTTTTTTATTATCAGTGCTTGGGGCTCTGGTATTGCGGGTAGTTCATTAGCGTTTATTTGCTATCGTATCATCGGTGGTTTAGCAGTAGGTGCCGCATCCGTAATGGCGCCTGCTTACATTAGTGAAATAGCACCAGCAAAAATACGTGGTGCGCTGGCTACGGTACAGCAAATTGCTATTATCAGTGGCTTATTTACCGCTTTTGTTAGCAACTTTTTAATCGCTAAATATGCCGGCGCATCCACCGCTCATTTTTGGTTAGGAATGGAAGCATGGCGATGGATGTTTTGGATGGAATTATTACCGGCGGTGCTATTTTTAGCGGCATTATTGTTTATTCCCGAAAGCCCCCGTTATTTAGTAATGAAAAAGCAATTTACACATGCGGAAATAGTACTCACGAAATTATATGGCGCAAGCTATGCTCAACAAAAATTACTGGAAATTCAAGGCTCATTAGCTGGCGATCATCATCAACCTAAAATGACCGATTTAGTGGATAATAAA
>Ga0316206_1003041_pt1 | contig 10009 bp, 29 predicted proteins | sample 6monthpyrite_MG_FD_204942 | JGI IMG/M metagenome (GOLD analysis project Ga0316206, IMG submission 204942) | Microbial mat bacterial communities from mineral coupon in-situ incubated in ocean water Damariscotta River, Maine, United States -... | ecosystem: Environmental > Aquatic > Marine >...
AAATGTCAACCGCTTCTTGTGTACAATATGCCATAATTTTATTTTTTAAGTTATTAAATCGGGCAAAAACTACCCATACATAATACGTTAATCAAAAACCCCTTTCCTTTTGCTGTCTAATTTTAAGTAATAACCCACATTAATATACAAGGCTCTACCCTCCCAAAGTGATTCGAAAAATGGCTTATCTACTCCCCAAATGTTTTTAATATCCATACGATACATTAAATTGCACTGGGCCTCTAAGTAAATAGGTAATCCAAATATCTGATCTAATCGAGTTTTAAGAGCAAATTCAGGATTGAAAGCCTCGCCTATCGTTCTATTGTCCGTTAGTCTTAGTTTGTCTCTGTCTCTAAAGACCAAGCTTCCGCCGACTGTAGGAACTATCTGAATATCGAATAAGTTTTCTTTTACCCTAATGTTAAAAGGTTTCCCAAAAGATAAATGTAATCCAGTATACCCAATAGTAGGAAATAGCTCTAAAGCTGCATTTGCTTCCCACCAATCATATTGAATAGTTGCACCGCCTCGGTAGTCTAAGGCTTTTCCGTTTCGTTGGAATCCGTTTCCAAGCGTTTTACCGCCCTTTACTGCGTTTTGGAAGTCAAAGCCTCCGTAAATGCTTATTCTGTCGTTATCGCTTTGTGATAGCCCTGTAAAGGTTATCAATAGCATTAGGTAAATAGTAGTTGTTTTCATATTTTCAGTTATTAAATTTGTTTCGCCCAATGAAGTTCTACATAGTCTTTTTCAAATCCATGCTCCTCAATTATAGTAACCGATGAAGTGTTTATGTCGAAAGAATACCAATCAAAGTTTTTAGATAAGTAATCTCTTAAATCTTTGTGATTGTTGCAGACTAACTTAATGTCGTTGTATATAAATATTAGCTTGTTCATATCTTTAGTTATTATTTAGTTGAGTGTTTTTTGATTAGTGACTGTATTTCTTCAGGGACTGGTGAATCTGCATTAAAACCAATTAGCCACAAACCATGTTCATTTTGGTAAAGAAGAAATTTCAAGGCCTTTAACAACTCCTTATTAGCCTCCATTAACTCTCTAGGTGTTTGGTTGGTCTCGGTGAAGATGTTGAATGTTTCGGATATTAATTTTCCATTAGCTTCGGACTCTGGAGTGTTGTAGTCAAATCTAGGCGATATACACAAAGCCTTTCCGTTGCTTTCTGAAAGACCAATAGACCACCTTTCCTCTGGCCATTGGTCGCCATCCCATCTTTTAAATGATACTTTCCCCTTTGTTATGTTTTCTTTATTCATGGTTTATTTTGTTTTAAAATTATCGTTAGGTCTTTCAGCTTATCCTTGGTCATATAACCATGATGATCGTAATTGTGAAGACGAACTACATCAGTTATATTCTTTTCATCTTGAAAGTCTCGTTGGCATATACATAGCATTTCATTAGGTGTTCCAATACTTGAAAATGATAAGTGTACATTTAAACCTAAATCATATATTAATGAATTACCAATCGTATAGTGTCCAATTTCTTTAAAACCTAAATCTTTAGCTTCAGCCCTCTTCATAATTATCTTATTTATCTATTGTGTTAATTGCCTTCGTTAATCATTTTGTATAAGCAGTCTTCACAAGTGACAATCACCTCAGAACCACCCCCACATTCACATTTTTTATTATACTCCGTTGTAGTTAAATTGTGAAGATCGTCAATCGCTTCTGTAATATCTTTTGTGCCAGCTACTGCCTGCACTACTATTTCTTGTATTTTATCTCTCATAATAGTTGTTTTAAATTAATGTTTGTTAGATTGTATAATCCGTAGTCTTGTTATCTCTATTGTCATGGCTTCTTTTGTTAATTCTTGCCAACTTCCGTTAGGAGTAGTTTTGCAATGCAATATTCCGTCAATTACTTTTTCTTTATAATACATAATCCTAGTTGTTTCATAATCTTATATATTAGTTAAAGTGTTTGTTTATAAGTCTGTTTTTAGTAGTGCGTCTACTACATTTTCAACATTTTTATGGTCAGCCTCTTTTTCAAATACTAATTGTTTAATATTATTTGTTGACCATTTAGGGTAGGGTAAAATAATCGTAACGCCGCCCTTCGTCTCCAATACAGCTTCATGTTTGTTCTTGCTTAATAGTTTCATAATAGTTGTTTTAAATTAATGATATAGCAAATATACAACAAAACTTTCATTAAACCTAACATAAATAACATTTTTCTTTGTTTTAATCCATAAAGGTTGTACATTGCAGTCAAATAATAACAATATGAAGGACACTATAGACATTACAAGAGCGCACACAAACTTAGATTTATTAATGCTGGATCATGGTATCAAAAGTGATAAGGAATTGGCAAAGAGGCTCGGATTAACCCCAAACACTTTATCTTTTAGATTACGGGGCAGTATATCAATGGACACTCTTAAAAGGCTTGCAACTCTATTTAAGGTAAGCGTTAAGGATTTATTAAGGGATTTGTAAAAGAACTAAAATTTGAAACAATGGGAGTAACAACTTATACGAGAGCAGCCAAATGTAAAGACTGCAAATTTTGCAAAAGCTTTTATGATGGGAAAAGAAAAAAGCACACTTGCACTAATCCAAAATCTGAAAGGCATAACGCTGTAATAAGATTAAACGACTTAGTGTGTGATGTATGGGAACTGTCTTAGCATTATACATAACACGGGATAACCACAACTAAAAAACAAAGAACTAATAAGGTAGATATGAAGTACAACTTAAACATAAAGATATTTGAACTCAACAGGGTTATAAAATTACCCACAGCGAGCAATCCAGAAGTTATTACTAATTGCGAACTGGGCGACCTTCTGGTGTGTTTCGATGGAAAAAATGTATACGCCAAAGATCGGGACGCAGAAGGAAGCGATGGTTTTGTTCTTCTACTTGTTGGACTGGATTTCATAGAAGCAAATCACAAGTTCTTTAATCATCTTTAACCCTTCTAAATGTATTGGGATAACTAAAATAGAATGATATGGATAATGAATAGAAAAAAAGATTTACAACAGTTTTTTATATGTGCGAATAGTTCGCAGGATAGACAAGATTTTGATTTAGACAACTTTACTGAACAATATTTGCAAAGAAACCCGAACAAGCTTTTGTTTTTATACGGTGTTGTGAAACGTTTTATAAATAATAAATGGTTAAAAGGTTTAGGTTTAGCAATAGTTTTTATGGTAATACTTGCCTTAATTAACAAACATTTATTTACAATACCAGACTTTACTTGTGGATGGATTTCTTGTATAGGCTTTTACTTAGGTAAAGATGGTTTATAATATGTTTTACAACGGTTTGTGTATGCCACGTTGCTCTCACGAAATTTAATTAATAATATGAAACTTAGAAATAATGACAGAAGAAAATAAAAATACTGAAAAGCAATGTGATATACACGTTGTTATACCACGTTTTTCTAAAATGACCAAAGTAAAAACAACCGTTAGTAAAAATAAAGATAAAATTTACAGAGAAGAACGCAAAGGAAGTAAAGGTGTTATTGAAAAAGTAGGAACATCATTGAATAAAATATGTTATTGGGTGAATTTTGGCGACCACCATAGTTGGATTGAAGAATGTGACTTAAATGTGGTATAACGTATTGTATAACAAATTTAAAACGAACGAATTATGAAATTTAAGATTAAAGAAAAGCCAAGTCAAATATTTGAGAACGAATTTTTAATATTTCCAAGAAAGTTTAACGGTTATAGATATTGGCTTTGTTGGGCAACTGTTAGATATAGTTGGATAGGTTTTCGTTATCAAAGATTTGGCGAAATGGTGGGGGTAGGAAAGAACGCTAATAAAGAAGCACTAAGTAAGTGAGTGTATTTTTGTTATACGTTGTTGTGGTGGCGAAGCGAACGTTTTAATGCACTACAACTACCGTATAACACAACATTAAAGGGATAACAGTAATAGACTACAAAAAGCAAGAAAATGAAGACAAAAGACAAAACTATAATTGCAGCAAATGCCTTTGAATTTGTTAATAAGCATAGGCCTAACTTAAACCACCAAAAGCGTAGTGTTCTTGAAGAAATGCTAAAAGACTTCGCTATATCTCAGGTTGATATTTTTGGTAATAAAAGTAAAAACAAATGAATAAACTACTAATATTACTAGCAATACTTTCTCTGACTTCGTGTGCAGAGTATGAGTATAAAATTATTTACTCTAAATCACATGTAACATATGTGGGAGACCCACTGCCTGAGGGGATTTGTAGGTTTTTTTACAAAATAAATAGGGAGAGGGGCGCAATTACATTTACTGAAAAATGCGATACATACTATATAGGAGACACTATACATGGGCTAACATTAAAAACTAATAAATGAAAAAAACAATTTTAATCTTATCGTCATTAATCTTGCTGTCCTCTTGCGTTTCCAAGAGAAAAGTTCTCGAAAAGCAGAAGGAAAAAACAGAACTAACGGTTAACACCGAAACCAAAAAAGAGGAAACCCAAGTTACTAAGGAGGAAAAGAGCCAGGTTAAAACTACGGATTCAATTGCCGAAAAAAACGAAGTAACCGTAATAGACGCTAAAGAAAAGATAGTAGATATTATTGCAGACGATGGAAACGAAGTAACGGTTACTGAAGAAAAGACCGCTACAGGCACTAAGACGACCTATACAGGAGTTTCTAAGGTAAATGTAAGGGATAAGACCACAAACGAAACTAAGACGCTAAAAGAGCGCATAAGGCTATTAAGAAACGATTCCATTAATATGGTTCGAAATGATTCCATTACTAGGTCTGAATTAATCGCCGAAAACCTAAAACTAAATCAAGAGATTAAGCGGATCAAGTCAGAAAAGGAAAAGACGGGACACTCAATATGGCTTTGTATTATACCGTGGGCTATTATCATCCTCTATGTAGTATATAAGAATAGGAAAAGGATATTTACAGGTGGGGGGTAACGTACTTGAATATGAATTTTAAAATTACCGATATGAAATGGATAAAAAAGATATTAGGAATAACTGAATTAATAGCAAAACAAGATAAGACAAATGACTTACTTGAAGAAATTGCAAAACAAACTAAACGAAATGCAGATTTAAAGCAGAGATATAATGAAGCCTACAACATTAGGTAATTTTATTATTTATATACATTGTTGTATGTCTTTTTAAATTGCATACAACTAGGGGCTAACGATGTATCATGTACTCATAGCCAACCGATTCGGGGGGCTAACGATGTAAAATAGTAACAATTAAAATATAATTATGGAAGATAATATTTCGTATATAAATCACTTGCAGAACAAAATAATAAAAAACCTAGTTAACAAACTTGAAGAATATTTTATTGAGGGATTGAAGTTAAAGGGTTTTGAGTTTGAAACTAAGCACGAATTAGAGGGGTTTATTAAGACTCGGTGTAGGTGTGAAGATACACCACATATTAACCAAAGGGTTTATTTTGTTGATGATGTGCCTTTCTTTTTGCACAACTATGAGGTGCAGTTTAACAACGACTTTACGTTTGAAGATAGAAGCACCACTATGACAGCTAACTATGGAACATACGCCTTTCTATAAGCGTCAAAAACTAAATGTGTATATTCGCACTGTCTCTATAACTCATTAGAGAATAATAAATAATACTAGTTATGAGTTATTTAATTTAAACCGTCTCTTTAGTTAGGGGCGGTTTTGTATTATAAAGAATGGCTGGTATGTAGATTAGAGACAATTAAAATAGCATCTTTATCCCCTCCCATTGCAGCGTGAAACTTGTTCATTGTATCCCTACTACTGGTAACATCTACATAACCATCCTTATCAATGTCCTTTCGCTTATTTCCAAGGGCTATACAGCCGTTTAATTGCCTTGCGTAGTTAGCTGCATGAAACTTACATTCGGATCTATTAGGAACGCCGTAAATCTCGTATAAGTCTTTTTTGAATCTTGATGAGTATTCTAGTCTTACTGGATATTCGCCTGGGGGTATACAGCTAACTCGGCTTTGGTTGTTTCTCCAACCGCGTTCGATGGCCTCGCCTTTAAAGATAATCTTTCCCGACTCGTTTTTAATATAGCAAACTCCTAAGGTCTGGTTTCCATCTCCCTCATCTCTATTTACGATTATAGTTTTCATATCAATATATCTTCAGTTCTTTCTATTCTATTATAACGGCTGTTAAATCTTTCACAAGCCCCATCCCGTGCTTCAGAGGAATACTAGTTCCTTGAATCTTAGGGATAAATTTGTATGCTTTTATTAAAAATTCAATTGCTTCGTTTTCATTTTTTACGTATTTTCTTTCAATAAAACAATATCTTTTAGTTACCACCTCATTAAATCTATACCCTTCTTCCCATAAATCGTCAAATTGCCACACTGTTACCATGTTTTTTTGTTTTAAACGTTAGTTGGAAATATATTAAAAAAGACGTTACCGTGCAATACCTTGGTCAGGGTATATTTCAACTAAATTAATAAGTCTTCCAAACCCCACTTTATACACCTCTCTTTTAAGCCGTAATTAATCCATCGGGCCGTATACCTCGCCTTTTGTCCAATACTGTCTACAGTGCGCTTTAAATGCTTTTCTGAGACTGTTTTAAGCACTTTCCTGTTCTTGTCTAAGATGTCTACGTTCTGAGACGCCACTGATAGGCTAATTAGCAAAATTACTGTTGTTATTGTCTTTCTCATTACTAAATAGTTTTCTTTTAAATTCAGATAATATGGTCTGAAAGGTGTCGGCATCCTCTTGGAACTGACGCATCTTTATGGCTCTATCCTTTTTATAGTCTTTTACGGTTTTACCGTAATTGAATAAGTCTCGTTTTTTTTTACCGTCGCACATTATTTTCTTATTAAGTCTTTAACTTCTTCCATAAATTCGTGCCATTTCTCAATCATTAGATTCTTGTCTTGACTGGCTTCCTTTAAATCATTGGTATGATTATCTATAACCTTTTCTATTCTCTTCTTTAGACGTCTGTTATCCCACCAGAGATAGGCAACAAAAACCAATAAAGCCCCGTATCCCGAAACGTGTTGAATGGTAAGTAAGCTTTTCAGCAGTTCTCCCTCTGCCACTGTTTGTATTATAGCCATTTCTTTAGTGTTAGAAGAGATACAAAAACAATGAATAAGGTAATGTAAAAATCATACATGCCGTTATAGGTTGCCCCGAACCCTTTAAATATTATTGATACCATATTCATTCCTAACAACCCTAATACAGCTACCTTTACAGGAGCGCAAAAAGACTTTCTAAAATATAGGAAAATGAAAACGATATTAGTTAAAATTGAATAGCCTAAAATATCGCCTAGATAGGGGAAAATAGTTTTATATCCTTGCGTACTCGAAACATATCCAGACCACCCCGTAACCCCTAACATAATGAAAGGGATTATCGTGATGATATGATGTTTTGTTATTTTCATTAGTCTGTTGGTCTACTAATACCACCACCTCCAATAGAGGCTTTTGTGCTGTTTATAGTAGCTGTTGTAATATTTGCTTCAGCACATAATAGGTAAAGCATTGCGTTGTTTTCTTCTAGTAATAATTTTTCTGCTGCTGTCATTTTATTTAGTTTAAAGGTTTATTATTCTATTAAAACCAACCGTCATTTTCCATAAAGTTATCGTTGCGTATAGTTCCAAATCTATTGGCTACTGCTTGATATGGAAACCTACCCAACACATTACCGCTTGGAGGTGCAACTGGTGGTGGTGTTATTTTTGCATTATTAATTGAGTTTGTAAATCCATTTGCCTGTCCTGCGTTCATCTCGCTAATATCTATCAATATTTGAGGGTCGGAATCGCTATGTATCAAAAGGGGGGAGTTGTCTTCAAACACCATTGCAAATCGTCCATCTGTTGGATGCTCTATAATAGAGTTAAAAGTGTGGTTATCTTCCGAAGGCGGTCGTACTCCGTTAGGCCTTGAAAGCCTATAAAGTTCTTTCGATATTCCTAGTGAATCGCTATATATTAAATATTTTGCCATTATGGTATTGAGTAATATGTGTCTATGTCTGAATGAATTAATGACAACTCACTCGTTTTATCACTTGCGTATACGATAACCTCCTGAATACTTCCATTTAAAAACAACCCTGAAGTGGACAAAAGCGACCCAATCCTAAAGGCATCATTATTATATGCCGCGGAAGTATGCGCTACAGTATTCTGTAGGGTTGAGTTGTAATATAGTGTGTTATTTGTTGCGTCATGCACTGCGGTTAGTATTCTCTGGTTTGCACTATTTACTTGTGCTGTTAACTCTGTTGAAATCTGAACACCACCATTAAGCTGATTGATTGCTTTTTTAAGCGAACGCCTATCATTTAGCATGATAATGTAACTTGTGCTTAGTGATGACGTAGTCCACACTAGACCATTCGCCGCTGAAGCGTCACTATGCGAAACCGAAATAACCGTAAACTCTTCTGTTGAATCTAAGGCAGAATACGAAGTTGGTATTTTCATATTTCTAAGGTCTGTAAGAAAGTCTACGGTAGGTAAAGAGTTTTTTGTAATAATAGCCCCGCCCGTTGCTCCTTTTGGCTGTCTCGTTGTGGTTGTTTGTATTAACTTCTTTCCACTATCAACAACATTGTTTGCGGTGATTCCAAACCACTCTTCGTAGTAAAAATCATTAGCCCCTAACCATGTTGCTAAAGTTGTTGCATCTGGCGTTGTTTGGCTTGTTGTAGATATTAGGCTGCTAGTTGAAATAGTATCATCTGCATCTGAACCATCAAAGAAAAGAAATGCCGTTGCATTATCACTATCCCTTCTAATTTTAGCTACAGCGTTCGTCCATAGTACAGCCATATCTGGTCTACGTAATGAGTAAACGACTAATGCGTCATCATAGATACTAGCTACTCCAAATGCGTATGGATTTAATATAAGTGCCATTAGTCAATATTGTAAATTAACCAAACAATAACACCCGCACCTGAAATAGTACTTCCAACCACATCGAAGTCTATTGTTATTTCTGTGTTCGCTGATATTGCTGAGTCTGATATTACTGCTGGAGTTGCTGCCGTTGCGCTTGTATTCTCTCCTGCGTCTATTGTTAGTTTAGTGCTTAATATCGTTGTGCCGTTGTCGTTTATGTCAATAGTTATACCCGATCCCGTTGGGGCCGTTAATACCGTGGCGTATACACCAGCTATTGTAATAGCATAAGGAAAATTAACATACCCTTTCGTTGTTCCCGTCGTTATCGCTGTTGTAAGGTCGCTGCAATGCATGCCTGTAGCCTGATACATAGAAGTACCTAAGTTTATGGCGTTTTCTATTGCAGTCCAGTTACCATCTACCTGCGAAAAACTTAATGCGCCTGTTAATTCACTTCTCTTTACTAGGTCTAGTAGAGCCATCTGCTTCCAATTTATATATTTGTTTCTCGATTAGTTTTTCCAATTTCACTTGGTTAACCTTTTTTACTTTTAAATTACCCATCCGTTGAAAAATGTTTTGTTATCGGGTTTCGTTTCCTCGTTTGTATTGGTGTCGTATTGAGGGAATAATGTATGATTATAGCACATGTAATTTATAAAATTGTTCGTATAAAACTCGGCTAAATTAGTATGTTTCTGTGCTAAGTTTTCAACTTCCGACTTATCAACTACCTCTGAGTTCTCGCTAGTGTGTTTGTAGACCCCTTTACTAGCTACTGTGTATGGCAAAAAAGGCATTGCAACTGATAAAGCCCAGTGTATTGTCATATCCTTTATGTAGTTGTTTATTAATGCCGTCTCATTTACACTTAAATCAACGTCAATTATAGCTTGTTTTAGGTGTTCAAATAAATCAGTTCCTAAATATCTTTGTATGTGCGTATCCTGCGCTATCTTAATCCATTGTACTAGTTTATCATTGTCAATGTTTCCAGCTAATGCGCTAAACTTCTTTAGGTCTGTCGTTGTTACGAATAGTGCTTCTGCCATGTCTCTAGTTTAAAAAGCCTTTCTTCG
>Ga0316206_1003044_pt1 | contig 10000 bp, 10 predicted proteins | sample 6monthpyrite_MG_FD_204942 | JGI IMG/M metagenome (GOLD analysis project Ga0316206, IMG submission 204942) | Microbial mat bacterial communities from mineral coupon in-situ incubated in ocean water Damariscotta River, Maine, United States -... | ecosystem: Environmental > Aquatic > Marine >...
GGCTACTTTTATCTTTGCTAGTTCAAACGAACTCGCATAATCAAAAAATGATTCTTTATCTGATTCGTTATAAGTATCTAATTTACTAGCGACTAATATATCGGCCAGATTAGATTGATCTATAAATGTCTCATTAGTGATATATCGATTATCTTTTAACTGCCTGGCATCAAGCAGATTAATTATGGCTTTTAAATCCAGTACTGAATGATAAAACTCACCCGTTAGTGACTCAACCAGCTTAGCAGGATGCCCCAACCCCGTTGGCTCAATAATTATACGCCGAGGTTTAATCGTGCGAATAATCTGATTCAAACCAACATTTAATGACTGACTGCCCACACAACAAAGACATCCGCCTGCTATCTCTTTTATTTCAACACTGTCATTTTTTAATAACGCACCATCAATACCGATTTGGCCAAACTCATTAACAACCACCGCCCATACTTCATCAAGAGGTTTATGTTTTATTAAATGCTGTATAGCCGTTGTTTTTCCTGCTCCTAAAAAACCTGAAATAATATTTGTAGGAATGTTTTTATAGGTACTCATTGAGTATAAATATTATTCATGTATCACTTACCAACAATAACTCTAACTATATTTACCAATATTAAAACGACTCCGCATCCCAGCACATTTACGTCAAAAATTATTTCATAATATCAACATGTATACCCTGCTCTTCAAGCTTATTTGCTCGAGCATCAATATAACGTTGAAAATTAGTTTGTTTTTTATAATCACCACTGCTGACATAATCCATAATAGACTGCACATGGAACGACTTTAAGTAAGCATCACTTCTGAACACCTCATTTCCTTCTGGATCAAAATAAACCAGGCTAGGTGCATATTGAATATTAAGTTGTTTAGCCCATTTTTTTATGGTCGTTTTTTTACCCTTTGGCTGAGTAATTATATTTTCAGACCACATATCTAACACAGACACGTTAAATTTAGCCAACTGTTCTTTTGACTCTTTACGTTTTAATATATCACCATGTAATTCATCACACTCTGCACACTGCTTTTGCTCAAACATAACCAGTGTATATTTATCGCTCGCTTTGCTAAAATCATAAGGCGCTTTAAAACTTTCAATATCTTTATTGATTTTTCCTTTAGTTTTAACGGGTGAAACACGAGCTAAATAAGATCTGAATTTTTCTTTTTTATCATGCCGCCCAAGAACATAATCAAGAGCTGCATTGAATTTAGCAGGATGATAATAACCATTAGTTCGTAAAACAGCTTTACCCTCTTCATTAAAGAATATAAGCGTTGGTGTATACATTACTTTTAATCGAGCAGCAAAATCTTTTTCTATAGTCTCAACATTTCCAAAACTAACGTCTCTGTCACCCCATATATTTAATGAAACCACATCAAAATTAGACTTTGTTTTTTCGGCAATATCTCGTTGCCCAAAATTATCCTGTAATAATTTTTTACAATATGGACAACCATCCTGATAAAAAAACACCATTAAACGCTTACCCGACTTACGCGCTTCATTTATATCATCATCTAAGTCTAAAAAAGAATTTTTAAACCAGGCAGGTTGTTCTACATACCCGGGGTTGACCATACCCTCAGCTAAAGTACCTTCTGTCTTGGCGCTAGCTGACATCATGCCGAGCATAAAAAACAACAGTAAAAAAGAGCATAACTTAACGACGTTTATTATCATTACCCTGCCTTGTTCGATTAGATGATGGTTTTTTAGAGCTACCTGTTCTACTTTTTGTTGTTGATCTACCGCTTTCATTTCTACCTCTACCTGTACCAGGTCGACTACCTCTACTGGTTTGCTTACGGCCCTGCATGCGAAAAACTTTTTGCACCGGCACTCCAGATCGAAGTGACTTGTCATACTCAATACCTGCAAGTTCGGCCAGTTCACGAATATCTTTAGGTTCTAATTCATAAAATCGACCGGGACGGTTACTTTTTGTCATCGCTACTGAACCATAACGAACACGCATTAAACGACTCACTTTAAGATCAACCGCCTCCCACATACGACGCACTTCTCGATTTCGTCCTTCCATTAGCACCACATGATACCAGCGGTTAAAACTTGAGGGTCCGGCAGAAAGCTCTTCATTTGTTGTCTCTACTATATCCTCAAATCTTGCTTTGCCGTCTTCAAGCTCTACACCATGAGTTAACTTCTTTAACTGCTCTGGAGTTGCCTTGCCCATAACCCGCACCGCATACTCTCTTTGCAACTGACTGGATGGGTGCATGAGTTTATTGGCCAGATCACCATCATCTGTTAGAAGTATCAAACCCGAAGTATTGATATCCAGACGTCCAACAGCAATCCATCTACTGTGCTTTAAGCCTGGCGCATGATCAAAGATAGTTGGTCGGCCTTCCGGGTCACTTCGGCTACAAACTTCGCCTTCAGGCTTGTGATACATCAATACCCGTGGCAAAGTCTGTTGCACATCACGAATAATAATTTTACGACCGTTGTGCATCACAATGTCACCGGTATCGACTAACTGGCCCAGTTCTATGACTTCACCATTAAGCTTGATTAAACCTTCCTTAATCCAGCCTTCGATTTGTCGTCTTGACCCTAGCCCCTGTCGAGCCAATGCTTTTTGTATACGTTCTTTACTCATAAAGTGAATCTTTTCCGGAAATAACAATGAAAATACTAGTTACCTGTATTGTACTACTTTCTAGCATCCAATACGCCTATGGCGATGTGACTTTAGAGTTTAAAGAAATAACCAGTAAAGGCCAGATTACATACAAAATAAACAATGAAAAGCTAAAATTTACCCAATCAACGCAGGACCGTCTTAATATATTTAATCTTAAAAAACAGGAATTTATCAGCTTTGCCCCTGAATCAGGGCTAACTTCCGTAGTAAATAACGAGATTTTAAAAAAACGGGTAAGCGAGCTTACTCAACATCGCCTTAAAAAACTGTCTCAGGTAGAGCTAAAGCTGGATGAAAAACTAAAGACCATGACACCTGAAGAGCAGCAAGCCGGTGAGTCTATAGTCAATATATTGAAATACCCTGACTTATATGGAGAGCACACTCTACTCAAAATAAAAAAGTCTGACACATCAAAAGAAATAAAGAAGATTACCTGTCAGGTATATCAGCTTTACCGGGATAAACAACTAATTAAAGACTTTTGCATGGCCAGCGCAAAATCACTTAAACTAAACTCAGAAGACTACCTGACTCAGCGAAGCTTTTATGCATTTAATTACAATATGCAAAGCCAGTTAATGATAGCAATGGGAAAAACAGACTTTCCACTGATAGATTATGATGAACACCATATCGATGGTGTTCTAATTGAGAGCATTGACTATCGCGATTCCGCCATTCATCAGCACCTGATATTAAACAACATAAACCACGCTAAAGTGAATGAATCTGAGTTTTACTTAGGCAGAACGGTTAAAAAAGACTAAAAAGCCCATATGCCTATAGAATCCGAGCAGTTGATTTACTCACCTTTCAACAGTAACAAGCCGTTTTATTTAGTCTATACTCAAATGATCGAATAAATTTATACGCGGATACACCAAACCGCCTGCTGCTATGACTATAAGCACTAAACTGAAAAAAGTCCTGTTCAAACTGAGCAACCTTTACTTTCCTTTTAACCATTTAAGTCCTGAGCGTTTACAGGAAATTGTTAATCATATTCGTATAATTGAATTACAACAGGATGAAATACTACAAATGAGAGGCAGTCGCTCTCAGGATTACCTTTATCTAATGGAAGGTGAAATCGATATTGTTTGTGAAGGCAATATTCGCACTATCAGTGACCCGGTAGATACACAACGCAGCCCTGTACTATTACCAAATGAAAAAAACAGTTGCAGCATTATAGCCAAAAGCGACTGTATTATTAGCCATGCAAATCGGGATATTTTAGATACGATTATTGCCTGGGATCATATTGGCCGTGAAACTAAAAACACGGTTAAATACATAGATATGATACGAAATACCCTGGTATTTCAACGTTTACCTATTGAATATATCGAAAATGCTTTTTCTCGCATGAAACCCTCACAGTTTAGCAAAGGAGAAACTATTTCTTCAGATCAAAGTGATGCTTATTATTTGATACTGAGTGGTAAAGCTGAGGTACAGAAATTTGATAACGTAGACCAGAATTTCAAGCGCGTAACCGAATTAGGCATTGGTGATATTTTTGGTGATGAAGCACATGTTTCTGGTAAAAACCCCGATGAAACCGTTACCATGCTTGAAGACAGTGAAATACTGATTTTAGGTAAAGATGATTACCAACAGTTACTAAGCCGCCCCAAGGTTCCAACCGTGCAGGCGCAAGTCGCAAAAACCATGCTTGATAACGGCTATCAGCTACTTGATGTCAGATACCCTGAAGAATGCGCTGAAAATAAAATTCCAGACTCCAGAATGATACCTCTAGCAGACCTGAGTCAACAACTTACAAAACTGAATAAGAAGCAGCCCTACATCATTTATTGCCACTCTGGACCAAGAAGCGCTGTAGCCACTTTAATTCTTCAGGAGCACAATTTTGAGGCCCTTTCACTAGAGGGCGGGATCAGGGATTGGCCTTATGATGTAGAAGAGGCATCCGCCAAACCAAATATTGTGCCTCTAGCAAAGAAATTCCACTAGATATAGTAGATATTCTTCACAAAACCAGATAAAAGGCATAGATTTTCAATTTCTCGAGTTCTAAACTGAGGGTAAGCAGTCGCTTCTGCTTACCTATGTAAAATAATAGAAACGGGGATCTTATGGCTACAGACTACTCTGAAAAACGTAACTTCTTTCGCATGAATCTAGAGTGCAATGCGGAATACACTATCAACGGTTCAGGTAATCAAAAATCAGGCAAAGTAAGCGATCTAAGTGGTGATGGCATTTCTATCATTGCTGACCAGTCAGTTGACCCAGGCACTGAAGTGCGTGTATCAATTCAGCCTGAAAATAACGTTACACCACCACTTGATGTGGTAATGGAAGTTATTCGCTGTGAAGAGCAAGATGCAGATAGTTATTTGCTTGCAGGCAATATAACCAAACGATAAATAAGTTAGTTAACCACTAACTTAAGCATCACTTAAAATATCTACTAGCTGTACCAGCTGGTACAAGTTTCAACCCCCCTAAAGAAACATCAGCCAACACATTTTACTCCGACATAATCTATATGCATGGCAATGCATTGTACGGGCTTAACCCCGATATTTTTTAGTACTACTTTAATGAGTTACTATTCAGGCAAACTGATTAAATAAAACCGGTGCCGGCTCAGTTTGAGCTGTAGCCATAAATGCGCTGATTGCAGCAGCTGGCGGCTCATTGCTACGCAGGTTTGTTGATTGTACGCTCGTAGATGCAGCAACAACTGTTGATGGTGAAGCCGAATTATCAGGCTGAACAGCTTCTGTTGCAGAAGCTGGACTTACATCCTGCGGGTTATTCGAATCAGCTTGTAAATTATCAACCTGCTCTTTGTTTTCTTCTAATTTGGCTTCTTCTCTTCTTTGTACCGCTAAATCAATACGCGCCCGGGAAGCCAGCTGATTCGCATTAGATGCAACTCGAACATCCTGTGCTGATGGATTAGCTGGCGCTAGTGCCGCAGCCCGAATCTGACTTGCCTTGGCTAATGTCGCCTGAGGATTATTAGGTACCGCAGATACGTCAAGCTGAACCTCTCCGCCTACCGCATAAGATCGACCATCTGGACCAGTTTGAAAAGTATAACTTGGTCCACCTCTTACAAGACTACCACCGGCAGCGGTATGCGCAGCCTCATGAGCTCTCACCTCACGATCACGGGCTCGCAATTGACGTAGAACGTTATCGTTCTCCTGCTTTTGAATTTTTTCGGCTTCTTTATCTTCTGAGTCAATATTTGAGGTGCGAGAAACACTGTTAACACGTCTGGATGTACTGGTGTCTAACGGATTACTGCTTTGAATACTTTGTGAGCTGTTTACAATCATAAGGCACTTTTACGGTGAACACTTAAGACTTATAGAAATACGTTAATTTAAGCCAGAGCTATGCACGTATATCGATTATTGTCCCTATAACTTCATCTATCGCCGAAACGACTTTAGCAGAAGCTTGAACCTGGGTTTTATTTTGCTGCAGGTCAAGAAGAGAACCTTCGAGATCAGAACCTTTTCCAGCCTTATTCAGCTGATCAGCACTGGCAATTTCTGATGCATTTTTACGCAAACCATCCAGACCACGCTGAATACCCTGCACTGCTTCACTTTGAACTGACAAAACGCCCATAGCACTACTCCAGAAAAAACGATACTTGAGTATGATTTATAACATAAGAAAGCACTAATTTCAATTTGGATGGCTTAAACGGCGCTCTGATACGATAAGCGGTGAATTAAATGGAATAGATGCCCGAAAGTGACATCAGTCGGGAGGAGAATACCTTTACTGATAGAAAAGAATTGCTTCTTACCTGAGGTTGCTCTTAAAGATTAGAGATAGCCTAGTTAATTACAGGCTCTTCTTCACTCTCATCGTTGACTAAGACCCCTTCTATTTCTTGCTCATTAGGCGAAGTTATAGATTTTTCAAGCTCATTATCATCATTTTCGACTGAAGTTTCTGAAGTTTCTGAAGTTTCTGAAGTTTCTGAAGTCTCGGAATCATCCGCTACCGAGCTCTCATCAACACCATCATCAGCTGCTACTTCCTGCTCAAGCGCTAATTCCGGATGCAATTTATCGAGATCAGTAATATCAGCAAGACTAGGTAATTCATCCAGGCTTTTGAGATTAAAATAATCAAGAAAATCGCGGGTCGTACCATACATAGACGGACGCCCAGGTACATCTTTATGCCCTAAAACCCTGACCCATTCTCGCTCTGTCAGTGTTTTAACAATATGAGAACTAACACTTACACCTCGAATTTCTTCAATTTCACCACGCGTGATTGGTTGCCTGTAAGCAATAAGCACCAGAGTTTCCAGTAATGCTCTGGAGTAACGCGGTGGTTTTTCCTCCCACATACGTGACACCCAGGGTGCGTTAGAGGGATCTACCTGCATTCGGTAACCACTGGCTACTTCTTTGAGTTCTATACCACGACCTTCGTAATCAGACTGTAAATCCTGCAATGCCTGTAGGATATTATCTCTACTCGGGCGCTGCTCTTCATCTGCTTCAAAAACTGCTTCCAGTTTACGCATGTCCATTGGCTGATCTGCTGTCAGTAAAACAGACTCTATAATATTTTTTACTTGTGCTTGTTCCATATCTTTTAACTATGACTCTTTAATCTGTAACTATTTGATTATTCTTGAATTTCAAGATCCGGGGGCAATTCAGAATCACTTGCCGCTTTTATATATATAGGTGCAAATGATTCAGACTGAACCAGATCAATCATTGCCCCTTTCAATAACTCTAATATAGCCATAAAGGTAACTACTATACCTTTTCGGCCTTCATCAAAACTAAACAAACTCGTAAAGTCCGTAAAGCCATCAGCACTGACTGAGGATAAAACTTCGGTCATTTTTTCACGTATTGATAAGGTCTCACGTTGAATCATATGACTACTACTAATATCTACCCTGTTCAGAATGTCCTTAAAGGCGATAAGCAACTCACGTAAATCAACCTCTGGCTCAGGGCGAGTTAATTCCAGAGGAGGTGCCTCGGCTTTTGCCACCCAGGTATCGCGATCCTGGCGGGGAATTTCATCAAGATCTTCAGCCGCCTGTTTAAAGCGTTCATACTCTTGTAAACGACGCACCAGTTCAGCTCTGGGGTCAGTCTCATCTTCTTCTGACTCAGGCCGGGGTAATAACATGCGTGATTTTATTTCCGCCAGCATAGCCGCCATTAACAAATACTCAGCAGCCAGCTCGAAACGCATACTCTCCATCATATCGATGTACTGCATGTATTGTTTGGTGATATTGGAAATAGGGATATCCAGCACATCCAGATTTTGTCGCTTAATTAAATAAAGCAACAAATCCAGCGGCCCTTCGAAGGCCTCCATAAAGACTTCAAGCGCATCCGGCGGAATATATAAGTCTTCAGGCATAACCGCCAAAGGCTCACCCTGAATAACCGCAAAGGGCATTTCAGATTGAGATGGCGGCACTTTCGACGCTAATTCTTCAGTACTGTTTACAGGTTGATTCATTCAATTAATTTCTATTGTTAAATTCTTACGTACAGATATATCTATGATTACCCTGTTACGATTACTTGCTGCAACCAAAACAGCAGCTACAAAATAAAATAACGATGCTTCTCATATCCAAAAATTTTGGGTAATGACTCAGGTTGCCTCCAGATGGTGCCAGATCAAGGCAGAAAACGTGGATTTACAAATGTAAATGTCCATTTTCTAACGAAGATATGCCGCCAGCTGAAGGTAAGCTGAGTTATTACCGGCTAAGACACATTACCTTGCGTATTTCATCCAGTGTATCACGCGCAACGTCTCTTGCGGCCTCACAACCTTCATCAATTATCGCTTTTACGGCTGATGGATCATCAGTATAGTCTTTAGCTCTTTCCCGTATGGGTTTAAGCTCTGCAATCATCGAGTCAATAACGGGTTGCTTGCAATCAACACAACCAATACCAGCGGTCGTGCAACCCTGCTGAACCCATTCTCTGGTTTCTTCATCTGAGTAAACTTCGTGTAACTGCCAAACCGGGCAACGCTTGGGATCACCTGGATCGGTACGACGAACCCGATTGGTATCCGTAGGCATGGTGCGTATTTTCTTAGATACATCGTCCGCAGACTCTCGTAACGAAATCGTATTGTTATACGACTTGGACATTTTACGACCATCTAATCCCGGCATTTTCGACGCTGGAGTCAATAAAGCCTGAGGCTCCGGTAAAATTATTTTGCCTGAGCCTTCAAGAAACCCAAACAATCGCTCACGATCACCCAGTGAGATATTCTGCTGGTTTTCGAGTAATGCCTGAGCAACATCCAGGGCCTGCTGATCACCCTGCTCTGTATACGCTTTACGTAGCTCACGGTAGAGTCGGGCATCTTTTTTGCCCATTTTCTTTATTGCGGCTTCAGCTTTTTCTTCAAAACCCGGTTCACGTCCATAAATATGATTAAAACGACGAGCAACCTCACGCGTTAATTCAACATGGGCCACCTGATCTTCTCCAACAGGTACCTGACCGGCCTTATAAACTAAAATATCGGCAGATTGTAATAATGGATATCCTAAAAAACCGTAAGTAGCTAAATCTTTTTCTTTGAGCGCTTCTTGCTGGTCTTTATATGTCGGTACACGCTCTAACCAGCTTAATGGGGTTATCATGGAGAGCAATAAATGCAATTCAGCATGCTCAGGCACTCTTGACTGCACAAATAATTTCGCCGCACCTGGACTCACACCTGCTGCTAACCAGTCAATAACCATATCCATGCTGCTTTCAGAGATAATACGCGGGTCTTCATAATGCGTCGTTAATGCATGCCAGTCGGCTACGAAAAAGAAACATTCGTATTCGTGCTGCAAATTAACCCAGTTTTTTAATACACCGTGATAATGACCAAGGTGTAATAAACCCGTGGGGCGCATACCTGATAAGACGCGCTGATGTTGCGTTGGAACTGAACTCAAAATATCTCCTAAAATTATACCGTTAACCTAAACCAAACAGGCTGAATAAATTTTTCTGTACCATCTCAACCATGGGCATGAGTATTTTACCTAGAATTCCCGTGACTAAAAGCAAAATAACCAGCCACATTCCGTAACGCTCAGAACGAACAAAAATCACCGCCCACTTAAATGGCAAAACCCCGGTCAGTACACGCCCCCCGTCTAATGGCAGTAAAGGTAATAAATTAATCACCATTAATACAATATTAATAATGACACCAATACCAGACATGTACCTCAAAGCAGATGAGAGTGAACCTGCTGGCATGATTTTAATCGCCACCATTAGTACGAACATCCAGAA
>Ga0316206_1003045_pt1 | contig 9992 bp, 11 predicted proteins | sample 6monthpyrite_MG_FD_204942 | JGI IMG/M metagenome (GOLD analysis project Ga0316206, IMG submission 204942) | Microbial mat bacterial communities from mineral coupon in-situ incubated in ocean water Damariscotta River, Maine, United States -... | ecosystem: Environmental > Aquatic > Marine >...
CCCAATCCAGTCAAACTCTTCATAATTCTATTGCTTTTTAGTGCCTGTTTTATATTTATCATTTTTTGCCATTTTTCTGATTTATCAGTTATAAGCAATTTTTGTTCTATTTTGCAACAAGTCTATTGAACTTATGAGATTTCCAAAGAAGCCTATTCGTTTAGGATTCCACTTGTAATATTGGGAAAATACTTCTTTCATTCTTTCTAAATGTTGCATGTTTAATCACTTTTTAGATGACTAAGCTATTTCTGTTCTTATAATTGTCGTGGAGTAAGAGTTTTGTTGAATGGTTTGCAGAAGCTTATGCTGCTTATTATAATCCAGCACCAAGTGCAGCTTCAAGAAATGCTTTATCTGGAGCTCTACAAGCTTGGTTCTTTGCAAACTTAGGAAATCATAAATAGTGTGTTGTGATACCACGTAAAAACCAATGAAATTTATGTGAAGTTACTAATATATGATGCCTTAAAAGTTCATCAACAGCCTTTAGAAGATGGATATCAGGCAAGTTTGAATACTGTATATAAATATCGCCAATAAATGTGTTTAAGACCTATACTGGCGGTTAGACCTGTCAATACCAAATGTAGAGTATCAAAAAAAGAGGTTAAAACATTTCCACTACTTGATTTGAAAAATCAAAAATCAGAGTATTTAAAGCCTATTGTAGAGGTACTGAATATTAAATGGTTTGAGACAAAAATACTTAAAACTAATTATGAGTTTCAAAAGGGCATAGATGAATTATTGAGTATAAAAACATAAGAATGACTTGGATAAAAATTGTTACTTTAAGATGACACAAGAGATAAAATTTGACCTTTAATATAATGAACCTTAATAGACAATAGCAACTAATCAAATATGCACACCAAAAAAAATTACGATATAATTACAAAATTTTTTTCAAGGATTTATATTGTACTCTGAACGCATTTTAAACTTATCTGAATCTATTACAGTTGCTATTACTGCACTTGCAAAGGAACTTAAAGATCAGGGAAAAGATGTTTTAGGATTTTCAGCTGGTGAGCCAGATTTTGATACTCCAGAAGTTATTAAAAAAGCAGCTATTGATGCTATTAATAATGGTTTTACAAAATATACGGCAGTTGATGGTATTGCTGAGCTTAAGACAGCGATTATTGGTAAATTAAAAAGAGATAATAATCTTGAATATAAACCATCTCAAATTCTTGTAAGTAATGGTGCAAAGCACTCTTTATTTAATATTTTTCAAACGTTAATTGATAGTGGAGATGAAGTTATTATTCCATCTCCATACTGGGTTACTTACCCAGAACTTGTAAAGTACTGTAATGGTAAAGTTGTTGAGATTGAAACAGATGAGAGGTCTGATTTTAAGATAACTCCTGAGCAGTTAAAGAGCGCGATTACTGAAAATAGTAAAATGTTAATTTTGACTTCACCGTCAAACCCTACAGGCTCGGTTTACTCTAAAGAGGAGCTTGAAGCAATTTCAGAAGTTCTAAAAGGGACAAAGGTTATTGTTGCAAGTGACGAGATGTATGAGAAGTTAATATATGAGGGAACTTTTACTTCAGTTGCTTCTGTTAATAATGATATGTTTGAGAGAACTATAACAATTAATGGTCTTAGCAAATCTGTTGCGATGACTGGTTGGCGTTTTGGATACTTAGCATTTCATAATGAAGAGATAGTAAAAAAGATGAAAGGTCTTCAAAGTCAAAGTACTTCAAATATAAACTCAATTACTCAAAAAGCTGCAATTCCAGCACTTGAGGGTAAAGCAGATGGTGAGATTGAAGTTATGCGTCAAGCTTTTAAAGAGCGTCGTGATCGCGCGGTTGATCTATTTAATGCAATTGATGGAGTTAGTGTTATGAAGCCACAAGGTGCATTTTACCTATTTGTTAATGTTTCAAAAATAAATAATGATTCTATTGAGTTTTGTAAAGAGCTGTTAGAGCAAAAAGGTGTAGCTGTTGTACCTGGTCTTGGTTTTGGAACAGAGGGACATTTTCGTTTTAGTTTTGCAACAGATATTAAAAGTATAGAAGAGGGAATTTCTAGAATTTCAGACTTTATCACTAGTAAATAAATTACTAGTGAGTTAAATAAACCCAGTAGTCTTTATGAGTTTTGCCTTGATTTAAAAAGTAAAATTGTAAGACTGCTACTCTATATAGCGTTACCATCATTTTAATATATGGCACGAAAAGTGTGTAAGCCATCCACCATGGTTGCTTGCGTTCACCTGTATTATTTATCATCTCTTCCATTCCAATGTTATTACTCATGTAAAGTCCAAATAAAAATGAAAGAATAAAATTTAAAAATATTCCAAGTGACAAAAGTGCTATAAATTCTTGTTCGTACATTCCAGCTATCATAATACTATACTCCTGTAGTTTTACTACTTTGGTAATAATAGCATTGTTAAATTGATTAGAAGATTAAATTATATAATAAATTGTAAAAATATTACAAATTTTAATTTTGGTTATATTTGTTATAATTGTAAACATTAATATATAAAGTTGGGATATGGAAATTCTGAGTTACTATCGTAGAGAAAATGAAGTTGATACTGTTGTTAGATTTGTGCCTGAATTAATAGATGAAGCACCACAACATAGGCGCCAAACGATGTTATGGATTTGGGTCGATTTAGAACAACCTGTCACTATGGAGTGTAAACCTAAATTTAGTGACGACTACATTACTCTTGAAAATATGCTCAATAAAGATCTTATTTTGGAATTAGACCTCCTATATTGTGGGTCAATACTGCAAGAAGATGGTGTTGTATTTTACTATTATGGAAATTCTGCAAGAGGGTTTGAACAGGCCTCTAGGACACTGCTTAGTGATTATAGCTTTAATATTGGAAGTTCAAAAGACAAGCAGTGGAATCAATATAGATATGGTATTTATCCCGATGCGCTTAATTCACAGTTGATGGAAGATGCTGAAATTATAAATAGTCTAGAAGGAAGTGGTGATAATTTAGAATGTTCAAGAGAGGTAGAGTACTACTTTTATGGAACTTCCAAAGAGGATCTAGAGAAAATGTGTATATGGTTGGGCGATCAAGGTTTTACACGTAAGGATCAATTTTTTAATGAACATGAAAAAAAGTACCACTTTGGTATGTTATGTATAAGAAGTCAGACTATAAATTTTATGGAGATATATGATATTACACGTGGTCTTTTTGAATATTGTGATGATCATGGTCTTAAGTATATTGGTTGGGGAACAAAACTTTGTGACTAACCATAAATATGGAGAATATTAATGAAAAATGTAAAGTATTCTAGTAGAACTATAATACCATCTAAAGTTATCTGCATTGGTAGAAATTATGTTGAGCATATTAAAGAGTTAAATAATGAGACACCTGATTCAATGGTCGTCTTTAACAAACCAAACTCAGCAATTACAGATAAATTATATTACTTTAATAGTGACACACGGTTCGAAGGAGAAATATGCTTTTTAATTGAAAACAGTAAAATAGCAGGTGTTGGATTCGGACTTGATTTAACAAAAGCAGACATCCAGAACAAGATGAAATCTAAAGGTCTGCCTTGGGAACGGGCAAAAGCTTTTGATGGTTCTGCGGTTTTAAGTAAGTTTGTTGCATTTGATGGTGATGTGACTATGCTTAGATTAGAATTATATATAAATGACAAACTTATACAGTATGCCAATTATGATTTGATGATATATAAACCAAAACAGATGCTTCAAGAGATAGAAAGTTTTATGAGTTTAGAAAATGGAGATATTATTATGAGTGGTACTCCTAAGGGAGTTGCTAAATATAATATAGGTGATCTGTTTGTTGGTAAAGTTTTTTCTGGTGAAAAGCTTTTAATTGAATCAAAATGGATTGTGCAACAGAGATAACGAACTTTATTTCATATAGAGGGTATGGCTATAAAAAAACAGACAAGAGATTTAATACTAGATGTAACTTTTTCTCAAATTTATAAAAATGGTTATAGTGCTACAGGACTCTCTTTAATATTGAGAGAGTGTAATATTCCAAAGGGATCTTTGTATTATCATTTTAAATCAAAAAAAGATTTAATGATAGCTATGATAAAGGAGAGATTATCTCCAAAGATGGATTTAATGTTTTCATTTAAAAATGATAATAAAGATTCTATTGAGATAATATTTGAGACCTTAGATAAAATATCTGAAAATGAAAAACTAGTAAAATACAACTGTCCACTCAATAGGTTAAACATAGAGCTATCAAATTCAGATAAAGATTTCGATAATGAGTTGATGAAAATATTTAATAATATACAAAATAGAATAGATTTTCTACTAGAAAAAGCGATTGAAAATGAAGAAATTGAAAAAATAGATGTAAAATCATTGTCTGAATTTATTATTACCTCTACTTGGGGAGCATTGTCTCTTAGCGCTTCACAATCAACAAATTTGAGATTTATTCAAAATACAAATCATTTAAAACATTATATAAACTCATTAAAAATAAATTAGACCGTTCAGTCTAATTTAAGCCAGAATATTTTACAATTCCTTAAATAGACCGATTGGTCTAAAATTGAGGAGTTAAAATGTTTATTAAAATTAATAACGTAGAACAAGAAGATGAACTTAAAGTAATTTATTCACAAATTAAAGAACAATTTGGTGAGGTACCACCAAATTTTGAATTAATTGGCAGTATTGATGTAAATATATTAAAGGATTTTTTGTCATATAGCTCAAAGCTTTCAAGTTTTGAAAATATTAACCATGATTATTTTGCTTTTTTAAGACTATTTATTGCAAACCAAGAAAAATTTAAATACTGCACTATATTTAATGGTACGCTATTACAAAGCAGGGGCTATGAAGATATTGTAATAAATAGCTCTAAAATAGATTTAGCAGAACTTCCCTTTGATGCAAAGCATAAACTGTTGGCGATAAAAAGTATTAAAGCTATATTTGATAGTGAAAACTTCAATCAATCAGATTTTAATGAACTTTATAAAATTGGATGGACAGATAAAGAGATATTCTATTCTATTGAACACGTTGGATTTATGTTGAGAAACGGACGAATGTTAAGAGCCTATTCAATGATGTAAGCTACTCTATTTATGATACTAATATTGCCAACCTAAAGCAAACTAGCGCTTACCAGCGATTAGGAAAATATGCAATTGCAAGGCAGGAAGTCGCAGGAACTACTAGTAGCTTCAAGACTTTCTAACGCAGTCAAGTGTATGTTTTCCTAATCGTCCTTCGGATAATCCAGAAAGAGGCAATCTGCAAAGCATCTGTCTTTTACTTTAACTAGTTAAAGTTTCAAGCCAGTTACTTCACATCTTATCTCTTTCTGGCTTACTGGTATGCACTAGTTTGCTTTAGGTTGGCAATAGTTTAGAAAATGAAGATATAATTAAACGAAGTCTTATATAGATTAAGGAACATTAAAATGGGCAAACAGTACAAAGAACTAACAAATGAAGATATGAACTTTATTAAAGAACAAAAATTATTTTACATAGCAAGCTCATCAGGTAAAGAGGTAAATCTTTCTCCTAAAGGGTACGATACTATAAGAGTGTTAGATAATAAAAGGTTACTTTTTTTAAGTTATTCTGGCAGTGGAAATAGAACATTTACAGACGCGAAAAAGAATGGTGAATTTACTGTACTATTTAATGCGTTTACTGGAAGTGCAAATATTTTAAGACTTTTTTGTAAAGCAAAAATTGTAGAAAATAAAAGTCAAGATTTTAATAGTTATTTAAATCTCTTTAATGAAAAAGAGAGCTTAGTTAGAAATTTTTTTATATTTGAAATATATGCAGTGGAATCTAGTTGTGGAGAGTCAGTACCATATATGGAGTATAAAGAGGATAGAGATTCTTTGAAAAGTTGGATGGTAAAAATGGATATAAATGGTAAGTTAGAGAAATTTAATAGAGACTATTTTACACCACCAGATATTAAAAACATTTAGTTAAGTTGTAAAACAGAATCATTACTAGCCCAATCAGCTTGAAAATTATCAAATATCTTCTGAATTGCCTCTATGCCTATTAAATAGGTTGTCGTACAATTATCTATTCTTTGATGACGTGCTGCATTTATTAGTTCGTTTTCATGCTCTGGTAGAGGGCAACGAAGCAGAGCAGTTTCATAATCAATTAGTGCACGATCTGAGAGTTTTTGAAACTCCTCTATGATTTCAATATGTGTAACTTGCATGAAATTATCGCGCAGTTTTCTAGCGTTTGTAATTAACTCTTCATAGAGTGATTGTGAAATCTTTTGACTACTCTTAGAGATTATTTGCATCTGGTGACGATAGTGTTCAAGTTCTGAATTTAGTGCAGTTTGAAGTTTTTTAATGTACTGATTTCTTCTAACTCTTTTTTCTCGTATCTCAAAGAGTAAGCTGTCAAAGCCTTCACTTATTAGTTCATTGCGCTGTTCACCAATCTGCTCATCGAGATCTCTTACAAATTCAAAAGATGATTCACCTGGTTTTGAAATTTGTATATGTTTTTTTACATCAGAATCTAGTACTAACTCATTTTGCTCGCTCATATCTTCACCTTTTATAGATCAAAGTCTTTTTGAACTTTAGCTATTAATTCCTCTTTTGCCTCTTCTGGAAGTTTAGCAGAATCTATATTACCAAGTTCATTCTCTATTAAATTAGCAACAGCTTCATCTATTTTATAAGAATCTACCATCTGTTGCTCTATTTTAGCCAATTTTATTTTAAGCTTTTCCTGCTCAAAACTCATTTTCATAGACTCTACTTCTCTTTTTACCCTTATTTCATCCTCAAGAGCCTCTTTTTTCTTCTCTTTTATTGCATAAAATTTCTTTTTCTCAATTTCAATTTTTTTATTTAACTCACTGTTTTTCTCTTTTACTTTATTTGATAGTTTGACTTTGACCTCATGTCTTCTTATTGCATATCTAAAAGGACGTGGTTTCAGATGTTTGAAGAAAAATGGCAAAATAGAGACAGAGGTAATTATTGAAACAGTAGAACTTATATATTTTTCATGAGAAGCAAAAAAGAAAGAGGCTATACCAAACATAATAGATAGAGGAATAAGTGATAAAAAATAACGTGATGAGTGTGCAATATTTATAAATGAGAGATCAACTTCATGTTTAACGATTAAAATAAGAGGTGCAATAAGTACACCTAGTGCTAAAATGCTAAGAAGTGGTTGCATTAAACTTAAATACTCCAACCAAATAGCAACACTTCCTAATGAGTAAAAAAACAGTAGTGCTGTGTTTGCGCTCATTTGGTTGTTTTGAGTATTTTTCATGAATGATAATTTAGCGAAATAATATTAACTTTATGCTAAAATTGCGCGATATTTTTTACTATATGAAGGTTATAAATGGTAGCTACTATGTTTGGCAAAATGTTTGGAACACGAAATGACAGAGAACTTAAACGTTATGAAAGACGTGTTCAAGCCATAAACTCTCTGGAGAGAAGATATGAGGTTTTAAGTGACGATGACCTTAAAGCTGCATTTGCAAAAGTAAAAGAAGAGGTAGCTACTGGTGCAAAAAGAATGGAACAGGTATTAGAAGACTCTTTTGCAATGACTAGAGAAGCTAGTAAACGTACACTTGGTATGCGCCATTTTGATGTTCAGTTAATTGGTGGAATGGTACTTCATGAGGGTAAAATAGCTGAAATGAAAACAGGTGAGGGTAAAACTTTAGTAGCTACTCTTCCTGTTGTATTAAATGCTATGCTTGGAAAAGGTGTTCATATAGTAACAGTTAATGAGTACCTAGCTAGACGTGATGCTGAAGAGCTATCTCCACTATACAACTTCTTGGGCTATAAAGTTGGATTTTTAGAAGAAAATGTATTTGATGATGTAAAAAAACAAGAGCAGTATGCAGCTGATGTGACATATGGAACAAATAATGAATATGGTTTTGACTACCTACGTGATAATATGAAATACTCTCTTGATGAGATGGCTCAAAGATCTCATCCATTTGTAATTGTAGATGAAGTTGATTCAATTTTAATTGATGAGGCTCGTACACCACTGATAATATCTGGTCCTGTTGATAGAAAGTTAGAGCACTATGTAGATTCTGACCAAGTTGCAAAGAAGCTAAAAAAAGAAGATCACTTTACAGTTGATGAAAAAAACCGTACGATTTTAGTAACAGAAGAGGGAATTACAGAAGCTGAAAAGCTTTATAATGTAGATAATTTATATAGTTTAGAAAACGCAAGACTTGCTCACCATTTAGATCAAGCTTTAAAGTCTAATTATCTTTTTGAAAAAGATGTTGATTATGTTGTTAATAGTGGTGAAGTCATGATTGTTGATGAGTTTACAGGTCGTATTAGTGAGGGTCGTCGTTTTTCTGATGGTCTTCACCAAGCACTTGAAGCTAAAGAGAATGTAAAGATTAAAGAAGAGTCACAAACTTTAGCTGACATCACATTTCAAAATTACTTTAGAATGTATGACAAGCTTGCTGGAATGACAGGAACTGCTCAAACAGAGGCGACAGAGTTTTTTGAAATTTATAGTCTTGATGTTATCTCAATTCCTACAAATGTTCAAGTTATTCGTAAAGATTTAAATGATCTAATTTATAAATCTGAGCGTGAAAAATTTGAAGCTGTTGTTGGGAAAATTAAAGAACTTAGTAAAAGTGGGCAACCAGTTCTAGTTGGAACTGCCTCAATTGAAAAAAGTGAAGAGTTACATGAACTATTAAAGAAAAATAAAGTTGTTCATACAGTTCTTAACGCAAAACATCATGAACAAGAGGGTGAAATTGTTAAAAAAGCTGGTGTTAAAGGTGCTGTAACAGTTGCTACAAACATGGCTGGACGTGGGGTTGATATTCAACTTACAGATGATGTTAAAGCTCTTGGTGGTCTTTATATTATTGGAACAGAAAGACATGAAAATAGACGTATTGATAATCAGCTTCGTGGTCGTTCTGGACGTCAAGGTGATATTGGAACATCACAATTTTATCTAAGTCTTGAAGATAGTTTACTCCGTATTTTTGGAAGCGATAAAATTAAAGTAATTATGGAACGCCTTGGAATAGAAGAGGGTGAGCATATTGAATCAAAGATGGTTACTCGCGCTGTAGAGAAAGCTCAGAAAAAAGTTGAAAACTTACACTTTGAGGGTCGTAAACATATTGTTGAGTATGATGATGTTGCAAATGAGCAGAGAAAAATTATTTTTAAATTTAGAAATGATTTATTGAGTGAAGATTATGATATTAATGAAAAAATCAAATCTATTAGAGCTGAATATATCGCTGGACTACTGAGTAGTCACGGTATATTTGATGGTGGATTAGAAGATGAGTACAATTTAGAAGGATTAAGCAAAAAAGTTCTTGAAGAGACTTTAGTTGAAGTTCCAATTGAATTAATGAGTGGTAAAAATTATGGTGAACTAGAGACACTACTAGAAGATACTATGACTCAAAAGTATGAAGAGAAATTCTCAGCAGTGGATAGTTCACTTAAGGGTCAAATTGAGCGTGAATTTTACCTTAAAACTTTAGATAAAGCTTGGCAAGATCATCTTTACCAAATGGATACTCTAAAAACTGGTATTGGGCTTCGTGGTTACAATCAAAAAGATCCACTTACTGAGTATAAAAAAGAGAGCTTTAACCTTTTTCAAGAGTTGGTTGAATCTATTAAGTATGAGACAATTAAGACTCTTCATCTTATTCAATTTAGAGATGACTCAGCTGAAGCTCAACAGAAGGCTTATGAAGAGCAAGTAAGACGCGAACGCGAACGAGCAGAATCTGCAATGAACTTTTCTCACCAAGAGATTGAGCCAATAAGTTCTGTTAAAAAACCATCACGAAATGAGCCTTGCCCATGTGGTAGTGGTAAAAAATATAAACATTGTTGTGGTATAAGTGGACCTAAAAAAGGTGTTTTGGCTCAGTAAAGGAGTTTAAGTATGCCTAAA
>Ga0316206_1003046_pt1 | contig 9987 bp, 7 predicted proteins | sample 6monthpyrite_MG_FD_204942 | JGI IMG/M metagenome (GOLD analysis project Ga0316206, IMG submission 204942) | Microbial mat bacterial communities from mineral coupon in-situ incubated in ocean water Damariscotta River, Maine, United States -... | ecosystem: Environmental > Aquatic > Marine > Coastal...
TCAATTATTAGCCAGACGTTGTAATGTACTTGATAGCGAACGATTGTTTATTGCCGGACTGCTACATGATATTGGACATCTTATAATGTACCAGAATATCCCCGAGAAGATGAACCTGGCACTACAACTCTCTAAACAGAAAGGTATTCCATTACATCTTGTCGAGCAGAAACTCGTTAACAGTGATTACGCCAAAGTTGGTAGTGAACTGATGCGAGTATGGGGCCTACCGGAAAGTATAATAATCACTACCCAATGCCAATTGATGCCAACTAAGACTACGGAATATAAACTACAATCGGCGATAATCCATATCGCTGCGACCATCGCCAATGCCAGTGCCAATTCTAATTCCAATTCTGGCCAGGAAAATTTACAATTTACGGAAGCAGATCTATTTATTGATCCAGTAATCTGGCAGATTACCGGACTTTCACCAGAAAGCATTGAGCCGATTTATAAAGAAGTTGATGAGCAGCTTGCACTGGCGATAAGCATACTTTTTCCAAGAGCACGCGCTTCAGTAAGCCAGTAAGAACTAGGAATTTTTTCGTTATGCTATAATTTTTTCACTCGACAGTAAAAAATATAGACACACCAAGACAATCTTCGCCTTCATGATTATATTAGATAAAACTCGTTTCAGTGACAACATTCAGAGTGAACCATTAACCAAATTGAAATTTTTTTAATTCTTGCATTTATCTTCCAGAATCCAAGTTATCTGATGGAGACTTTAACTTCCCGTATATATTCACCTATCGCAGAAAAATACTGAAGATTAATACTAAAGTATCAACACGAAATCGTCATGATTGAAATGACATGCAAGCGCCAAATAAAAGTCAAAATATTTTAAATAAATATTGCCAAAAACAGGCAATACCTGAAATATTGCTAATGAAAATATCTGGTAGGTCGTTATATAAGCAATATATCTATTATGTTGTAGGAAAATTTAAACTTTCCGGTTTTGTAAACAGATAGACTAAATAAGGAATGGACATTAGGGTAGAAGGCTTTTATTCTTAGTGTTCCCCTTAAAATAATTAATATATGAATTTTAAAAATAATTATAATAACGAGGTATTCAAGATGGGATATGAAGACACTAATACAGATAACACAATCACTAATGAACCGTTTGAATTCACAGGCAAGGCAAGTGAATATTTTTCCATATGGATTGTGAATGTTACACTCACAATTTTAACATTGGGTATCTATTCTGCGTGGGCTAAAGTACGAACCAATCAATACTTTTATAGCAATACGTTATTAGATGGCGCATCGTTCAGATACACTGCAAGGCCTATTCAAATTCTTAAAGGGCGTATTATAGCCTTTATTGTATTCATGGGTTATTACGCCTCTTCACTCGTAAGTGTAAAGGGTACTGCGATTAGTATTGTTGTGATTATGTTATTAGTACCGGCTTTTGTGGTGATGTCGATGGCTTTTCGTATGAGAAATTCTGTTTATCGCAATGTGCGCTTTAATTTTGACAAGAACTACAAACGTGCTTACCTGGTATTTTCTATTCCGGTTTTATTCATTGGTGCCTATTTGTTTCTTGCTGCGCAAATCCAAACTGCCAATGCTGCTAGTCAAGCAGAAAACCCTACGTTACCCATTTTATTTCTTGTTCTCATGTTAGCAATCTTTTTAATGGTGCCCTGGTGGGAATACATGATTACTCAATTCAAAGTAGTACATGGAAAATTTGGCAATGCTAACTTTTCTTTTTCAGCTACATTAAAAAATTATTTTGCACTGTATGCCAAGGGCTATGGCTTAACAATCTTAATTTTTGCGCTACTCGGTATTCTTATGGCCGTAGTGTTTTCAATGTTATCGATTAAAGACGATCCAAATCCACTGGCAGGTATCCTACCAGTGTTGATTATTATATTGATCCTCCCGGTTTACTTGTGGATGTTCGCCTATTTTCAAACCAAACGTACCAACCTTATTTTTGGCAACCTGGAAGTTCAAGGCCATAAAGTAAAGGCCGAGTTAAAAACAGGCTATATGATGTATCTTTACCTGACCAATACCCTGGCGATTATGTTTACAATAGGTTTATTAATGCCCTGGGCAAAAATCCGGACAGCTAAATACAAAGCGTCGGTAATGTCGATTGACATAGCGGGAGATTTGAATCAGTTTGTAAACTCTCAAGCTGAACAACAGTCTGCATTGGGCGAGGAAATTGGTGAAATGTTTGATATGGATCTTGGTTTTTAAGACTAATGATAGAAGGCATTTTTTTTGACGGAAATACCTCGACCAAGAAAGCGAGTGTGTTGCACTATAATGAACAAGGGTACATCAGTTTTACAGACCTGGGTATTGATAAAGTACATATTGATTTAATTAAAATATCAACTCGTCTGGCCAACACACCTCGCTATCTAAATTTTCCTGATGGCTCTCTGTTTGAAACCAATGATAATGATGCCGTTGATGCAATAGTGCAAACTTTCAAACCATCATTATTTAATGGTCTGTTGCATAGTCTTGAATCTGCAAAAACGGCTGTCATAGCATCTATCGCTATCGTGGTTTTATCTGGCTGGTTGCTCATTAAATATGGCATTCCCTATTTCAGCAATGAAATCGCTGCCATGGTTCCGGCCGACGCATCAAAATATATGGGCCAGGGTGTACTGGATATAATGGATAAGAACTGGTTTGAAAAAACCGAGTTGTCTGCTGAGAAACAAGCCGAGCTCCGTTTATTGTTTAAAAGCTTAAGCAAAGATATTGACGGCGGTGAAGAATATAAATTGGAGTTTCGACATGGTGGCATCATCCAGGCGAATGCATTTGCTCTACCTAACGGAACAATTGTATTTACAGATGAGTTGATAAATCTTGCAACAAACAATATGGAAATAGCTTCGATAATGTTGCATGAAGCAGGTCATCTCAAGCATCGTCACAGTTTACGCTCAACGGTTCAACAATTTAGTCTGGCAATGTTTGTGATGGTCATCAGTGGCGATGTATCCACTAGTAGCTCGATTGTAACGGCTATTCCATTGATGCTGGTAGAATCTGGCTTCTCGCAAGAAATGGAATCCGAAGCCGATACATTTTCTTTAGACTATATGCTCAAACATAATATAAGCCCGAAATATTTTGTGACGATGATGGAAAAACTCGAAGCAAGTTACTCGGATGCATATACCAAGTGCCTGAAGGAATCACCTAAAGACGTTGATAAGAACAAATGCATTGAAAAATCTGTCGTTGCAAACAAGAGCTCTGACGACACACAAAAAATAACTGACTATTTTTCTACCCACCCGAATGTAAAAGAACGCATCAAGAGATTCCGTGAAGCGAGTTGATTCGTTCACAATCCGACTCTATAGATCAGAAGTCTATTTCAACTTTACAGAATATAACTAAAGCGGATTGAATTAACGCTCTACTGACGAATAGGTATCAGGTGATATTCCTCTCCACGAATATGCCAGGAAACGTATACGTTCTGCTTATCTTTTAATATAAAAGGATAATCGACTGTTTTCGAGGTCGTGGATAAAAGTTGGGGATTCGTCCAACTCTTGCCATTGTTAGTTGAATGCATGAAATAGAGTTGATTGCGAGATTCTTTAGTTTCCTGCCATGCGATATAAACCGAATTCCCCACGGTGGCAATATCTGCGTGGCTGGCCTGATAATTATATTGCCCTACCTCGACAGGAAGGCTGAAAGACTTCCCGGCATTGCGGCTATTTGCATAAAAAATACCGTGATTCTTTTTTGCATCATTAAACCAGACTGCATGGTAAATATTAGAATCGCTAATACTCAACGACGGCCCATGATGCGGGCAGCCATTTAACTTCCAGTTGTCATGGCTTAGCCGGTCAGGCTTGCGTGGTGTAAGACTGTTGTCAAAACTTACAATACTATGATCGCGAATATTATCGCCATAAATGTTCCTCCAGGTAATAACAGGCAGGTCGCGTTGATCAAAATCCATTGCCATGCGACAACATTCACAACTGTTATCGGCAATCTTAATGTTCGAACTAAAATTATTGCCGCCATCCGCTGATACAGCGAAATATGCTGCTGCACCATTGTATTTTTTGCCAGCGAGTTCTGCCTGTTGTCTGTCCCGCTTATCTAACCAGCTAATGTATACGTCACCCTTACTACTTACACCTAAAGTATCAAAGCGATGACTAATCATATCTCGATTATCATTAACGGTTAGCGGCAGACTAAACGTTTTACCTTTATCAACTGATTTGCTAAATCGAATATCACCAGTGAAGCGTTTCTTTAAACTCCGTGTCCAGCTTAAATAGATATTACCGTTTGCAGACACTTTAATTTTCGGGCGATGCTCATGCCCTACTGAAATTTTTTCTGCCAGTGCATTCACTTTCACTCCTGGACTAAACATTTTCCCTTTATCATCCGAGTAATTCACATATAAAAATCCATCATTTGACCATGCCGACCATAAACGTCCTTTTGAATCAAAAGTACTAGACATTGTTTTAGCACATTCTTGTCTGGGAGAAATTGACGAACTAATTTTTGTCTGACATTGCGCGTCGTTACTCTTATTGACAGGATGAACATGTTCAGCGTTTGAAGTGCTTAAGTACATCACAGCAATAAAACTATTACCTATAGTTAATAATCCAATTATAAATTTTCTCATAATAATTTTTTGTATATTTCCAATAAAATAAAATATGTTAAATTAAATCCATTAACTCAGTTTATGTAAATTCGACGAGTCTACTGGTTATCCAGGCTCAGTAATAAAACCCAACTTAAGCACTCCCGAACGTTGCACGGCTGCCATTACTTTAACCACATGCTCATAATCAACCCGGCGGTCGCCGCGCAAATGTATTTCCGGTTGAGGTTCTTGTTGTGCAACTAACTGTAATCGCTGTTCTAAGGCCTTTTCAGTGATAGTTCGGTCATTCCAGTGAATGCTTCCATCCACTGCTACCGACAGCGTTATGGATTCAGGTGCAATCTCATTGGGTATGTTCTTTACACGAGGCAAATCGATTTTTACTGAGTGGTTCAACAGCGGCATGGTAATCATAAATATAACCAGTAGTACCAACATAACATCAACTAATGGTGTCATGTTGATTTCACTCATTATCTCATCGCTATTGTCTAGTCTATTATCAAAACTCATTAAGATACCTCAACGTTTGAATTCAATAAACTCACTTTCGTCGCAGTTTTTCTAACTGGCGAAGTTCCCGTTAGAAAGTAGACATGCAGTTGTTGTGCAAAACGATTTAACTTTCCCAGTATATTTTTATTGCCACGCGTTAGTGCGTTGTAGCCCAACACCGCAGGTATCGCGACAGCTAATCCAAATGCTGTCATGATTAATGCTTCACCCACTGGACCGGCAACTTTATCGATACTCGCCTGTCCTGAAACTCCGATAGTAACTAGTGCATGGTAAATACCCCACACAGTACCGAAGAGTCCGACAAAAGGAGCTGTCGCACCCACCGATGCCAGCACCGACAAACCACCTTGCATGCGCTCGCTACTTTCATCAATGGCACTACGCAAGCTTGAAGTTAACCAGTCTGACAAGGGTAATTTACCTTGTAATTCTTCTTTATGAATTTTATGGTGAAGCATTGCAGACTTACCCTCTTGTGCAAGATGACGGAAAATATTGTGCGAATGATTAGATCCAAGTCGCTTCAATCCATCATTAAAATCCTGTGTATGCCAAAAATCAACGAGCTTGTGTTTAGTCTTCCTTAATCTCCATAATCGAACTGCACGCACAAGAATAATCGTCCACGAAGCTATGGACATGATCAAGAGAAGCAAGGCAACACTTTTTATGACCAGATCGCCCTGCTGCAACATTGCTTCAACGCTATAGGGGTTACTTTGCATACTTATAATTCCTTTAACTCAATAAATAACATTTTATTTTCGTAGTGAAAATACGAGTGGTTGTTGATACCAAAAATCAATAGCTTCATTATTCTGTCTTGCCGGTACATAACGCCAATGCCTTACTGCTTTTAAGGCCGCGTTGTCTAATCGTTGATGACCACTAGACCCCTTCACTCTCACACTACCTACCGTGCCATCGGCTCTAACCAACAGTTCCAATATAACTTTCCCCTCTTCATGTCGGCGTAGAGATGCTCGAGGATACACTGGCGCTCGATTGTTTAAGTGCGAAGCATCCGAACGAGGCGATACTATAGGTGCTTTCTGTACTCGCGGTGGAATATCCAACAACTCAACCACTTCTTTTACGTCAGTGACTAAAGGTTCCTTCACAACCGGTTCGGGTAACGTGATTGCCTTATCAGAAGAAGGAATTTTTTTTGGTGAGGGTGGTGATTTTTTTGATATTGGCTTTACTATAGTTTTATTTTTAGATGTTTCTTTTAATTCCGTTGCTGGATTCTGAATTAATACGCCGACAATTGTCGGCAAAGATACTTTTTTACTAACTACAGATGAAGTATTTAACATTGCTAACAAAGCAATAATATGCAAACAAACTACGACAAGCATTGCCACTGCAACTAAAAACTTTGAATTTGAAACCGTAGTGGTTAGTTCACTTTCGTTACTATTCAATAAAACAACTACAGCCCGATTATTACAAATGGACTGTAGGTTGTTATTGTCAAGAAAAGTTATATTCTTAGATAACATGTTTATGGAAAATTACATATCATAAGAGGCATTCAGATAAACCGTACGACCCGGCCAAGGATGCGCCACATAGGCAATTTCATTGGTGATGTTATCCACACCCAGTCCGACACTTGCATTTTTATTCAGCTGGTAAGTCGTCTTTAAACCTAATCGTGTATAACTATCCTGGGCACCATATACATTATCTTCAGTATCTGTATTATCAAGCCGTCCGAAACTGTCACTGGCATACTGAATGCTACCGCTAATACCCCAGATACTGGACATATGATAAGTCGCTAACAAATTACTGCGCCACTCAGGCATCCGAGGAAAACGATTACCTTCTATTGAACGGTCAGCAGCATTACTGATAATTTCCGAATCGGTATAAGCGATATTAAAACGGATATCCAATGCATCAATGAGTACTTTTTTGACATTGGCAACAAACTCAATACCGGTAGTTTGAACTTCATCAACAGGAATGAATGTACGCAAAGAACCACCGCCATCAAGAATTGTAGATTGCGACTCGATTACATTTTTAATATTTTCCTTATACACATTAACACGCAGATAACCTCGTTCCAAACCCCGTTCTATCATGATGTTATGATGCAAACCATCTTCCGGTTTTAAACCAGGGTTCGCGACGCTCTTGGCAGTATAAGCTTCATACTGACTATAGAGTTCTTCAACGATAGGGAAGCGATAAGCTTTGGCTAAAGAGTAGCGCACAATCCAGTCATCGGCAGGTTTAAGTCCGATAGAAAACTTAGGCGAAGCGCGGTTTTCAGATCGCGATGGCGTCTGTACCAAATCCAACTGCGGGGTAGCGACATTGTCATCAGCGTAGTAACCTTTATCACTCTTCCATGATTCATAACGAATTCCAAAAGAGCTATCCCAACGAGCATCAATTTCCCAGTTGAGTTGGGCAAAGGCTGCACTCAGGCTGGACTCGCCACCACTACTATCGGTTAACTTGGTTTTACTGCCCAGGGCATAATTATCCGAGCTGTATATATCAATATTAAGCTTATAGGCTTCATGCCGAACGCCAGTCACCAGACTCAAGCCCTCAACGCCAAGTTCGTCCAGCGTCCACTTAGCTTCAGCGGTTTGCCAACCGGTATCACCATAATCTTTAATCTCACCCGCACCGGTAAAGGTAGAAGCCTGAGGGTTAACAGACGAAGACCGTGTTTGATCTTTCAGTACATCGAACGAACTAATATTAACTTCCATTTGAGTCGTTGCGCTTAAGTCACCTTTTAAACGTAATCCCAGATTCAAACTGTCGCGTTCTAATTCACTGGCTTTTAAACTACTACCCTTAATGGTGTAGGTTTGCCCGTTCTCATTGGTCGCACTACCACTCCATAAGGTGTTACCAGAAGCATCACGCACATAAGAGTTACCAACGTTTTCAGAGTTACGATCTTCATAGGCCACATTGAGCAATGCAGACCAGTTACCGAAATCGTAACCTAATTTGACTTTATAATTATTAGTAGTGGTTTCGACCACACCACTGTCACCGTAAACCATTTTTGTGACACCTTGCGAATCATTAGCAACAATACCACCACTGTCTGTACCCGGCGCAGCTGAACTTATTGGGTTGTAGTAAAACGACTGCGGTTGCGATTCATTATCCAGATGATTGTATGACAGATACATACTTAAGTTGCCAATCTTGTCCCCATAAGACATAAAGCCTTTGAAACCGTTGACGTTATCATCGAATCCATAATCATTAAACGATTGCGAGAAAAACATACCATCTATATGAAACTCCTGCTTTTGCGGAATTTTAGTTTCAATCAGGACGACGCCACCCATAGAGTTACCACTGTACTCCGCAGAAAAAGGACCATACACCACATCCACTTGTGCAATTTCACTTGAGGAAACCATTGTCCAGCGCGGCGCACCATTCCAACGCGATTCAAGTAAATAGTGTAGTGGTACGCCATCGGCGAAAACCATTGAGCGAGAGGTCTGAAACATATTAGATCCGCGCATGCCAAGGGTACCATTAGAATCACCGATAAAGCGCCGGCGTATAACAACACTGGGCTCGTATTTAACGGCATCTTCAGTGGTTGCCATATTAATACTCTTCAGGTCTTCCGGTTTCAGAGTACTGACCGGACTGGTATATCCGGCCTGTTCACTTTCTTTTTGTTCGCCCCAGATAACAACGGCGTCCATCGCAGGCGACTCCGTTGCGGTATCTTTATCCGCAGCGTTAACGCTACTTAACCCTGTGGCAACAAACAATGTTAATGAAATAACAATCGTTATACTGCTATGACTCAATACTGGTTTATCGTTTATTTTTTTATATTTGTTGTATAGCAAAGCAACATCCTCTCGAAATTAAATTCAGCTGTGATATAAAGTTCAATCTAAAGCTGATTCTAGAGTTAGCCGCGCATGCTCAACAAGTGACGAATTGTCGCGCGACAATTTGCCGCAACCCGTTGAATATATTTTAATATTTAAAATATGCACATAAAAAAAGTGTAGCAAATTAATATCGATGAGGGTCGAATTAATTTACTTCACTTTCGAGGTGTACGTCAGAAGTACGGAAAGAATCATAGACATTTAGTTTACAATAGGGAATGTGGCATAGTGTCGCGTGACAAATTGTCGCACCCCGAGCAAATGCAAGTACATTAAAAGAAGTATGATGTTAATATACTCTAATAGTTTCTGTTTCTAAACATCAGGATATATGGCTATAACACATGTTTAAATCTGCAAATCTCATCCACTTGCAAAGACTGTTTCGTCTGCGCAATCTGGCAATCCTGAGCCAATTTAGTGCTGTTGCTTTAGTTCAATATAAACTTGGTATTGCATTACCTTTACTTGAAATTGGCTATGTTATTTTACTGATAACGCTTTTCAATATTTTTGTTTGGGTGCGTTTACGTCAACCTAAAGTAGTCACTGAAAATGAAATTTTCATTCATCTTGCTATCGATGTATTAGCACTTTCCTTGTTATTATATTTTACAGGCGGTGCAACCAATCCCTTTATAATGCTATTTTTGTTTCCATTAACCATAACAGTTACTATTTTACCGGCACGCTTTGCCTGGTTTCTCGCAGTGTTGACGGTTATCTGTTATAGCTTACTGATGTTTTATTATATGCCCCTGCCTATAGGACATAACATGCATGAACATTCTCCTTCCAGTGAATATAATCTTCATCTAATCGGTATGTGGATAGCTTTCATACTCAATGCCTGCCTGATTACTTATTATGTATATGGTATGGGTAATA
>Ga0316206_1003047_pt1 | contig 9983 bp, 7 predicted proteins | sample 6monthpyrite_MG_FD_204942 | JGI IMG/M metagenome (GOLD analysis project Ga0316206, IMG submission 204942) | Microbial mat bacterial communities from mineral coupon in-situ incubated in ocean water Damariscotta River, Maine, United States -... | ecosystem: Environmental > Aquatic > Marine > Coastal...
CAAAAATTCTCCCCCTGATTTGTGGATAATAGATGGTGGTACAACACTTTTAAAACTGGCTAGTGATATTTTAGACTCTAGTGGTGTATTTATAGATATTATAGCAATCTCAAAAGAAAAAATTGATGCGAAATCTCATAGAGCCAAAGGAGCCGCACACGATATTTTACATACAAAAGATGAAAGCTTTAGACTCAGTCCAAAGGATAAAAGGCTTCAATGGGTACAAAATTTAAGAGATGAAGCCCACAGAAGTGCCATAACTTTTCATAAAAAAACAAAACTCAAACTTGACAAAGAATCTCAGTTATTAAGTCTACATGGGATATCTGAGGCAAAAGTAAAAAAACTACTCAATCATGTTGGAACTTTTGAGGCATTAAAAGGCTTAAATGTTGAAGAAATAAGTTCTATTTTGAATATAAAAGATGCTAATACAATAAAAAATATTTATAAATAAGTTTGATTTTCAATCTATTATGATATATTAATACGATTTTATTTTTATTTTTTTATATAACGAAAGTCAAGGCATTTTTAATGGATAAAGAATATATTTATGAAGGTAGAGTTCTTATCAGTCAAACCGATTTAAAAGGCATCATAACATTTGCAAATAGAAAATTTTGTGAAGTCTCAGGATATACGGCTGCTGAACTGATTGGTTCTTCTCACAAGATTGTGAGACATTCTGATATGCCTAAAGCTGTGTTTGAAAAGATATGGCAAACAATATCTGGTGGTGAAATTTGGAGCGGTATACTAAAAAACTTACGAAAGGATGGTTTATATTACTGGGTTGATACTGAAATATTGCCTGTTCGTAATGAAGAAAATCAGATGACTGGTTATATTGCTGTCAAAAAACCTGCTTCAAGAAAAAATATCAACGAAAGTGCAGTTTTATACAAAAAAATGTTAGCAGCAGAACAAAGGAAAATAGATGTTGATTTATAATTTTCAAAAAGAATTCATAGGTATTGATGAACAAGATTTAAAAATACTAGGCTTTAAAAATTTGGAAGAACTTCGTGCTGAATCTGCTGATTTTGCGGACTTATTTCTTAAAACTCCAGGATTTATACACAATTTCACCCATGCACATTGGATAGATTTTATTGTCTATGATGATTCCAATAAAGAGTTTAAAGCAATCATACATGTTAAAGACAAAGACTACAAGTGTAACATAGAGATAAAAACCATTTACTTGGTAGACGGTCCTACAAAACAAGCATATCTAATAAACCTCCTAAACTTAAGGCCTTTAGCAAGCGATGAAAGTGAAAAACTGGCAAAAGATATAGAGCAAAGACCTACCCTAAATACCAGTTCAACAAAAAAAGCATTATTTCAAGGGCAGGATTTAGACAAAGAACCTTTAACTCTAACCAATATTGCTAGCAATGAGCTACTTGATGAAATGAATAAAGAGCAAGAAGCAGAAGATGAAATTTATTCGGAACCTGATGTTCAGCAAGAGGCTGAATCCCCAGAAGATGTAGTCAGTTTTGATACTATAGAAACATTAGAAGAAAAAAATACTTTTACTAAACCAGAAATAAATGACGATTTTAAAATAGATTTAATGATTGATGATCCTGTTTTAGAAACACCAACAACAATCCAAGCAGCAAAAACAGTACAAACCATAAAAGTTGAAGAAAAGCAAATTGTAAAAAATGCTGTGAAGCCTGAAAATTTATATATCTATGACCCGCAGGTAGCGTCAGATGAGCTAGGGTTACCAATTGATTTAATCGAAGAGTTCCTCCAAGACTTTATTGCACAAGCAGATGATTTTAAAGATAAAATTTATAAATATATTGAGGAAGAAGATATTAATAATGTAAAAAGTTTATCTCATAAGCTCAAAGGAGTTGCTGCAAATCTACGTATAGTAGATGCATTTGAAGTTTTAGCCATAGCAAATACTTCAGACAACTTAATTGAGATTCAAAAAAATATAGATAAATTTTATCAAATAATGTCAAAACTCTCTATACATCAACCTTCAGATTCTGTCGTTGAAGATTCTAAGCCTAATGAAATTGCAGAAAAAAATATTCAAGATGATGATGATTATGATGAGAATCTTTTTATAAATATTGAGAATGAAAAGCCGGAGCTTCCAAATAAAGTTGAGATGCCTGAGCAAGAGAATTCAGAAGTAAAGATAAATGATACCCAATACGATAAAATCTTAATAGCCAAAGAAATAGGCATAGATAATAAATTTTTTAATGAACTTTTTAGTGACTATATGATGGACAGTATTACTTTGGTGGATTCCATCAATGAAGCAATTAAAAGTCACAAGTCTGACTCATGGAAAAAAGAGGCCTATACTTTAAAGGGGATGAGCGATAATATGAGAGTCAAGCAGATTATAGAAGATATAGATATTCTAATTAATACAGATGATACAAAAATAGCTCAAGATGCTATTGATGCAATCAGTGATGTTTTAAAACAGATTTCAAAAATATAAGGTCCGTAAATGCAAATAGGATTAAAAAATAGGTTAAGAATCATAAGTCTTTTTCCGATAATCATTCTTTTTTCATTAGCAAGTTATTTTATATACGATTCATATTTGGAAGTTCATAAAGGTAGTTTTGAGCTTTTAATTCTAGCTATTGGTATCTGGATTATTTCAATTTTATTGGCATTTTTAGGGTACAAACTATCAAACGAAATTACAAATAACATTAAAAAACTAGAAGATGTATTGACAAGGGTCGCTGAAGACACTCAAGACTTTTACAGTAATATAGATATAGATTTACGCACACCAAAAGGTACTGCCGATGCCTATACTTTACTAGAAAATATAATTAAAAAAGCAAGGGAAGACAAGGCATTTGCTCAAGAAGCAAGTGAAGCAAAATCAATGTTTTTAGCAAACATGTCCCACGAAATCCGTACTCCCTTAAATGGCATTGTTGGATTTACCGAACTTCTCAAAGATACAGGTTTAGAAGAAGAGCAATATGAGTTTGTTGAGATTATTGAAAAAAGTTCTGAGAATCTACTTGAAATTATCAATAATATTCTTGATCTATCAAAAATAGAAAGCAATAAAATAGAGATTGAGGATATTGTGTTTGATCCAACAACTGAGTTTGAGAGTGCTATTGATGTTTATGCAGTAAGAGCAAGTGAAAAGCACATAGATTTAGGATGCTTTATTGATCCTGCATTTGAACAACTCTTAAAGGGCGATCCAACAAAAATCAAAGAAGTGATAATAAACTTGCTCTCCAACGCTGTAAAATTTACAAGCAATGGAGGTGTAATAAACGTCGATATTAGAAAACTTCCATCTGAAATCCATGGCAAGACAAAAATATTATTTGAAATTCAAGATAGTGGCATTGGTGTAACAAGTGAGCAAAAATCCAGAATATTTGAAGCATTTTCACAAGCAGATACATCAATTACCCGTAAATATGGCGGCACAGGTCTAGGACTTACAATATCAAGCAGATTTGTAGAGCTCATGGGTGGAAAACTTAATCTTCGTAGCAAACTGGGAAAGGGAACAACTTTCTTTTTTACTCTTGATTTTGAGGAAGCTGAAGCTGTAGAGACAAGCTCAAAAAACAGTTTTTCCAATTTAAGTGCCTTAGTATTAGCATCATCCCTTCAAGCTAAAAAACAAGAAACTTATCTTCGTGAATATTTAGATTTTTTCGGTGTGAAATATAAAATGTTTAAAAATTTAGAAGAAATTCAAGAAAATTTTGAAAGTGATTTAGTTATTGTTGATTATGAGTTCATTTCAGAAGAACTTTTACATAAATATGAAGAGCTTCCTCACGCCGTCATTCTTTTAGCAAAATCTTATCTTATGAAAAAAATAGACTCTTTTGATGCTAATATATTTAAAACTTTATATGAACCGTTAAATGCTTCAAAATTAAAACAGACATTTGATAATTATAATAATGAAAAATCAACTATCAATAAAACTAAAAAATCACTTCAGAAAAAAACAGATGAGAGAACTCTAAAATTCAATGCCAATATCTTAGTTGCTGAAGACAACATAATAAATCAAAAACTTATTAAAAGAACATTTGAGGACATAGGCTTAAGTGTATCAGTTGCCGGTAATGGACTAGAAGCTTTTCAAAAAAGAAAAGACGGTAACTTCGACTTAATATTTATGGATATTCAGATGCCTTACCTTGATGGAATTGAAGCTACTGCTGAAATTATAGATTATGAAAAAGATTATAATCAGACGCATGTACCGATTATTGCACTTACCGCAAACGCCCTAAAGGGTGATAGAGCAAAGTTTATAGAAGCTGGGCTTGATGAATACACTACAAAACCACTCGTTCGTTCAGAAATCATATCCTTACTGAATAACTTTTTATCTGATCTTGTTGTCGATAAAACTGATATTGCTAAAAACACCGACTTAGCTCAACTAACAGAGGAAAAAATAATTACTAAGGCCTATAAGGCTGATATACTAATCGCTAAAAAAAGCTCTTTTGAATCCAAGCTTTATATGAAAATTTTATCTGAACTAGAATACACATATGAAACTGTATCTAGCATAGAAGAACTAAAACATTCAACCAAAGACTTTACATACAAGTTAATTTTACTTGACGATAAATTTGATGGACTTGATATAGTACAATTTGCTAAAGATATCAAAACATCCAAACAAGCCATTGGGCTAGAGTCATACATTGTTCTAATCAGTGATTCACAAAAGAATAAAGACTTAAACAATACCCTTTATATAGATGAAATCATTAGTAACATTGTGAACAAAGAAATACTGCAACTAGTATTTAAAAAATTTATTTAGGAAATAAAATGTTAAAAAAAGATTTAATAGTTCTAACTGTAGACGATGATATAATTAACTTAAAATTACTAAAATCTTTACTTATGAAAAATGAAAATATAAAAGAAGTACTTGAAGCCAGAAATGGTTCAGACGCCATCGGTATATTAAAATCACGGAATGATATTGACTTAATTCTCTTGGATATAATAATGCCAATTATGGGTGGTTTAGAGATGCTTCAAGTAGTTCGAGCAGATTATAACCTTCGTCAAGTTCCTATCATTGTTCTAACAACAGATGAAACAAAAAAAGGTGAAGCATTAGAATACGGTGCAAATGCATTTATCATGAAACCGATAAGAAATGATGATTTGATTAAAAAGATTAATACGGTAATTCTATAGATGTGTTACATGCTAATGTATTTGCATGTAACGCTATACTTAAACAAGAATTTGTTTTAAAACTTCTTCAACTCTTGTAACTCCAATGATTTCCAAAGAATCTCTTACCTCTTTAGGGATATCTTCCAAATCTCGCTCATAATTTTTTACAGGAATCAAAACTTTTGTCATTCCAGCCTTATGTGCTGCAATCAGCTTCTCTCTCATTCCTCCAATAGGTAAAACATCACCGCTCAAAGAAACTTCTCCTGTCATAGCAATCTCAGAACGAATTTTTTTTGAACTGAGAATGGATGATATAACACTAACCATGGCAATGCCGGCACTTGGTCCATCTTTTGGTGTTGCCCCATCAGGTACATGTATATGCAAGTCATATCGTTTATAAACTTCGCTAGAATCAATTTCGGTTTTGTCTTCTAGTTCTTTAAATGTTTTAGGAATGTTATCACTACTTATTTTCAATTTTTTAGTATCGATAAGAGTTTTCACAACACTCATGGCAATTCTTGCTGATTCTTTCATCACTTCACCAAGACTCCCTGTGAGTTGCATAGTTCCTTTACCTTTTATACGGATGCTTTCAATCTTGAGAACATCTCCGCCAACGGCAGTCCATGCTAAACCATTCACTACACCGATGACAGGTACTTTGTCTGTTTTTTCAATCTCAAATACACTTTTTTCAAAAAACTCTTTTAAATTTTTTAAACTTACAGACACTTTTGCACTATTTGGTTTTTCAAGTATTTGTTTAGCAACTTTTCTGCTCATGTCAGCTATTCTACGACGAAGATTTCTGACGCCTGCTTCACGAGTAAAGCTGTGGATAAGCTCTATAAGTGCAGGCTTAGAGATACTAAGCTCCGAATTTTTAATCCCATGTTTTTTTAACTCTTGTGGAATGAGATATCTTTTAGCAATCTCAAATTTTTCTTGTGGCGTATACGAGCTAACCCCAATAAACTCCATCCTGTCACGAAGAGGTGCTGGAATATTTCCAACATCATTTGCCGTTGCTATAAAAATAACGTTACTTAAGTCTATATTGAAATTAAGATAGTAATCTCTAAACTCTTTGTTTTGCTCAGGGTCCAATATCTCCAATAGAGCAGAGGTTGGATCACCCCTTTGGGAGCGGGAAACTTTATCTATCTCATCTAAAACTATTACCGGATTCATTTTTTTAGCATCAATCAAACCCTGCGTAATACGTCCAGGCATTGCACCGACATACGTTCTTCTATGTCCTCTTAGCTCATTTACATCTTCAAGTCCGCCAAGGGCTATCCTTACAAGCGGTCGCTTAAGGGCTGTTGCTATCGAGTTTGCCAGTGAAGTTTTACCGACACCAGGAGGTCCCCAAAAACAAAGAATTGCTCCTGCACTTTTTGCATGGCTCACACCCCTTAGGTCCAAAAGTTCTTTTACTGCAAAATATTCCACTATACGCTTTTTTGGTTTTTCCAGAGAAAAATGGTCTTCATCCAGTTGTTTTTCAACATCCGATATTTTTAAAGCTTTTTTTGATTCATCCCCAAATGGAATCTCTAAAACCCATTCAAGATATGTTTGAGTCATAGAAGCATCTGAAGAATCCGGATGCATACGTGAGAATCTATCTATCTGCTTATTTATCTCTTTATAAGCTTCTTCACCCATTTTGTCTTTTTTTGCTTCACATTTCTTACGGTATTCTTCTATCTCTTCGTCTCTTGCAGTATCAGTACCTAACTCTTTTTGTATTTGCTTTAATTGCTCTTTTAAAAAGTATTCTTTATTTATTTGCTCTATATGCGTATGCACCTTTGAACGAATCTCTTTTTGGAGTTTATTTGCTTCTATCTCGTCAATAAGATAATCTATAAGGTGTAAAAATCTTTGTTCCGTATCTACCTCTACAAACAATTTATATGCTTGTGCTTTTTTGAGTTTAACAGTGCTGCAAATCAAATCTATGATGCGGTTATGGTCATAATTTTCTTCTATTGTTCTGAGTAAATCAGGTGGAAAGTAGTTGCTAACCGTGGCGAGCTTTCTTACTTTTTCTCTGACCACTTCTAAGATTGCATCGATTTTTAGTGATTGAAGGTTTGTAGGTTTCGTAATTTCAACATGTGCCACCAAAGGTGATGTTTCTACTTCATGTAATGATTTAGCTCTTGCAAGACCTTGAAAAAGAATTTTAATTCTTCCATCGGGAAGCTCCACTTTTCTCATGATTGCACCAACGACGCCAACCTCATATAGTGATTCATAATCTCTTTCACCTTCATGAGTAGGCTTTGTTGAGCAAACAATCACTAAAGAGTTGTCTTCTATGGCTTTAGTAGCGGCAGCTATATTATCTTTGTCACCTAAAAAAAGTGGTGCAATCATAAATGGATATAAAAAAAGTTCATCTTCTGCTATAACTGGGATATCTGCAGGAAATTCGCCGTAATTACTTAATTTCATTATTTTGTCCTATTAAAATTTTAATTGTTTTTGTTTGAACGACTAGTGTTGTCATCATTACTAACCGAGTTTCTTGAAACAACACTTTGCATGTGTGGAATCATAAATCCATACCAACTCTCAGTTCCATCACCCTCAAACCATTCGCGATACCAAGGAGTGTTGATTATCTGTATTTTATTCCAGTCAATCCAAGGTTCTGGTTTTATAGATCTGTAAAATTTGGCACTTTTTGGCTTATCAAGCCTATCATAAAGGCTAGCTATAGTTTCATTCAAAGAAGCTTCAGCAATATACAAACGTGTAGCCATAGTATCCACCACAGCATAGTACATAGAATTTGGATAGTTTTGCTTAAACTTCTCTGATGCAATTATCGCTTCTTGAATCAAGGACTGATCTCTCCTTGGATTTGGTAAAGACATATATTTAGCCTTGATTTTTAAAAATTCAGCAAACTCTTTTTCATTTAATGTCGCATATCTATCGATATACTCATTTAAAAAATGCTCACTTAAAAGATACTCTTTATTATGCATATGTGCGATTGCTAAAATCATGGTAGCCTCAGGAAGAAGAGGTGAACCGATATGCTCACCCTCCAGCGAACTATAATAATTATCAGCCTTATCTAAATTACCGTCTGAAATATGTTCTATCATTTTTGTGTACCAGTATATGGCTGTTTTATTGTACTCATCGAGATTCTTAGAACATCCGTTAAATAGTGTCAATGCTACAAAAGCACTCAAAATAAAATTAGTTTTTGACTTCATATAATAACTTCCCAAATTTAAGTAAGTAGTATTCTAGCAAAAAGAGTTATATATGTGTTTAAAGTGGGTACATTTTATGCTTTAAGTGATATAATTTAAGAAATTGTGCGTTTAGCACCAATGAAGGATGTGTATGAAATTTGATTTGGCTGTTCCTATTCTTGGTTTTGACCATATGAAGGAAGTTGAACTATATAAAATAGATGAGATTTTTATGAAAATGAAAGCAGTTGGAGAAGAACATATATCATTTACGCTCGTTAATCCTTTTGTGTTAAGAGAATATGATTTTGAAGTCCCTGAGAGAACTAAAAATTTACTGGCAATAGATAAACAATCAAATATACTTATTTTAAATATTGTCCTCATCCAAAACCCGATAGAAAGCTCGGTCGTAAATTTCATCGGACCTGTAATATTTAATACCGACAACAACAAAGCTGCTCAAATAATTTTGCAAGAATCAACACGATATGGCGTAGCTGAGAAAATTTCTGCCTTTTTAAAAAAGTAAGCTTTCACATGATATGGGGAAGCTACTTATCAGGCTCCAGATTCTTTTAAAACTCCCTTCCATCCAAACTACCTAAATATTATTCAGCAACTATTAAGCTTTTATATTTGTATAATGTAGCTTATTTAGTTGTGTTTACTACACGAGCCCCAGTTTTTTGTGCTCTGAGTTTAGCTTAAGGATGTTACAATGAAATTGTTTTTTAATAAATTTATTTTTTATATACTTCTTCTATATTCAGCTCAGGCATATGCAGATACTTACGTCACGCATACTTCTAACTTAGACATAACATCTAGTCCTTATATTAGTGATGGCGTGGTAAAGAAGAATGACCATGATCAATATACAATAACATTAACACAAGCAGGTAATTTATATATATCTTTAAGTGGGGCAAATCTAGCCACTGTAAAATTCGCTTTTAGCACTGTATCTATGCCGGACACTGCTTCTAGCGATGCCACTTCAAGCACTTTTGGACCACAAGCATATAATGCCGGTCAGGTTGTATATGTCAGTGTACATGCTCCCGGTCAAAATAGTGATAAATCGTATGGTATAACATTTACACTTTCAGCCGACAACACAGCTCCAACAGACATCTCTTTAAGCAACGCAGCGGTTAGCGAGCATGCAATCATCGGAACTACTGTTGGGACATTGAGTAGCACAGATGTAGATGTTAGTAATACTTTTACCTACTCATTCGCCGGTGGAGTTGATGATGCAAATTTTTCTATATCAGGTTCAAATCTCATCACAAATGCCACTTTTGATTACGCTACACAATCCCTCTACTCTATACGTGTCACAACTGATGATGGCCAAGGTGGAACTTATGATAAAGATTTCAACATTACAATTACGGAGGGAATAGAGCCTATTGTAACTACTTCGCAAGTTTTCAGTGTTGATGATAGTGCTTCAAACGGTGATACCTTAGGAGTAGTCATAGCCATGAATTCTCCAAGCTCTTTTTCTATCACCAATGATGACAGTAATGGCACTTTTAG
>Ga0316206_1003049_pt1 | contig 9978 bp, 10 predicted proteins | sample 6monthpyrite_MG_FD_204942 | JGI IMG/M metagenome (GOLD analysis project Ga0316206, IMG submission 204942) | Microbial mat bacterial communities from mineral coupon in-situ incubated in ocean water Damariscotta River, Maine, United States -... | ecosystem: Environmental > Aquatic > Marine >...
AGTATCCAAAAATCTACGGCCTGGCGCCAAAAACGACGTTTATTAATTGATAATCTGGCGCGTTATGGTATTGGCTTTGGCGGTTTGAGCGTCATTTTAGCTATTGTGCTGATATTCTTTTACCTGTTATGGGTCGTGCTACCGATTTTTAGCCCGGTTGAAGTTCATACCAATCAAAGTTATTTAGCGCCTTCTGCTGAGAGCGGAAATACCGTTTATTTGCTTCCTGAAGAAAGCGGTAAGCTGGCAATGCGACTCACTGGTAATGCGAAGGCGATTTTCTTTAATCAGGCCGATGGCAAAACAGTTAAGGTTATCGATCTCGATTTACCAGAAGAAAGTTCAGTGGTAGCTGCAAACCTTGTTGGTTTACAGGAAAACTGGCTGGCACTCCAGATGGGCGAAGATAAACTGTTCTTCATCAAGGTCAGCTATCGCGTTAGTTTTAACAATGATCAGCGTGTACTGACACCTCAAATCGATTACCCCTTTGAAGATTCGTTACTGTCATTCGATGATGCCATTAAGACGTATTCAACGACTCTTGATGAAGAAAAGATGACTGTGAGTGTGATGACTCAGGATCACGAAATACAACTTTACCGCTATGAAGTCGAAGAAGGTGATGAATTACCTGAGGCCGATTCTGTTACAGAAGTTGAAAGTCAGACATCGGTTGATATTAGTTTATTAGATCATCAGTCTTTATGGCTTTATCTTTCAAATAAGCAAGGCGAAGTCAGCGTGTTTGATATTTCAGATATTGAAGCGCCTGAACTTGTGAGTCAAACAAAAATCTTACCACCGGATGAAGAACTATCAGAGCTTACATTATTAATCGGTGGCTCTTCATTATTAGCTGCTGATCAGCATGGTGACTTTTCACAGTGGTCTGTGCAACGTGATGTATCGAATAACTATTTTTTGAATCGTGTTCGCGGCTTTAAGCATGATAATGCGATTATTAGAATTCAGTCTGAATACAGACGAAAAGGTGTTTTGTTGCTCGATGATAAAGGCAATCTGCTTATTTATCACACAACAGCCGATAACCTGCTTGCAGAACACCAGCTGGTAGATACCGGTGTAAAACATTTTGCTTTGTCGGCAAGAGCGAATGTATTAATCATTGAAGATGAAAACAGACAAGTAAGTGTTACTAACATTAAAAATGAACACCCTGAATTATCATGGAATTCGCTTTGGGGTGAAGTGACGTATGAAGGTTATAGTGATCCGGATTATATCTGGCAGTCTTCATCGGCTGATAATGACTTTGAACCAAAGTTTAGTCTGGTACCTTTAGCGTTTGGTACATTAAAAGCAGCATTTTATGCCATGCTATTTGCAACGCCGCTGGCGATTATGGGTGCAATCTATACGGCATACTTTATGTCGGCAGGAATGCGTAGCTGGGTAAAACCAGGCATTGAAATCATGGAAGCATTACCGACTGTTATTCTTGGCTTTCTTGCCGGTTTGTGGCTTGCGCCTGTGGTCGAAAATAACCTGCTTGGCATCATAAGTATTCTATTGATATTGCCACCCGGTATCCTGCTGTTCGCAGTTGCCTGGCAAAAACTTCCTAAAGCTATTCACTATAGAGTGCCTGCAGGCTGGCAAGCTGCTTTATTGATGCCGGTGATCGCGCTGTTAGTTTTGTTTGCTATTTCTTTTGGACCTGTTTTAGAAAACTTGCTGTTCGAGGGTAGTCTTCGTGTCTGGATGGAAAGCGAGTTTGGTATCGGCTATGACCAGCGTAACTCTTTAGTCGTTGGTATCGCGATGGGTTTAGCTGTTATACCAACCATATTCTCGATCACTGAAGATGCTATTTTTAGTGTGCCGAAATATTTAACGCAAGGTTCGCTGGCATTAGGCGCAACGCCATGGCAGACCTTAACACGTGTTGTGTTACTGACGGCGAGCCCTGGTATTTTCTCTGCGGTGATGATTGGTTTAGGACGTGCCGTTGGTGAAACGATGATCGTGTTAATGGCAACGGGCAATACGGCAGTGATGGATTTCAGTATATTCGAAGGCATGAGAACACTCTCTGCAAATGTGGCAGTTGAATTACCAGAATCTGAGATCGACAGTTCTCATTACCGAATTTTATTCCTGGCAGCATTTGTTTTATTTGTTGTTACTTTCTTCTTTAACACAGCCGCTGAAATTGTTCGACAACGATTGCGTAAACAGTATGGCAGCTTGTAAGTTGAGTCTGATTAAATGATAGATAATTTTAAAAGCTGGTGGAAAAGTGGTGTTCCCTGGATCTGGTTAAATGCTGGTGCCGTGAGTATTAGTCTGCTTTTAGTACTTGGTATTCTTGGCATGATCATGGTCAAGGGAATGGGGCATTTCTGGGTTTCTGATGTTTATGAAATGCAGTACGAGGATATCACTACACCGGTTATAGTCGGTGAAATTGTGGATACCGCAGAAATTCCCAGAGCTCTTTTTAATGAAGTCGAAGGTTTAGAAAAAACTGAATCTATCGATATTATCCAGCGTATTTTAATAAAACGCGGTAACCGTGAGCAGGCTGCTGACTTCCAGTGGATTTACGCACATAAAATCAAATCACAATCTAACCCTGATGATTTGATTAAGCTGGAACGACTGGAGTGGGGTAACTTTTATGGTTATCTTAAAAATGTTCAGCAGTCCGGGAAAACAGTTTCTGAAAAAAAACAGGCATGGGCTGAATTAAATAAACGCTTTGAACGAATTCTTGAATTACGCGAAAAGGTTGAAAATCTTGAGAAAGATGAAATTAGTTCTGTCAATTATGGTATCAATCAACTTCGTTTGAAAAAACGTAAGCTGGAGCTTGATAAAGAGGATACACCAGAAAACCTTAAATTATTAAATGATGAAGAAAAAGCTTTTAATGAGCGCTATCAGGTACTGATTAAAGAACTAAATATTTTAAGAACAGATATTTCCAGAGACAGTGCTGACTTTATTTCAGCTAATGGTACCGTCGTCAATATCCCGCTAAAAATGATGGTCTCAATCCTTAAACCGAATGAAATGAGTGTGTTCGATAAATTAGGGCATTACGTTTTAAATTTTTATAATTTTATATTTGATGATCCTCGTGAAGCTAATACAGAGGGCGGTGTGTTCCCGGCTATTTTTGGCACAGTGATGATGGTAATTCTGATGTCTATTCTGGTAACGCCATTTGGTGTTATTGCTGCTGTTTATCTGCGCGAATATGCCAGACAGGGACCCCTGATTCGTCTGATACGGATTGCGGTAAATAACCTGGCCGGTGTACCTTCAATAGTTTACGGAGTATTTGGACTGGGTTTCTTTGTTTATTTTCTCGGTGGAAATATTGATCAGTTATTCTATGCGGAAGCTTTGCCGGCACCAACTTTCGGTACACCGGGTTTAATCTGGGCTTCATTAACACTGGCATTATTAACGGTGCCCGTTGTTATCGTATCAACCGAAGAAGGTCTTGCACGTATCCCGCGTAATTTGAGAGAAGGCAGTCTGGCTTTAGGTGCGACAAAAATAGAAACCCTGTGGCGTGTTGTTTTACCGATGACCAGTCCGGCTATTATGACCGGATTAATTCTTGCTGTGGCACGTGCCGCTGGCGAAGTGGCACCGTTGATGTTAGTCGGCGTAGTAAAGCTGGCGCCGGAATTACCGTTAGATGATAATTTTCCGTTCCTGCACATGGAGCGGAAATTTATGCATCTTGGTTTTCATATTTTTGATGTTGGTTTTCAAAGTCCAAATGTAGAAGCAGCAAGACCTCTGGTTTATGCGACTGCATTTTTACTGGTACTGGTTATCGTTTTACTGAACCTTAGTGCGATTATGTTGCGTAATCGTTTACGTGAAAAATTTAAAGCGCTGGATGTATAGTCTGGCAAGACTCTCAAGTCGGAGTAAACTCGAATGAGTGAAGAAGTATTAACACATGCAATAGATAAAAGTATTCTTTCATCCAGTGGTAAGTCACTGTCGCTGGAAAATGAAGATATCTGTATTAACGTAAATGATTTAAAATTATCATATGGTGAAAAGCAGGCGCTACATGGCATAACAATGCCGGTTCCGCGTAAACGTGTCACTGCATTTATCGGCCCAAGTGGTTGTGGTAAGTCAACCTTGCTGCGTTGTTTTAATCGCATGAATGACCTGGTTGATAACGTCAGTATCGATGGCGAAATAAGAATTGATGATGAAAATATTTATCATCCAGATGTTGATGTCTCTGCCTTGCGTCGTCGCGTTGGTATGGTGTTTCAGCGACCTAATCCGTTCCCAAAATCTATCTATGAAAATGTAGCTTATGGTTTGCGTTTACAAGGAATAAAACAGCGCCATATTCTGGATGAGGCAGTTGAGCTATCATTAAAGGGTGCGGCGCTCTGGAATGAAGTTAAGGATCGCTTGCATGAGAGTGCGTTAGGTCTTTCGGGTGGTCAGCAGCAACGTTTGGTTATTGCGCGCGCAATTGCAATAAAACCAGAAGTATTATTGCTTGATGAACCGGCTTCTGCACTTGATCCTATTTCAACGCTGAAAATTGAAGAGCTGATTTATGAACTTAAATCAGAATACACAATTGTTATTGTCACGCATAATATGCAACAAGCGGCCCGTGTATCAGATTACACGGCGTTTATGTACATGGGTGATTTGATAGAATACGGTGCGACTGATAATCTGTTCACTAATCCTACCGAAAAACAAACAGAAGATTATATTACTGGTCGATACGGTTAATAAAAGGTGTCACGAATAAAGTGGTTTAATTAAAAATCAAAGGTTATACGATGGATAACTCACATATTTCACAACAGTTCGATGAAGAACTGGAAGATGTAAAAAATAAAGTCCTGACCATGGGGGGACTGGTAGAAACCAATGTGCAAAATGCAATTATTGCTCTGGTCGAAGGTAATATTGAGCTGGGCGAACGCGTTGTCAACGAAGACTATAAAGTAAATGCTTTAGAAGTTTCCATTGATGAACAGTGCATGCAAATTATTGCAAGACGCCAGCCTACAGCCAGCGACTTACGCCTGGTTATGATGATTGTTAAAACCATCACAGATATTGAACGTATTGGCGATGAAGCTGAAAAAATTGCACGCATGGCGATTGAACTGGCTGATATGGAACGACCTAAAAACCAGTATCAGGAAATCCAGCATTTAGGTGGTCATGTGCAAAAAATGTTACATGATTCACTTGATGCTTTTGCACGAACAGATGTTGAAGCAGCATTACATTGTGCAGCAGAAGATGCAAAAATTGATGCTGAATATGAAGCTGCAATGCGTCAGATGATTACATTGATGATGGAAGATACGCGCAATGTTCGTCGTGTATTAAATACAATCTGGTCCGCTCGCTCGCTTGAACGTATCGGTGATCATTCAAAGAATATATGTGAATATGTTATTTATATGGTGAAGGGCAGGGATGTTCGTCATACGACGATAGAGCAGATGCAGGAAGAGGCATTAGGTAAGTAATAAAAAAGCCGGTTATAAACCGGCTTTTTTATTGGCTGTACTATCTATTTAAGCTGCTGTTTCAAACCGTTTGCTATTACGGTTCTTCCACATTTCTTCAGCCAATTTCAAAGCGGCATCTTGAGTATCCGCTTTCTCCATTAGACGTAAAGCAATAGCGGTTGTACCAATGATGGCGCCTTCGGCGTATTCATTTTCATTTGTACCATTCCACATAGAAATTAGATTGACGGCATCCAGTTCTTTTTCTTTTACGTGGCGACGTTCAAACATTGCCGGCCATTCTTCTTCACTCATTTCTTGATTATGTACGTAAGAAGCAACACATTTAGTATCAGGGTTACGTTCTACTTCACCTGCTTCACCTTTGAAAACAACCATGTGCTTTTGATCAAGAATTTTTGATGCTTCTTGGTGTACGCTTTGGTAGCCAGGGTGGAAGATGGCTTGAATTGAATAATCACTGGTGAATGGATTAATCATTCGGCCAACCGTGTGTAACGGTGAACGTAAACCAAGTAAAGGGCGTAATTCTAAAATGTATTTAAGCTTGTCGCTCATTGCCTGAATTGGCATGTAAGAGAAGTTTGTTGCAGCTAATGCAGCTTCTGCCTCTTTCATTGAGTTACACATCTTAATGCCAAGTGTTTCCAGTGCTTCACTGGTATACATACGGCCTGGCGTGTGTCCTTCAGCACCATGCATGCATACCTTATAGCCATTTTCAGCTAATAGAAGGGCGCTTAGTATGTACCATGGTGAATGACGACGTTTACCAGCGTATGAAGACCAGTCCAGATCAACATGTACACCTTCAGGTAAATCAAGGTTCGCGCGAATAGCCCGGACAAAACCTGCCACTTCTTCAGCGGTTTCTTCTTTAACGCGTAGCAGCATCAAAAATGCACCTAATTGCTCAGGCTCAACTTCACCTTTAACAATCATGCTCATGGACTCGAAAGCTTCTTCTTCGGTTAGAGAGCGGGAGCCGTTTTTACCTTTACCTAAAATACGGACAAAGGGTGCGAATAGGTGTTCTTCTTGCATGGTTATTCACCTTCAAAAGTGAAAAAGCCCCGTCGGTTGACAGGGCTTAATTAAATATTGCTAATATTGTACTGAAAATAGTCTAAATGACCAAGTTTCCTGTCATATTTATTGCACCATCATGATCAGCAATATAACAAATCCAATGACAGCAGCTATGGGTATCAGGAAAGACATCCAGTCACCTTTTTCAGCCTTAGGGCTGTTGGCAACGGCATGTTTGACCCTTGGGTATAAGAAGAAGGCCATAGCACCGAGAAACAGTACGCTGGTTATTTGCATCCAATCCATAAAAACCTCAATAACTTCAGCTCTTGCGCATCTAGGCGCCTGCTGAATAAGACCACCAAGGATGGTGGAAGTGCAGAAAATGCAGGGGCAATTTTTGCCCGTGCTCCTGTACATAAAAAAGCCCCGCCAAACGATCGAATGACGGGGCTTTTTATAATTTAAATCAATGACTTATCAATCATCACCACTAAAAGCGCCTAACAGGTGTAGCAGTGCCTGGAACAAGTTAATGATAGACAAGAACAGGCTAGCAGTTGCCATGATGTAGTTAGTTTCACCGCCATGAATGATATTTGAGGTTTCCCAAAGTATTAAACCACTCATAATCAGTACGATTGCAGCATTAAGTACCAGGAACATAACCGGCATTTGCAGGAAGATGTTAGCGATTCCAGCAAGAATCACGACCATCAGGCCAACCATCAGGAAGCCACCCATAAAGCTGAAGTCTTTCTTAGTTGTCAGTGCGTAACCTGATAAACCTAAGAAGATAACACCAGTACCGCCCAGAGCCGTCATCACGATGTCGCCATTAACAGCAAGGTAGTGATTAATGATTGGGCCAAGGCCAAGACCAAGCAGACCAGTAATTGCGAAAATAACAGGGATACCTGTTGCAGAGTTAGCAGTACGAGGTAATACGAACCAGAGCATAACTATGGCAACGATATCAGCACCCAGCGCCATGCCGTGGCCAAGATTCATCATGATGCCAACAAACGCCATGATACCTGCGAATATCAGTGTCATTGAAAGTAATGCATAGGTATTACGCAGTACTTTATTGGTTGCTAACTCAGAAGTTTGAGTTGTAGAAATATTCATAGGATCCATTGGTTTTCATCCAGTAGGTTGTTGATTTACAATAAATTTAAACATAACACATATAGTGAGACAACCCAATAAATAAAAGGTTTCAAAAAGGCTGGCATAACCGTAATGAAACAGGTATTATTGCGGCCTTCGAAAATCTGCTCACAACGAGAGTTCGGCAGATCGCAGTGAAAACTGCCTACAATTCGAAGCTGGAGAGGTGACAGAGCTGGCCGAATGTACCGGTCTTGAAAACCGGCGATGGGAAACTATCCGAGGGTTCGAATCCCTCCCTCTCCGCCATACAAACAAAAAAGCCCCACCTGTTTTTCAGGTGGGGCTTTTTTGTTTGTATGGAACGGGACGGACGAGAACCAGAGGAAGGGTTCGATTATTTCGTCAGGAACGAAATAACGTGAGCGAAGTGAATCCGCAAGACGGGCACAGGGAAGTTGCCGCAATCCCTCCATCAGACTTCTTCTATGCCTAAGGTATAAGATCATTCAATTTTTCTTACTTTGGATTTAACAAATTTAATAATTTCAAAAATAATACCTATTTAGGTCTGCTATTCAAAAAGTCTTAATGTAAACTTTTGTGTACCTTTAAGAACTGAGAAGGAACTCAATCATGCTGCAACTCCGACCCACATGTGAACATTGCAATAAAGTCCTGCCTCCATATTCTATTGAAGCTATGATCTGCAGTTATGAGTGTACCTTTTGTTCTGACTGTGTTGAGAAGGTTCTGGAAAATGTTTGTCCAAATTGTGGTGGGGGCTTTTCATCACGTCCTGTACGGCCAGCGTCAAATCATAAAGACAATAACTATCTTGGGCATGATCCTGCTATTAATAAAATCACCTATAAACCTGTTGATATTGAACAGCATAGAATTTTCGCTGAGGAATTGAAAACTATTTCGCCAGAGAAGCGATTGCAACAACAGAGCTGGGAAGAGAGAGTATGAAAGCAAAATGGAATAAAAAGCTATTGGCAGAAAGTAATGAAACTATTGTCGTAGAAAATAATCACTATTTTCCCGCTTCATCTTTGAATATGGAATTTTTCAAATCAAGTGATACACATACACATTGTCACTGGAAGGGAGAAGCAAGCTACTACTCTGTTGTGGTTGATGGGCAGGAAAATAAAGACGCTGCCTGGTACTACTCTGAACCGAAAGAGGCGGCAAAAGAAATAAAAGATCATGTTGCCTTCTGGAATGGGGTAGAAATTTCAGAATGATTAAAACTAATTCTATTGATCACGTTTGTCTATGGGTTTACTCTCTTACTGATTCCAAAACATATTATGAAAAAGTATTTTGTTTTTCATGTTCATACCGGGATGAACATGAAAATACACTCATAGTCGAATCTGATGACGTGCATTTTTTTCTTTGTGAATACAGGGAGAAAAATGATTTAATTAACAAGCAGCATATCTCTTTTAATGTGGATTCCTTAGACAAAGTTGTACAGTCACTTATATCCCTTGGGATTACAGATTATAAACAGGGTAAAGTGGATTGTTTTTCAGATAAAAATTATAAATGGTGTGAATGGAGTGATCCCAGTGGAATTCGTCTCGAATGTGTTGAGTTAATATAAGGGGGTTTATTGTGAGCGAACAATCTCAGTTGGTCTTAATGGCCGAATATAACCGGCTAATGAATCAACGAATTATAAAAGCATCATTAACATTATCTGATGCATCACTGAATGAAGATAAAGGTGCTTTTTTCAAATCGGTTTTAGCTACACTTAATCATATTATGATAGGTGATATATTATGGATGAAACGTTTTTCTGAATTTTCTTCGAATGTATCATCTCTAATGCCGTTAAGTGCTATAGAAAAACCAGAATCACTTGATCAGATTTTGTTTTCTGATTTGAAGACGTTTGAACAGGAAAGAGTCCGCTTAGATAATGTTATTATTAACTGGTGTCACGAGTTAACAAATGAAGACCTTGATAAACCTCTGGCATATACGAACTTTAAAAGAGAAAAACATAATAAGCGGTTAGGAGATGTGGTGTTACATGTATTTCTACATCAGGTTCATCATCGAGGCCAGGTGACAACGTTATTATCTCAGGAGGGAATCGATTTTGGAGAGACGGATTTACCTGAAATTGTTCCAGAAATGACATGTTGAAACTAACAGAGCCATAGAGGGTAAAATAGTGCCATTGATAGAGTTTTCAAATAAAGAAAAAGAAATTATTATCCGTAAAGTGCAGCTGTATTTTAATGATGAGCTTGATCAGAAAATAGGTCAGTTTGATGCTGAGTTTTTACTTGATTTT
>Ga0316206_1003050_pt1 | contig 9978 bp, 8 predicted proteins | sample 6monthpyrite_MG_FD_204942 | JGI IMG/M metagenome (GOLD analysis project Ga0316206, IMG submission 204942) | Microbial mat bacterial communities from mineral coupon in-situ incubated in ocean water Damariscotta River, Maine, United States -... | ecosystem: Environmental > Aquatic > Marine > Coastal...
TTCGATTATATGAATTTACCAATGTCAAAAAGTGTGCTTTTCGAAGAAGATTACCTCGATGAGTTTAATACTAATTTTAAGAGAAAATTTGGGCTTGAATTAGCAATTCCAAAGGACTTCGCCGGAATTGATACTGGCTTAATTCTCTATTCTGACGACACTCGCAAAAGCATTGGTAGTAGAAAAGTATGGTTTCAATTCAAAGGGATTGAAGCTGGTAAAAAAACATCTGATCGATATGATACTGATTCATACATTACGGCAAGAAATATAAAAATGACACATATCAAGTATTGGGGCAGCTTTGGTGACCCCGTATATTTGACAGTGTATAGTCAAAGAGATAATAAGTTTTACTATATTGATTCTGAGCAGATTCAATGTTTCTATGACGCTGGTAAAACTCAAACTGACATCAAAATTGAGAAGAGTGCTCTTCTCAATGATAGCTTCTTTGAAAATCAGCGATGTCTTGCCCCATCAGTCAGAGCTGAAGCTACTTACAAAGGTAGGGTTCTCGCTATAAACCTTGATCCTTTGAGAAGTTCAATTTCTAGGCTGGATCCAGAGACATATACAAATCTGATTTCACGTTTATTAACGTGCCATAATTTTATTGAGTCGAGTGTGTCATCTTTTTCTACAGGCGAATGTAAAAACGGGATTTTATTAGACTCCTTGGAAACGCCAATATATTGGACAATCAGCTATGGTTTTTCTGATTCAGTATACCGAGACAATGGACAGTTTGAGAACACTAGTGGTGAACTGGAAATTTATATTGTCCCAAATATAAATGACTTTGATTTTGAAGCACTGCCGACTATACCGAAGGGTAAGCAGGCGCTCCTTTTTTATAATTCCGAAGAGTCAGATGTTTTGTTTGGAAAAATGCGTTCAAAAAACATACTTCCAGTATCAAACCATTCTGTGACTTATAATTTAATTTTGTCTCCAATACTCTTTAATGAGTTTAAAACTGAAGTTAAATGGGAGACCATGAACTCGCCGATAAGTATTTCATAGAACAGTGTTTAAGAAAGATTTCCACCGCTCGGAATTTTCAATTTAAGTTGAGTTTTGTGTTTACGGTACATAGTTTAGGTTGGATGGTGGCGTTTCTCACTACTTAACGCGGCGTTGACGATCCGCTTTTGGCACATATGTGACACTGCTCCACTTTCCATTCCAATATTGGGCCATTTTTTAGACTTCCACTGTAGTTTATCTGCTGACTTTCTCGAATTCTTGTATTCGAATTATGTAACCATAAACCAGCATGATAATAAGCATTTCTTTTCATTCAGTTGGAACCTTTCTAAAGCAAGGCTTTTACAAAAAATTAAATAGTAAAAGCAAAAAGTAGATATTAGATCCATGCTTTTAATATGTTTTTAAAAAATTATTAGTTACGATGTTTAAATCGTTGAAATATCGCAGGAGCATAGCATTGGCTACCATTGTGAGTAACTGGTTTATTGTTTCAGTGATGGAGAAAGAGCATCGCATTGGATACGTAATTTACGGAATTGTAGAAGAAGACGAAAGACTTCGCTTTACGAAAGGTGATTACGTTTGCACAAGCAGAATTCTTAATATTGAACCGAAGAAAGGCTTAATTACGACTGTTTCTGGTAATTTATACCAACTATCAGGACGTGGACGAAAAGAAGTCATAAGTTCGGAAAATTTTGAGCTTATGAGAAATGGCCTTTCTCCTGACCAAATTAGAATGCTTACCAATAGCAATTGATATGCCCTAACTTAAACTTTCATATCACCAAAGTTAAGAAACCAGTGTTTTTGGTGTTGAAATAGATAATTAAATATTTAAAAAATAATTAAGGTATATACATGGATACTCAAACAAGAAATGGCTTAAATGCAATAAATGGTATGTCTAGTGAAGAGTTACAAGCATTTATCAGAGGACGATTATATAAGTTTGATGGAAGAGAAAGTACAAAGCTTCGATTCGAAATGAGCGGATATGAGAGCAATAAAGGTGAATGCACAGTACACAATATAAACATACTGAATTTGTTTGCAGATTTAGGGATATATGATTTTACGGAATATCTATTTTTGGACTTTTACAAAGGAATAGGGACTATTTACTTAAAATACTGGGGTGATATACAAAGCCATGAAGTAGAGGTTAGTGGGTATACAACATCAGGCATCATATTAAAGATTCTGAAGTTGACGACGCTTTCTGGTAAGTCAACACGACGTCGTGCTTAATCATAATCTGATTTAAAAGTGTCAATCATCGTATTAAATGTGTCAACATTCACATAATTAATGTCAAACATATTATGTGATGTTGGCTGTCAAAGTGGTTATGTTGAAAATTTATTGAAATTCTTTAAATAACAATGTTTTTAAGTTTATTTTTATGTGTCAATCTAAAATTCAACAGGATATTACAAAGCATTATTGGCCTGATGATCCGCTCAATGCGAAACCAACTAATAAAACCAAACGTCATATTAGCCCACTATAAAACTGTAATTTCTTAGCGATTCATTAATAACATTGGCAATTATGGGATAGGCCATACAATGTCATAAAAATATTGTAAGATAACGCACACTTTGTGACTGTGAATAACCTTAATTGATGATAACCGTAAACAAAAATGAGTACTGAAAAAAATGAAAACTCGTCGCTAGAGACCGAAACTGGCACGCGAAAAGTACTCACTTGGAGTTTAGTGACAGGATTGAAGCTACTACTTATTTTTACATTTACTGTATTTATTTATGGTATTTATTTAGACGGTAAAGTGACCGCCCGGTTTGAAGGTAAACGTTGGCAGTTGCCGGTGCAAGTGTACGGACAAGTGCTGCATTTTAACTTACATTCTCGCCTTAATTTAACCGAACTGGCTCAGCAATTACGCTTAATGGGCTATCAGCAAGTAACTACTGTACAGGCTATCAAACAGTTTTCGCTGTCAGCTGTACGTATTGAAATTTTTTTACCTGAGTTTAGATTTGTGGAGGGTTATCAGTCGGCGCAGCGAGTGATACTAGCGCAAACGAATAACAAGGTCAGCGGTTTATGGCTTGCACAAACGCCTGTAAACGAAATTAAAATTCCGCCTATGTTGTTAGCACGGCTGATCCCTGAAAATAAAGAAGATCGTGTTGTTGTGCCATTACAACAAGTACCTGAACAATTGTTGGATATGTTGTTGTTGGTTGAAGATAGAAATTTTTATTTTCATCATGGGGTTGTGCCTTTGGCAATTTTGCGTGCATTAGTTGCCAATTTAAAAGCGGGTAGAACAGTGCAGGGGGGCAGTACGCTCACTCAGCAGCTCGTTAAAAACATGTTTTTATCGCGCGAGAAAACCTTGTCTCGTAAAGTGACTGAAGCGTTGATGGCGCTGTTGTTAGAATATCATTACAGCAAAGATCAGTTGTTAGAAGCTTATATTAATGAAGTCTATTTAGGGCAACAATATGCCAATGGTATTTATGGCTTTGGCTTGGCAGCTAAATTCTTTTTCAATAAACGTTTGAATCAATTAACGCCAGCGCAAATGGCGTTGTTAATTGGCCAAATAAAAGGTCCCAGTTATTATGATCCTTGGCGTCATCCAGCGCGTGCTAAGCAGCGCCGAGATTTAATTTTGCAATTAATGTTTGACCAGCAAAAGTTGTCTAAGCAAGCTTATTTATTTGCGATTAATAGCCCGTTATCGATTCAGTCTGAAAAACATCATATTAGCCATGTTTTCCCAAGCTATTTACAATTAGTTAATAATGAATTGCGTTATTTATTACCTGATTTAGCGCAACAATCGGGTGTGCGGGTGTTTACTGGTTTTTCTGTTCGTTCGCAGCATTTATTAGATCAAACCATTCGCACAGATATACCGAAACTAGAAGCTGAGCACCATGCCCATCAACTACAAACAGCAATGTTAGTGACGGATATAACAACTGGCCAAATTCGTGCGTTAGCAGGTGGACGAGATCCTAGCTTTGCTGGTTTTAATCGTGCGTTAAGCGCGTCTCGACAAATTGGTTCGTTGATTAAACCATTGGTGTATGTGAGTGCGTTAGAACGTTACCAACAGTATAATTTGGCGACACCATTGGTAGATAAACCACTCACCATTAAAGAACCCAATGGACAACTATGGCAGCCTGAAAATTATGATAAACATTATTTACAACATGTGAGTTTACTTGATGCATTAGTAGAATCGAGAAATGTTCCTAGTGTAAATTTAGGTATGTCATTAGGTCTTGATACCATTTCAGCGGCATTGCCGATGCTGGGCTTTGGTCGTCAATTAACTTTGCGCCCGTCAATGTTACTTGGTGCAATTAATATGACACCGATTGATATTAATCAATTGTACTTATCATTAGCATCAAATGGTGCTTATCATACTCAACATGCTATTACCGCTATTGTTGCTGGTAATGGTGAGTTGATTTGGCAAGCCAATGAACAACCCGAGCAGCGCTTGTCGTTGGGCGGCGCTTATTTAATTAACTACGCCTTACAGCAAATCACTCAACGTGGCACAGCAAAGTCTTTAACGTGGCGTTTACCTAATCGATTATTGGCTGGTAAAACGGGCACAACCAATGATTTACGCGATAGCTGGTTTATTGGTTATGATCAACAAAATTTAGTCACTACATGGCTTGGTCGTGATGATGAACTCAGTAGTAAATTAACTGGTAGTAGTGGTGCATTAGTGCTGTTTGCTGATTTTATGCGTCAACAAGGGGTAGTTGATAAAGTCTTAACCATGCCTGCTGGAGTGGCAAATACTCGCTTTGAATTAGTCACAGGTAATGCGGTATCTGAACGTTGTGCTGATGATATTAAATTACCCGCCATTCAAGCGGGTATTGTTCAGCAGGTACATTGCTTAGAAAAAGCAAAACGCTCGTGGTTTGAGCGTTTATTTGGGGGTTAATTTATAATTGAGCGAAACAACGATCTGCAATTTCTAATGTTTTTTCAATAATATCATCGGTGTGTGCAGTTGATACAAAACCTGCTTCAAATGCTGAGGGTGCTAAGTACACACCTTCATTCAACATTAAATGAAAAAAGCGTTTAAATTTTTCGGTATCGCAATGGGTAGCTTGCGCAAAACTGGTAATGTTAGGTTGATCGGTGAAGAAAAACCCAAACATACCTCCTACATAGTTAATGCTTAATGACACACCATTACGCTCTGCGGCGGCTTGTAAGCCCATCGCTAAACGCTCAGTCGTTGCGCTCAGTTGTTGATGCTTATCACCTTGACTTAATTCGGTTAATGCCGCCAAACCAGCAGCCATCGCAATAGGGTTGCCTGATAAGGTACCAGCCTGATACACAGGACCAGTTGGAGCAATATAATCCATGATTTCGGCTTTACCACCAAACGCCCCCACAGGCATCCCGCCGCCAATCACTTTACCCAACGTGGTTAAGTCTGGAGTAATACCATAGTGAGCTTGTGCACCACCAAGGGCAACACGAAAACCTGTCATCACTTCATCAAAAATTAACACACTTTGGTATTGATCGCAGATCACTCGTAAGCCTTCTAAAAATCCGTCTACAGGAGGAATACAGTTCATATTGCCAGCGACAGGCTCAACAATAATACAGGCAATTTGATCGCCACATTCAGCAAAAATTTGTTTTACTTGCTCTATGTCATTGTAGCTAACGGTAAGGGTATGTTTTGCAAAATCAGCAGGAATACCTGGTGAGTTCGGAACGCCCATGGTTAACGCGCCTGAACCGGCTTTAACTAACAATGAATCGGCATGACCATGATAGCAACCTTCAAATTTCAAAATTTTGTCACGACCAGTATAACCGCGTGCTAAGCGAATAGCGCTCATTGTGGCTTCAGTGCCAGAGCTAACCATCCGTAGCTTTTCCATTGACGGAACTAATTCACTAACTTTATTCGCCATGATAATTTCAAGTTCAGTGGGTGCGCCAAAACTTAAGCCTTGTTGCGCTGTACTAATTACGGCGTCTAAAATTGCTGGGTGATTATGGCCTAAAATCATTGGCCCCCATGAACCAACATAATCAATATATTGCTTGTCATCAGCATCGGTAATGTAAGCTCCTTGCGCATGCTTAATAAAGCATGGTGTACCGCCAACGCCATTAAATGCTCGCACTGGTGAATTTACTCCACCGGGAATATGTTGTTGTGCTTGTTGAAATAATTGCTCTGAATGACTCATAAACGTAGTGTCCTGCTGGTTATTTTGGAGTAAACCAAGTGATATTTTTTTCGTGTTGCGTGAGTAGTTGGTCTACATCAAGCGTGAGGGCAAATAATGCCATTCGTACTAATACGCCATTCTGTGCTTGACGGAAAATTGCTAAGTTTTCTAAGGTATTTAAATCAGTATCTAGCTCGTTCGCTTCTGGTCGTGAATCACGCGGTAATGGGTGCATAATTACCGTGTTTTCTTGACAATATTGTTGGTAAATTTGTCGATTTAAACTAAAGTGGCCGCGATATAAATCAGCCTCATCATTACTGGCAAAGCGCTCTTGTTGGATGCGGGTTTGATAAATAACGTCACAAGTTAAGTTACCAGCCATTTTATCGGTTAATATCACCTTATGACCTGCGTCTTCTAGTGTCGCAATAACACTATCGGGCATTTGTAAGGCATCGGGTGCTACCATAGTAACGGATACTTGTTTATATAGACTAAGTAGTTTCGACAGCGAATGTACGGTACGACCATGTTTTAAATCGCCCATTAAGACAATATTTAAATTATCTAAGCCCTTATTAAAACGAGACATTTCCGACTTAATAGTGAATAAATCAAGCAACGCTTGAGTTGGATGTTCGTTCGCGCCATCACCACCATTAATTACTGGTACATTGCTTCCTTCAGCAAACTCAGCAACGGCATGCATTTTGGAATGACGCATGGCGATCACATCTGAGTAACCGCTAATGACTTGGGCGGTATCGAATAATGATTCGCCTTTACTTAATGACGAGTTTTCTTCACCTACCGTTTCACGTACATGCCCGCCTAATAAGTTAAAGGCCGCACCAAAACTAACCCGAGTGCGGGTGCTAGGTTCAAAAAATAAGTTATTTAAAATGGCACCTTCGAGTACAGTGCAGCGCTTTTTACGGGTTGCGTAAGGGATCATTTGTGCTGAAACTGATAATATCTGTGCTATGGCGTCACGATCAAATTGAGCGACAGATAGGATGTGACTACCTTTAAAATTCATCATTGGCATGGCCTAAGTAGTTCGCATTAATTGTTAATTGCGAGCTTGTATTTATACGTCCGGCTAAAATTGTCGCGCAATATAGCATAAATGACGATTTTTGAGAATAGCCGAGCATGTTGTGGTGTAAGCTAACGTGCGTGGGCAGTTAAAATGGCTTTACATAAGCTAAGATCACAATAATAAAGAGTGCAATTACTGGTAATTCATTAAATAATCGATAGAAGCGTCCAGAACGGGTATTGCGATCATCCTGAAATACCGCTACTAAATGAAAACAATATCCATGATAAATAAGTAAACCAGCCACCAAAACTAATTTAACGTGTAACCAATGAGCCTGTACAAACCAGGTTAAACCATAGGTATAGATTAACGCGATTCCGAACGCTACGGTAAGCAATGCAAAAGGGGTAATAAAGTACAACAAACGTTTCTCCATACCTTTTAGCTGTGTTTGTATGGCTTTATCATCGGTTTCAGCATGATTAACAAATAATCGTGGCAAATAAAAAATGCCAGCAAACCATGACACCATAAAAATAATATGAAAAGCTTTTAGCCACAATATTGATTGCATGGGGTTCCTTATTTTTAAGCGTGTTGATTATCTAATAAATAACTTCTGATTTGTTTAAAGGTGATATAGCCTTCAAGCTGTTGGGTATCGTTGATAATATAAACACCGCCAACGCGAACGGCATGCAGCATTAAATAGGCTTCAGCAAGAGTGGCTTGTGAACTAATAGCTAATAAAGGTTGCTTATTACCCGGCTTACTCGCTTCTACCAAAGTGTATTTGCTTTGTGGTTCACTATTATCTTGAAAAATAACGGCTGAATATTCGGTTAATAATGGCACTATATTCGTTGTTTCAGGCGCATCAGTGGTGCAATAAAAATTGCTTTGCATAAATGATAACACCCCAATATTTTGCAACGCAGTTTCTATTGGCGGGCGTTGATAAGGTAATTTCTGCCAATCTAATTGCATGGTAAATACTGATTTATTATTGAATAATTGTCCCGAAATTAAGCACGCTGTGGTGATGATCAACATCGCCGGTAGTACAATATTTAATTGATGGGACAGTTCTACCACGGCTAATAATGCGGCTAATGGAGCATTTAACGTGGCCGCCATAAATGAGGCCATGCCTAATAACGTTAAGTCATTCAAATATTGCAATTCAGGAAACATAGCGGTTAACAACAAACTACAACAGGCTCCAGCAATTGCGCCTATGCCTAAAATAGGTCCAACAATACCACCGGGTAAACCTAAACCAATTGCAGCAATGGTCATTATGAATTTAGCTACCAGAATAGCCAAAATCATTGTTAAATCACCCTGTTGTGATTGTAAAAAATCAACAGCACTTGAACCTGTGCCCATTGCATAAGGTACGAAATAGCCCAAAGTACCGGTGATAAACGCCGCTAAAGTAAAGCGGGTAATAATATGCCAATGTTCAAAGTGTTTTAAAATAAGTATGATGTATCGATTGAAAGCGGCGGCAAGTGCGCCAATTAATATACCAGAGAAAATAATGATGGGTAATTGTTGATAATTAACGACCATATCCGACACAAACTGATAGTCATAAGTAGTACCAAATATTTGACTGGTGAGCATAGAACCGATAATGGCCGCTAACATAATCGGAATAAACATTTGAATGTTGTACTCGCGCAAGATAACTTCCATTACAAAGATAACCGCCGCAATAGGTGTGTTAAAACAAGCGGCAATGCCAGCCGCAATACCTGATGCGCATAAAGTACGAATGCTGTTAAAGGGCAAATTCAAGTGCTTGCCAATATAACTACTAGCGGCGGCACCAAGATGAACTACTGGGCCTTCACGACCAACAGAAAAACCAGTTGAGAGCGAAACTACACCACCAATAAATTGATTAAAAGTATTGCGAAACGGCATAATTCCGTAAGCTACTTTTAACCGGTGTAATACAAATGGGATACCAGTTCTTACATATTGATAGCCAGTTAGCCAACTGAAAAATAATATGATTAATGCGCCAAGAATAGGTAAATCAAAACGACTTATAGCAGATAAACTGATATAGTTGTCGTTGATAACTGAAATAAAACGCTGGATCATTTCAATGGTGGCAAGAAATAAAATAATGAATAACGCCGCTACGAGTCCGCCGAGTGAACATAGCAAACATAGCTGCCACGACACTTTTGCGTAAGCCAGTTGTTTACGAAACGAAGACAAATTCATCATAAATTATTGCTTGAGTAATCTCGCGTTTGCACAATAGTGTGCAATACGCTGGTTAATGATAAGAAATGGTTTTTAAACAGATACTATAATACTTTAAATATGAAATGGTTAGCAAAAATTAATCTACGGGTGATGATTCAGCAGCTAGGTGCCTTACAGAGCGCATTATTAATTATGTTTACGCTGCTCATTAGTCTGTATTGCGGTTATCGACTGGGTAATTATTATCATGGTTATCAAAAGCAGCAAATTAATGTTAAAAATCAACAATTAACCAAGCTTTATAAGCAAGTTGATCAATCGGTAAAACAAATCCATTATTTGCAAGTTGAGCTAGATATGGAAAAATTAGCCAATCAACATGCGTTGGATAACATGAAAACAATGGAAGCCGAGCAATATCGAATCAAAAAGCAATTGGCATTTTATGAAAAAGTGATGGCACCTGAAAAACGTGCCGATGGTGTTGTGTTA
>Ga0316206_1003051_pt1 | contig 9975 bp, 10 predicted proteins | sample 6monthpyrite_MG_FD_204942 | JGI IMG/M metagenome (GOLD analysis project Ga0316206, IMG submission 204942) | Microbial mat bacterial communities from mineral coupon in-situ incubated in ocean water Damariscotta River, Maine, United States -... | ecosystem: Environmental > Aquatic > Marine >...
ACGGCTTCTCTTTTGAACTCAATACTAAATTCTTGTCTTTCTTGTTTTGCCATTTTCTCTCTCCTGGTGGCATAATGCCCCCTTTAGAGAGTGTGCGTCAAACTGGGGTAGGTTTAATTTGACCCCTTATTCTTTTCTTATTCTTATTCACCAAAAAAATTAAGAGATCTGAGGGGGTAAGTTTTGATCGCTTGAGCATATGATTAAATAATAAACTCTCGATAATTTTTGCTTATAATCGAAATTCGTATTAATACTATGAATTCATGGAGGTTCTTATGTTAAATCAAGAAGCATGGGTAAATGTTGTAACCAACCCGTTAGGTATGTCAGCGTTCGCGTTATTTCTTGTGTTCTTAGTGTTAACGCGTACTGCGATATCTAGAGAAAGGCGATGGCTTTCACCTGTCTTTGTCGGCATTGCTGTTATTACGCTTCTAAGTGGGCTAGCTCTTTCGTATAAGAGCTATCATACAAAATCTGTACCAGAAACTGTAAATGTGGAGCAACCGAGTGGTACGACGATATTTATTGATGCAGAAACGCATGGTAATAAATCACCTGTGATCGGTAAGGTTGGCGGCGATTTAAATATTGGTGGCGATACATCTGACGTGCCAAATGATAGTGATAAATAGTGACTGAAAGTACAGTGAAAATCAGGCAATCTCTTTTTCTGTTACTTATTTTCTTCAGTAGCGTCTATGCTGAAGAACAAGTTAATATCAAACTGACCACCAGTGCAGTCTGCAGTCCTGCAATAGGTATCAATAATGGAAAAGTAGTTATTAATTGCACTGATCCGGAATTAGAGGCTAAGGTGCGTTCTTTACCTGATTTATCTGGTTACAATGCAAATATGTCACAGCTTGCTGAATTGGGAAAAGAGTCATCCATATTTGAAGAAAAATTATATCAATTGGAAAACGATAGCCAAACCAGTACAGCGGATATAAACCAGCTTAGAGACCAACACCGATTAGCAGAAGTACAGTACACTGAATTATACCAGCAACATGTTCAGTTAAGTTCTCAGCTAGCTAGTGTGCTTGCACGATTACCAGAAATAGTCGAAGAAGAAATATCTACGACCATTCCAGAGATTAGCGCTTCGTTAGTCGAATCTATATATGACCAACAATTTCAAAAACACACCAAAAGTTTTTTCTTTAAAGTTGACAATCGATTAAATAGTCAAAGTAATCGGTTAGATAATCTCGAAACTCGAGTCTATGCATTAGAAAGCGATGTATCATTCTTAATGAATGAATACTTAAATGGACGACTACAAAACCATGTGGGATTTTTTGGTCTTTCAGTTGGTGGTTTATATATTTCAGAAGAATGGCAGTCTCGAATTGGTATTGAATACGAGTTACTGTTACCAAAATCCAAAATACTCGGTTCACTTGGAACTGTATACATTGAATTAGCGAAACTAGACTGGACGGAGACTCAGGAATACCTGACTCTTTCTGGTATTGAACCAATTAGTGTCGTGGATAAACATAAGCTTAATTTACTAAATGTTGGTAGCCGTTTATTTTTTCATGGTTGGTCAGATGATTTACAGTCTTATTTAGTTGCTTCATTTGGGCATTCAATAGCTAGTAATGAAGACACATTTAGTTACAGCATTGGTATTGGAACTGAATATTTCCGTTCGAGTACTCGAGTTTCTTTTGAGGTACGCTGGGAAGGGTTTTCCAATATATCGCATGAAGAAATTACATTCAACCCACTTGGTGATGCTTCTATTGCAACAATATCTGAAAGTCGTGATGGATGGTATGCGGGTATAAAAATTGCATTCCAATAATATAAAAGTGTAATGGCCATGAGAAATTTATACGTAATTTTAAATATATTAATTCTATTTATCATGTCAGGATGTGGTGTTGGTGGTGGTGCCGCCGGACCTGAGAGCAGTAATACAACATATGTGAATGCAGTGGACGGCCTTGATCAAACGGGATATGGACTAACACGAGCAGAACCATACAAGACGATTACGTATGCTTTGGCCCAAGAAACAACTAAAAGTACAGTTGAGGTTGCTAATGGTACATATGATGCTGCGAACGGTGAACAATTCCCCATTATTGTACGATCAGGAACAAAATTAATTGGCGAAAAAATTAATTTAGATTTACAAAAATATGCTTTGATCTCAGGCACAGGTGACTTTAATAGCTCGCATGTCAATGGTGTTAGTACAGCTGCTGTTGTATTAGATAATGCTGCTGAGATAAAAAATTTAGTAATTAATTCAGAAAGCGGTGTTGCCTTGTGGTGCGAAAATGCTAATGACATTACATTAATTATAAATAATGGTTTCATTAATAGTCATGTGGGAATGACTATTGTGGGTGATTCAGCCCCGTTATTATTGGATAACGTGATTAAAGATAATTTACAGTCTGGAATCGAGATCTTTGGTAGTGCTAAACCTGTCCTACTAAATAACAATATTAATATGAATTCAGTCGGAATCTTCATTAATGATCATGCCATACCGAGTTTCGGTGGCGAAAGTGGTGGAGGCAATATTGTTTTAGATAATCTTCTTTGTGATCTTCTACATTCAGGTGTCGAAGCGATTACTACTATAGGGACAAGATGGGATCTCGACGTTTTTGATTTTTCAATCTCTTCAACTTGTACAGCCGGCAATGAGATGGTTGTTGATGGTGCAGGCTCTGTTAATTATCAATTTATTCCCCCACAGGATTCATTACTTTTCCAGAATAAAAACCGTATTCGATTAGATCAACCTGGTTTCGGTGAAGTCATTTTTACTAATGAGCCAAATTTTGTATGGGCTGACTCAAGTGCAAAAATTACAATAGTAGCTGTTTGGGAACAACCACCGACAGTAACATTGGATGGCGTAGCAGATACAGGAACCTTATATTGGATTTGGCACTCTGGTCTTGGAACAGGTGGTTCGGGTTTTGTTCAATTTAATGATGGAATATCACTTGTAGATGGTGATTTCAACAACACACAGCCTCCAATTTTACTTGAAAATGGTAGGAGTTATTATTGGGCTGTATGGGGATGGGATGAAAACGGAAAAGAAATTACTGCATCAAGTTCAGTTGGTTACTTTATAGTTTCGAATTAGTATAAAGGGTCGGTGATTAAAAATTAAAGGGGTCGGTGACAACTGAGAATCATTAGTATTATTATTTGTAACCGACCCCTTTAATTATTAATCCAAATATCTAATTACTATACAAATACAGCAACAAGTCAGTTTCATTCACCGGAATATAAAATCCATTTAACAATGGTGATTTAGAAAACAGGGATGCATCGTGTGTAGCACTACTCGATTGATAATACCCGCCTGAACTATCTATTGAGAATTGACTGCTTATTTCGTCTGGTAACCATGTGCTGAAATGGCTTTTCGGAATATTGGCCGTTTTACTGGCGTTTGTGGTTGACTGTTTAATAATTTCAATTATATCGTTTTTATCAAATTCTAATAATGCAATTAAGGCCCAGTCTTTAGGGCCGGGCACATTTGAATTGCCTTTTACTATATCGCCTGTTTCCCATGTGGCTTTAATGGGAGTTTTGGGTAAGTTGATAAATTTTTGTAGTGTATCGATATCAGTGTTTGCTATTGGCATCATTTTACCATTATTGTTGTCACTGCAACTTAATATTAAAAGTATCAGTGAAGTAATAAAGAGAAGTTTGTATTTATATTTTTGCATAAGTATTTATATTCTGTTTCTTAACCGTCTATTGTTATCAGGCTGTCTTTTTCGATCGGTGTTAGGGTTATCTGAAGACGTAACGCCAGGTGCTGCACCTCGCCAGGTAATAACTCTTACGGTTGTGGAGAAGTGATCATACTGATGCCCAAGGCCTGTTATTTCAAATCGTCCGTTATCTGAATCAGGGATGCCGGTAGCAATATCTTGCTGCCCATAGACGATTAAGAAAGGGTTGAAGTTGTATCTATCTTCTGCGTGTAAGGTCATTACCATTTTAAAATTAGGCGGGGTATGCTTACCACCTGTTACCGTCACTTTACCACTTAGCCAAATTAAATGCCCACCAATAGCTTTTTGCCAATTCTCAGTATCAGGATATGGGAATTGAGGGGAGGAGCCGCATGAAATTACAGAACCAGTGAGTTCAAAAGTCGTTGGTTTTTTATTGTTATGCCAAAGATCAACAGCGCCTTGTTGTATATCTAAAATCGCATTTCTAAGTGTTAATTTTCCGCTGTTATCATTCATAATATAGCGGTCATACAAAAATATTCTGGCTTGTCCATTACCTTCAAGGAAATGTCTATAAGCGGCTAATGCGTCAGTTAAGTCGGGTCGTATGGCTTCAGCACCCTCCAGCATCGCCTTCCATTTCGCTAACTTTAAATAATCATCTGAGGTTGGGGCGCTTTTACCTAATGTTAAAAAACCATTATCATGTTTGATCGATGATGGCCTTTTGGCAACGCCTTGTGCGTAGGTGGCAGTTTGAACGTAGCTTGTGACATTGGAGGCCTGTTCTCGAAATCTGGTTTTACTTGCCTGTTTAGGAATATTCTCTGGTGTACGTTCTCTGCCGGTTCTTGACTCTTCTCGGTCAGAAGTTCTCAGGTTTGGATTTCCCTTGTTTCTATCCGCCATGCTTATGTCCTATATGTGAAATTTGTACTCAATATTATAAACATTAAACGTCACAGTCAAATTAATGGGTTTAAATAACGGCTTTGGATCTGGTTTATGAGTGTTGTTTAACAAAATACTTAGGGAACTCATTTGATTTTTTTATTAAGTATAATCAGGCATATTCTGTTAAATAACGGGAGCAGAGCCTAATTGTTTCCAATATTAAATATTATTTAGTTTTACAATTTAATAATTTGACAACTATCTTTCAACTTGCTTACACTTCACTGGCGAGCGTTAACAACGTGCGCAACATTATATTTTTTAACACAGGTGGTTTGAGTGACCACAATAAAAAACAGGAGAAAAAGTGAATAAGTGGGGTCAGATGAAACTTTACAAACAACAGTGAGCGACTTTAAAGTATTAGAGTTTCCGGGACAGTATACTTAATTAATTTATATTTTTTGACAGGTCTCTCTTTGTGTAATAGGTATACTGCCCCGTAATTGACGTCTTACAAAGTAGGTAGTTGATTGGTAAAAGTTTCATCTGACCCCACTTTTGAAAGTTTCATCTGACCCCACTTTTGCTAAAAAACAGATATATTATCGATTATTGTTTTTTCTAATAGCCACATACTTAAATACCAGTTTCATAACAAACAGTGCAATATAGACAGTAGCAATTACAAACACAAACATCGTTAACTTTCGTAAATCTTCACCCGTAATCCAGGCAAAAAACAACATTAATAGCGCCATAATTAACAACCACATGGTTGCAATTGAGCCTATTCGAAGGTTTTCAAACTTGCCACCGCGTGCCAATTCATTTTCATAAAAATGCTGTACAGATGGATCAAGTTTAGATAGACCTGTTTCACGTGACTGTAATGGCATATCCATTAATTCATGGTGCACAAGTTTAAATAATGAATTTCGATAATGCTCTTCGCCGGGCTCAATTTTCACCGCTGCTAGCATATGTTCTGAAGCCTCATAAACTTTATGCTGTGAAGCTAAACACTCGCCTAAATTATTATGAATACTTGCATTATCCGGATCATGCCTTAATGCTTCTCGATAATGTATTTCAGCCTGTTTTTTCCTGTCCATATTAAATAGCATATCAGCCATTAACTCATGCAAATCGGCATTATCAGGATTTAGCTGAATAGCTCGTTCAGCAGCGGCCAGTGACTTTTTGTACTGGCCAGCATGATACTCAGCCCAGGCAAGTGTATAAAGATTAGAGGAATCATCCGGGTCTATAGCAATGGCCGCAAGCGCGTGCTTATGAGCTAAATGAAAATGGTGACTTCGCAAATACAACCAGGCAAGGCGAAAGTGAGCATGGTCACTATTGGGGTTTAAATGCAGTGCGGTTTGTGCGAAGTCTTCTGATTTTTTATAATTTTCAAGTGAAAAATAAGCATCAGCCAGTCGGCAATGTAACCTGTCATCATCCGGTGTTTCTGCAAGTGATTTAGATAATAACGGGATGGCTTGCTCATAGCGCCCAAGCTCCATTAACGCTTCAGCCTGATCACTTGTTCGTGCTGTTAACCTTACATCATCTGCCTCATCGTTCATATTTTTTGAGCCTGAAGGTACTCTAATAACTCATCGTAAACACCACCTTCATTAGCAAACATGGCGTAGTTTTTTGCCGTTTCGAACCAGGGTCGCGTACTTGGTTGTATTTCTTTTAGCGCTTTGTCAAAGTCACCCATATTAATAGGCCTGACTTTACCTGTCTCTATCGAGTCATGCATAGCATACTCCACAGCCGTCTCACATAAATGCGCAACATCTGCACCGGAAAACTGATCTGCCTTAAGCGCAATTTGCTGTAGATTCAAATCCTCGACCGGACGATCACGTAAATGATATTCAAGTATTTTTATACGAGCCTCAGCATCGGGTGGTAGCACCAGTGTAATACGATCAAAGCGACCTGGACGGCGCAAGGCCGTATCAACATCCCAGGGATGATTGGTTGCACCCAAAATAAATACATTTTTATTATCATTACCCACACTGTCCATTTCAGCCAGTAGCTGATTAACAATGTTACGCCCACCCGAGTTTTTCATCTGGCTACGTTTTTGACCCAGTGCGTCTATTTCATCGAAGAATAAAACCGCTGGCGCTTTACGGCGTGCGGTTTCGAAAATTTCATGTAGCTTTTTCTCACTTTCACCCAGCCACATATCCAGCACATCGGACAAACCGATAGACATAAAGGTTGCACCCAGCTCACCCGCCAGCGCACGTGCAATAAATGTTTTTCCACAACCCGGCGGTCCATATAGCAGCAATCCGCCTTTCAGGCTTTTACCATACATTTTCATCATATCCGGGTTTTTTAATGGCGCAAGAAAAGCCATATTTAAGCGTTTTTTAACAGACTCCATACCACCCACATCTTCAAGTGTAATCGGAGCATCGAAGTTTTCCCATGGGCCAACCGTTACATTTTCTGAATCATCCACGGCTTTTAATTTAGTTGGTTGGGGATTTTTATTTTGCTCCGAATTATTTTCTGTGTTTTCACTCGATGCGGATATGGAAGATATATTAGAGGGTGCAGCTACAGAATGCTCGCTATTAGAATTTTCCAGCGCACTTATCAACTGCTGATATCCAGTCGCCTTAACGTCATCTCCCAATTGACTAGCAGATTCAGCGGCACCTTTTAATGCGATTAGATTAGCCGGTTGTTTTTGCAGAATAATCTCATAATGACTTGCAGCGGTTTCAAAATCATTAGTCGCGAGTATTAACTCGGCAATATGTTGGCGCATTCCTAAATCATCGGGATTCTGCTCAAGTGCTATCAGTAGGGTATTTATTATGCTGTCAGTGCTCATACAGCAACTTCCTTTATTAGTTTATACATTTCAATAGTTTTTGAGCATATTATGACACATAAAAAAGATCAATCGAATTAATCAAAAATAACAATTAAAGAGCATGCTGACAAGTGTGAGTCATTAGTGATATTGGAGGGCTATTTTCGAAATCGGGTTTTACTTGCCTGTTAGGATTGTTCTCAGGTGTAGTTCTCTGCCGGTTCTTGATTCTTCTCGGTCAGAGGTGCTTTGATTTGGATTTCCATTGAGTCTATCCGTCATGCTTATGTCCTATAGGTGAAATGTGTACAAAATATAATAAACATTAAACGACACAGTCAAATTAACAGGTTTAAATAACGGCTGCGGATCAGGTTTATGAATGTTGTTTAACGAAATACTTAGAAAACTCGTTTGATTTTTTATTAAGTGTAATTATGCATGTTCTGTTAAGGGCATGTTCAGCTAAGGGCATGTTCTGTTAAGTAATGGAAGCAGAGCATAATTGTTACCAATATTCAAGGCTATTTAGTTTTACAATTTAATAATTTGACAACTATCTTTCAACTTGCTTACACTTCACTGGCGAGCGTTAACAACGTGCGCAACATTATTTTTTTAACGATGTGGTTTGAGTAACCACAAAAAAACAGGAGAAAACTATCGCCTAAAGCGAACATGAAAAAATAAAAAAGCACAGGCCCAAAGTGGTGACACACCTCAAGCCTGCTGACCACCACCAACTAAAACGGAGTTGATTATGGCTAAGACGCATTTTAAGCTAGGATCCCCTATTGTCGAGAGTTTTTTTTCGGCATTTTGTTATTTACCCTCTACATCCGCGTTATCGTCTGTTTTTTATGGCGTTATCGGGCGTTTTCATTCGTTGACATCACGTTATCTGTTCGGTTTTCTGGAAACCACGGGCGATTTTGTTCATTTTTTGATCAGACCCTTTTATTTCAACCGCGAGACATTGTGTTTGTTGAGGTTTTGCTGTGGGTGGAGGGTTATTAGGGGGCGTGTGTTTTTGTCGGGTGGTAAAAATGTATCAGGGCCCTTATTTGGGGCTCTGGTTTCCTTTTTTTGTTTTGGTGGAAGTTGTTGGTATGACGGGATTAGGAGAAAAGTCACATGTATGACGGGAATAAAAGAAAAGTCGCTGGATACCTGCCTGCGCAGGTATGACGGGCTAAAAAAAGAAAAATCGCTGTATACCGGTTTTTACAGGTATGGCGGTTGAATTTTTATTTGTTGTTTTGATGTTTAACTTTTTATAAGGAATTTTTATATGAGCAGTGATCAATCTGAAAAATTTTCTAAACAATCATTAAGCGGTTCTTGTGGGGTGCTTAAAACGCCGCTGCATTTTAATTCTTTTTCTGTGGGCGATGCGTCGGCGTTGTCGCCGGTGTTTAATATTAATTTGTATCAGCTGCGTTTAATGAATTATACGAAACACCTTAAACACCTGCTGGATAATCCGCCGGTTTTAAAAACGGATTGTGGGGGTGAATTTGATTATGAAAAACTCGATAACTATTTATGGGTGGTGGGTGAAATTATTAATAGCATTTATGAAATGCAAAATGAGAGTAAGCCGGATTGCAAATCGAATGCCAAATCGAATGCTAAGTCAAATGCCAAATCGAATGCCAATTCGAATGCTAAGTGAGGTTTATTGTGTGTGGTAATGGTTTTGTAAAAATGTTGTATCGGCAGTGTTTCCTTTAACAGTGGGAACGCAGAAAGTAATTGAACTTGGTAATTATACTGGGTAATTATACTCGTCAATTAAACTGGGTAAATAAACTGGGTAATTAATTTTAATAAGGACTTGATGATGATTTTAAAACAGCGGTTTTTAGAGGCAGTAGTTAAGGGTGAGTTGGGTAGCATAGAGGACAGGGGCGTGGTGGTTACGTTAAAAGGCTTTAAGAAATATTTTTCAGATGTTAAGACAGATTATATTAATTCGTTTTTGCCCGCATCTACCATTGAGCCCGGTCGGGTTGAGATGACCAAAACACGGTTTTTGCTGCGCATCGCGAGCGGTGTTTATATTGTGCATCCTGATGCGATTGATCAATTTATAGAGCAGCAGATGCTGAATGATGATGTTGGGGATGAAGCGGGTGGGGTTAAGGAGGGTGGTGAGAATGAATCCGATGATAATAAACCCGGTGATAATAAATCAGGTGATAAAGGCTCTGGGGTTTTGTATAGGGTTTGATGAGTTTGATTTGTTTTATCTTTAGCGTCCCGTTAAGAAATTTTAGTATGACTTAATATGTAGTCCTCATACCTGATCTGACAATTTACATAATAGCTTCAGACTAAAACTTACAGTTTGTTTAAAGATTAAAGTCTCAATTATCTCAGGTTAGCGGACTTTTTTGGCTCCCCTCTTAGAAAAAGAGGGAAGGCAGGTAAGACCAGAGGCTTTCAGGTTCGTAGTGATCAATATGTAGGAGTAGGGGGGAG
>Ga0316206_1003053_pt1 | contig 9963 bp, 9 predicted proteins | sample 6monthpyrite_MG_FD_204942 | JGI IMG/M metagenome (GOLD analysis project Ga0316206, IMG submission 204942) | Microbial mat bacterial communities from mineral coupon in-situ incubated in ocean water Damariscotta River, Maine, United States -... | ecosystem: Environmental > Aquatic > Marine > Coastal...
CAGCTTCAGGAGGATATACGGATTAAATGCGGGTGGGTTGCGCAATTATTCAGAGATTCCTATTAAAAATCACCACCCATTGCATTTCTGAACTTGATCTGTGGCGGAGGGGGGGGGGTATGCTGGTCTCAAATAATGCATGGAAGTGTTATTGAATGAACAATATCGAAATAAGGATATAAAAATGAATCGAGCAGCAATTGCCGCAATAGGTTGTGTCATTATCACACAAGGAATCACATACGGACAAGATGGCACAATTGACTGGAATACAAATACACAACTCCCTCCACTATCTGTATCACTTCAATCAAATTTCACCCCCTCCGAGGACACTGCGGGCTCATGGAATCTAAACTATACTGAGTGGCGTTCCGCCTCACCAGAATCTAATGTCCAGTATTTTGGCCATTCAAGCACATCTAACGGTGGATGGGAAGAGTTTGTGTTTAGCTCATGGTCTGATGACCCTTCTGGAATTGACCCATCAGTTGACCCGCATATGGAATTTATTTTTAACGATCCTTCCATATGGGGCGCATTAGATTTTTTCAATACCCAGCCATACACAATAACTTCTATGGACATCAATGTCTCATTGTGCATTGATGAAGGATGCGTCCAGACTGTTCCTGAGAGCAATGTATTCGACAACACCAACGCTCTTTATATCATGGAAGAAACCACAGCAACTGCCACAATCCCATCCAAGATCATCCGAACTGCCACATTAGAATCTGGCGTAGCGGGACAAGCCTTAGTCGATTCACTCTGTGCTGAGGGCAAGACAGATAAACAAATTGACAGTGAATACCCAGGGCTTCTAGTTCCGGCAGACTACTATTATGTCGCGCCCGCCGTGATTACCAATGCATATTTCAACCTTTTCGTGTACACCGTCTACAATGACGAGGGCCTTGTTGTCTCAGGGGAAGAAATGATTCTGTTTTTGGAATCTAAAAATGCACCCGAGCAACTGATATACGAAATTGTTAATGGACTCCCGCTATCTCCAACCCCTTCCTATCTTTTGAACGGCGACGAGGGCGGGTCAGACCATGACTACAAGGACATTGCAATTGATGTCGAAGCCACCGGCGCGGCTGAAGTGTCAACAACCATGGGAGTGACCACAGTCAAAGTTAATGGCGAGGTTACAGTAAAAGTAAGTGGCAATGTAGGCCAACTTCAAGACGGCGGAGAGGCTTTAGTAAACAAAGTCGCCGAGACCTTTGAAGAGGCATTGAATACCGTTGTGGAAACAGCAGAAGAAAATGCAAACAGTGGCCCTTCAATATCTGTAAAGGTCACCATCGCTACTGCCAAAGTCGTGGGGTGGGTTGCTAGCTGGTTTTAACTAGCACTAAGCGTAGCACCGATACTAAAGCCTCGGTATTGAGAGATGCCGAGGCTTTTTTGCATTACCTCAACCGCCTGTTTCAATCTATGGATAAACCTAGATTACCGGGTGCCTGTGCCACCGGGGAAAGGCCGGTTAGAGCACTGCGCGGTCGAGGCGGTCGATGTTGCCGTTGGCTTTTTCGATGAGGATGGTGTCTGCTTCATCAATGAAGAGCCCGTGGTCGATGACACCTGGGATGTCGTTGAGCTCGGTGGCGAGTTGGGCGAGGTTCTCGGAGCCGTTGAGGGTGGCGTCGAGGACGAGGTTGCCGTTGTCGGTGATGAAGAGCTTGCCGTCCATGTCCTGACGGATGACGCCGTTGATCCCGATGTGGCGGAGGGCGTTACGGGTCGAGACGAGCCCGAAGGCCATGACGGCGATGGGGAGCGGGGTGGCGATACCGATCTGGCCATCGACGACCTTGTTCTCGCCGACCATGAAGATTGATTTCTTGGCGGCCCAGCAGAGGATTCGTTCGCGGGTCATTGCCCCGCGTGAGCCCTTCATGACCTGCATGTGGCGATCGACCGCATCGGCGCCGTCGATGAGGATGTCGAGTTCTTCGAGCATGGCGAAATCGACGATCTTGAGTCCCTTGGTGCGGGCGAGGTCCTCTGCGCGTTCGGAGGCGGCGACGCAGACGATGTCGAGGTGCTCGTCGATAACACGCTGGGCGAGGAGTTCGATCCCTCTTGCCGCGGTTCGGCCGGCGCCGAGTCCGACCTTCATCCCGGATTCAACTGTCGCGATCGCGGCGATGGCGAGTGCGTCGACAAGGGTGTCTGTCTGTTCGTGTTGGCTCTGTTGCTCACTCAAAGCGGATCCCCTGTGCAAGTTCAAGCGTCTCTCCAAACCCAATTGTGCATGACTGGCGTCGCATGTACGCCTTCCATGCGTCGGAGCCGGACTCTCGTCCGCCTCCGGTGTCCTTCTCTCCCCCGAATGCCCCACCAATTTCTGCGCCCGAGGTTCCGAGGTTGACATACGCGAGCCCGCAGTCTGATCCTGTCCCGCATGGGTCGAGGAATCGTTGGGCCGCATTCGATGAGCCGGCGAAGATCGCGGAGCTGAGTCCTTGATCGACACCGTTCTGCATCTCGATCGCTTCGTCCAGAGTCTTGTAGGTGAAGACATACAGGATCGGGGCGAAAGTTTCTTCGAGCGCCATCGGCAGGTTGTTGTCCTTTGGTGCTCTGATAATTGTAGGGGTGACAAAGTGTCCAGAAGCAAGATCGCCGGAGAGATTTGTGACGCGCGAGCCGCCGGTAAGGAGGGTTGCGCCTTGCTCGCAGGCGGTTTTTACGGCGTGTTCGTACCCTACAACGCTCTGCTCGTTGATGAGCGGGCCCATGAGGGTGGAATCGTCGAGTGGATCGCCGATGCGGACGGTTTCATAGGCCTTGACTAACTTGCTGCAGAAGTCGTCCGCGATGGATTCGTGGAGGATCAATCGGCGCGTCGAGGTGCATCGTTGCCCCGCGGTGCCCACTGAACCGAACACGGTGGACTTGAGCGCGAGGTCGAGATTGGCATCGGGCTCGATGATGACGGCGTTGTTGCCACCGAGTTCCAAGAGCGATTTGCCCAATCGACCAGCGACGACTGAACCGACATGACGCCCCATTCGGCATGAGCCCGTCGCGGAGATCAGCGGGTAGCGCCGATCGCGGATCATGGATTCGCCGACGATGTCGTCGGTGCCGATGACGAGTTGGAATAGATTTTCAAATCCCATCTCCGAGGCCACGCGCTGAGCGATGTCGTTGGTGGCGATGGCGGTGATTGGTGCGATGAGCGATGGTTTCCAGACGCATGAATCGCCCGCGATCGCTCCGAGCATCGCGTTCCATCCCCACACGGCGTTGGGGAAGTTGAAGGCGGTGATGATGCCAATGGGCCCGAGCGGGAGCCATTGTTCTTTCATGGCGTGTTCTGGGCGTTCACTGGGCATGGTGATGCCGCAGAGCTGGCGGGATTGACCGACCGCGAAGTCGGCGATGTCAATGGTTTCCTGCACCTCGCCAATGCCCTCGGCTTTGATCTTGCCCATTTCGAGCGAGACCAATGAGCCGAGTTCATCGAGGACCTGGCGGTAGGCGTTGCCGATCTGGCGGACCATCTCGCCTCGCTTGGGGGCGGGGAGTTTGCGGAAGGCTTTGAAGGCTTCAACCGATTTGGCGGTGACGGCTTCGTAGTCCTCTTTGGAATCAAGGCGGATGCCTGCGATGGGCTTGCCGGTCGCGGGGTTCATCGAGAGGACAATGTTGTCCTTCTCGGGGGTTTCGTCGCCGGTAAAGTCGGTGACGATGCGGGGGTGGTTGACGAGGTTGAGTTTGGTGAGGAGTGGGTGTGTCATTGGGCAAGGATATGCCTACGGATGGGGTTTGTGGGAGAAAAGAGGGGGAGGAACGCAGAGGCCGCAAAGTTCACGCAGAGGTGCAGAGAAGAGGTTTTTGAATCCGAAGATCGCAGAGGGCTCGAAGAAGAATAGAGGGCTCAAAAAAGAATAAAGGAAGCCCGCTCTCCCTGCTCCTCCCTGCGCCCCGTGGGGAGGAGCAAGAACGACGTTGCCCGATCGGGGGGCGTATTGTGTAGGCACTGTTTATGAGCATCAATGATCGACCATCAACGAAGAATCGGGGCATCGCTTGGCCGGTCGCCCATGTGTTGGCGTTGGCGCCGATTGATGTCTGGGTTCGGATGCTTGTTCGCTCGGGCGGGGTACGCCCGCGGTATTGGTTGAGGCTTGGGTTTATTCTGGTGACGAGTTTGGTCGGCACCATCGCGACCGCCCATGAGCGGGCGGTGCTCTCGGTCATTCGTCGGAAGCGGTTTGGGGATGATGCACAGATCAGCCGCCAGGTGATCGTGATTGTCGGGTACTACCGAACGGGGACGACGCATCTGCAGAATCTGATGAGTTGTGATGATCGGTTTGTGACGCCAAGATGGTATCAGTGCTTGGCGGGGCAGGGGTTTCGGTTTGGGTGGTCGATTTTACGGTTTGTATTGGTGCCGTTCTTGAGGCAGACGCGCCCGCAGGATGCCGTCGGGTTTGGACCTGATTGGCCGGGCGAAGATGACTTTGGGTTGTGTTCTTGGGATGGGTGCTCTTCGATTCCCGGGCGGTTCGTCTGGCCAAGCAAGTGGGATGACTGGAAACGGTGGCACGGGCTCGAAGGATTGAGTGAGCAGGAACTCCATCGTTGGCGATCGCTGATGGCGATGTTTGTATGGAAGCTCACTCGGAACAAGCGGAATCGTGATCGGGCGGTGCTGCTCAAGACGCCGAGCCATACAGCCAGAGTCGCGGAACTGGATCGGCTCTTCAAGGGGAAGGTCAAGTTTGTGCATCTTGTGCGCGAGCCGGGGGCGGTGATTGATTCGAATGTTCGATTACATGTATCGCTGGCGGGGCATCTGCTTGAGGATGGGCCGAGCGTGCAGATTGTGCGGGATCGGATTGTCGAGGAGTATGCGTATACAGAATCCAAATGCTGCGCCGAAGCGGAGGGGATTGGTTTGGATCGGTTCGTGCGGGTACGGTACCAAGATTTGCGTGCGGATCCGATCGGGACGCTTGAGGGGGTGTACGGCTCGCTCGGGCTTGATTGGAATGCGCCGTGCGAGGATTCGGTCCGAAACTATCTTGGGCACCTCGGGGCATATAGATCGGAGAAGGAACCGGTTGTGCTTGGCTGCGTGTCCGCTCGTGAGGAAGTGGTTAAGGCTGAGATGGTGGCCCGGTACGGGCTTGATGAGCCGACGGTTGAGCGGGTATGCATTCAGCACCATGAACCCGCGGAACCCCGGATCTGGCGTGGGATTGGGGGGGGGGCTCTCTGGACAGCGGTGTGCATCGCGGTATGGCTTGGGGTCGTCTGGGGTGTGCATTCGATCTGGGAGAGTATGCACCTTCGGCTGATCCCGGCTGTGTGGATCTGCGGGGCGGTGATCGGGATGGGAGCGAGGCGATCGGCGGGGAATGGGTCGGTCAAACTCGGGGTCACAGCAGCGGCGTTGACGGTGTTCGTGGTCGTGGTGACGGCCTTCCCGGTCGCGGTGATCAACTACAACTTCGCTTCGACACCCGGATACACGACGCAGCAATGGATCTATCACAACTCCAAGTATGGATATCAAGGGTTGTCCAGCGTGTCATCGCTGGTCTTGATCACGCTCGGGGCGGTGACGGCGTATCGCCACGCTTCTCGGGTCGGGGTTGAGGCACCGGGCACGCGACAACGGGGCGTGGATCGGGTAGGGTAGAGCACATGAAGTTCCTCTTTGTATTTCTTGGCGGCGGGATCGGTTCGGTGCTCCGGTACTCGATCGGGGTCTTGGTCGATCGGTATACACCGACGGGGGCCGAGACCCCCCACTGGCTCACGATGTATCCGGCGGCCACGCTCATCGTCAATCTGGCAGGATGCGGGCTCATCGGGCTCGCGTGGGGGATGCTCGGCAAGCCCGAGGACGGCAACGAGATATTCCGGGTCGCGCTGATCGTCGGTGTGCTCGGCGGGTTTACGACCTTCTCGTCGTTCGGATGGGAAACCCTCGATCTGCTCAACGATGGGCGAAGCTTGACCGCGCTTGTTTATGTGCTGCTGAGTGTCGTTGTCGGATTGTTCATGGCATGGAGCGGGCATGCGCTCGGGCTGGCGCTCGATGGGGGATAAGAAGGGGTGCCCATGTTGATCTCCATCATTCGACATGGACAGGCCGAGGGCGGCTCGTCAACCGGGCGTGATCGGGATCGGGTGCTGACCGAGAGGGGGCATCGTCAGGCGCGGGCGGCGGGTTCATTCCTCGCAGGATGCAGCACGCCCCCCACGGCTGTGATTGGCTCGCCGTACGCGCGGGCGCACGCGACCGCAAAGGAGATCGCGGGCGTGCTCGGGCTCGATGTTCAGATCGACGATCGGCTCGGGTGTGAATATGGGCTCAGCGAACTGCTCGCGGTGGTGAGTGAATATCAGGAGCACTATACGATCGCGATCGTGGGCCACATGCCGACGGTCGGGGCGGCAGTGAGCATGCTGACGCAGGGGCCTGGCGGGCGCGATGGTGCACTCTCAACGGGCGAGGTCGTGGTTCTGCGGGTGGATGGGCAGGAGTTGATCGGATGTGCCGAGCTAGTCGATCGGTTCCGGATGCGTGATTAGTCCTTCTCGGCAAGATCTAGAACATGCTCGGTGATCCATTTGTCGATGCGGGCGACCTGGGTGGGGAGCCCGATGAAGATGAGCTCGTGCCCGACGGGGTAGGACCAGCGTTCGGGCTCGCCGAGTTGGCGATAGAGGAGTTGCCCGGTCACCGATGGGACGGCTTGGTCGATCGTGCCGTGAAGCATCAACAGTGGGATACCGCCCATCTCGGTGGCGGTGTGGTAGGCATCGAGCCTGGATTGATCGAGGTAGAGCATTGAGAGTGTATTGATTTCTTCGGCGGTCGGGTTGCCTTCGGTGTCGGGGTCGGCGGGCTTGAAATCGAACACCGCGGCGTCGATCCAGTCTTTATAGTTCGATTCGATTGCGATGCGGAGGAAATCGGCCCCGCCGGCGATGAGCACGGCGGCGTTGTAGTGATCGGGGGCGTAGGCGTAGACCGTGGGCAGCATCATGGCGCCCCCGGACATGCCGACGAGGATGGTGGGCTTGCTCGCCAGGTCCGAACGGAGTGTGTGGAGGTGGTCGAGGGCAGCTTTGGTCGCGTAGGCGCCCTCAGCGACGCCATCGTCGAAGATCTTAGCGGCATGGATTGCGATGGATTGCTCTTGGCCGAGCACGACCGGGATCATCTCGTGGCGGGTGAAACGCGAGGGCTGGGATCGCATCCGAAGCACGGCGTAGCCTTTGGTGTGCCAGTAGGTCTCGAGCCCGTCGATGATGACATCGGGAGTGCCAAACATCCCGGGGAGCAGGACGATCGTGCCGAGCGGGTCGATCGCGGGGTCTCTCGATTTGGGATCGCGGTAGGTGAACCAAGTGCGTTGGAGCACGACATGGTCCTCTTTGGGCTCGGAGGCGTTGGGCAGCGTTGGGATCGGTGTCGCCGAGACAAACTTGAAGGCGAGGTCCGGTGTGTCGGCGGGGGATTGCTTGCCGGTATCTTTGGTGAGATCCGGGGTTGATTCGTTATTGGGATTGGGGATAAAAAGGAATGAGCCCGGGCCCTCGGCCTTGAACTTGAACCCGCTCTTGAGCCCCAGATCGGCGGCGAGTTGGTTCGCATCATTGTATTCGATGTCGGTAGAGCGGTACTGATGGAAGCGAGAGAGGTGAGTCGGGCGGAGGGGATCTGCTGGATCGAGATCGATGATGGTGCCGGGGCGATCTGGATTGTCGCCCCACCGGCTCGGCCAGCGGGATGGGACCTCGTCGATGTTGGCAATCTCGGCGGCGATCGCGGTGGAGGCAACGGGCGATGAGGAGCGGATGGTTGTTTCGGTCGGGGCCGCGGTGCGATAGGGGGCAAAGGACGCCTGCTGGACTGATCGGCACCCGGATGCCAAGAGCAGCACGGCAATCATCAGCGAGATGGAGCGGGAAAAGGGATGGTTCATGGGGATCTCCAGCGAATATGCTTGCCTGGATGGACATCGGCGGGTTCGTGTGTCGATGATATCGGATATTGATCGTCAGGCTGACGAATACTTATACGCACGGGCACAGGAAACGGATCGCCATGACACAAGAGAGTTCACCCACACTATCTCCAGAGGACCAGAGCGTCCCGCTTGTCCGGTGTGGGCTCGGCGGGGTCTTGATGGGGCTGGCCAACCTCGTGCCGGGGATTTCGGGGGGCACCATGCTCGTCGCATGTGGAATCTACACCCTCTTTATCGACGCTGTTTCCGATGCGACGCGTTTTCGCTTCTCACGCAAGACCCTGCTCGTGCTGGCGATGGTCATCCTTGGCGCGGGGGTGGCGATCGGTGGTTTGGCGAGCACGATCCACTGGGCGTTGGTTCATCATCGGTGGATCATGTTCTCGATCTTCATCGGGCTCACGCTCGGCGGGATTCCGATCTTGTGGTCGATGGCGAGGCCGATCAAAAAGGACACCGTCATCGGGATCATCGCCGGCGTGCTCGTCATGGGCGGGCTGGTGGTGCTTCAGGAGATCGGGCTCAGGGAGATCGGGATGTCCGGCACCATCGGGCTGATCATCGGCGGGGCGGCGGCGGCGAGCGCGATGATCCTGCCTGGTGTTTCAGGTGCGTTCTTGTTGTTGCTGCTCGGGTTGTATGAGCCGATCATCTCGGCGATCAAGGACACGGTTCATGCGCTCAAAGATGGTGATGTCGCCGGCGTGATCGACCAGATGAGCATCATCATCCCCGTCGGGATCGGGGTGCTCCTCGGCATCGCAATCGTGAGTAATGTGCTCAAGTGGGTCTTGCACCGCTATGAGCGCGTCACGCTCGGGGTGCTGCTCGGTTTGATCATCGCCGCCCCGGCGGGGTTGTATCCGTTCCGTGATGGGGTGGTGCCTACGGTGGGCGATGTGCTCAAGGGCGAGTTGGTGACTGTCGAGAATCTTGAAGCTATGCGGGCACCGGACAATGCCAAGGACTGGGACCAGAAGGCGTTTGTGCCCACGGGCTCTCAGATCGTTGGGTCGCCGATGCTGATTCTCTTGGGGTTTGGGGTGACGGTTGGGATTGCACGGCTGGGGAGAGAGAAGAAGGAAGAGTAAGCGGTACACAGAGGGGGCAGAGATCGCGGAGGGCGCAGAGAAGTAGGTTGTAATCGATGAAAGATCCGGAACAAAATCAAAGCCGCCCTGAGTTCAAACGAACATTGTTTATGCTCTACATATTTTCGTTTTGTTTTGCGACCTTGATTGTGATGCCATTGAGCGTTGTTCTGAGACTAGTCGAAGCATTGGGTGTTCTTTGTGTTGGTTTGGGTGCGGGATTGCTGGCCTATTCGATTATTGGGCTGTATACATCCAAAGGAGGATCGATCGGGATGTGGGGTTTGCTCATCTTGTCGATCGCGATCCCGATACTGTATTTCAAGGTCCAGTTCAGTAGCGATGCGATCATCGACGAACGGACAGGCGATGTTGCAGATGCAACTCATCAATTTTTGTCAAAGAAACTGGGGATAGATGCTCTCCATGACGCAAGCACGGAATCCGACGACGATCAAGATCATGCTTAAGGATTCGCCGTAAGCATGGCACCTATACTTTCACAAACTTCTCTCTACTCATAATTACAAATTTACAGTTTGATCGGTTTGCTATTGTTCATCCACCCACCATACTTGGTCGCTTTGGTTCGATAGGCATACACGATCAGCGCTATGCCGAAGAGGAGGGTGATAGCGGAGTAGGCTTGGCCTCGGGTCATGAAACCGAACTGGGCGATGCCGGCGTCGGGGAGGCGGATGAGGTCCATCGGGATTCGTCCGAGGGCGTAGGTGATGCCGAACGCGCCGGCGATGATCCCGGGCTTGCGTGGTTTGGCGGCGATGATCCAGACAACCGCCATGACCAGCAAGCCGTCGAGCGAGGCCTGGAAGAGTTGGGAGGGGTATCGTGCAGCA
>Ga0316206_1003055_pt1 | contig 9959 bp, 6 predicted proteins | sample 6monthpyrite_MG_FD_204942 | JGI IMG/M metagenome (GOLD analysis project Ga0316206, IMG submission 204942) | Microbial mat bacterial communities from mineral coupon in-situ incubated in ocean water Damariscotta River, Maine, United States -... | ecosystem: Environmental > Aquatic > Marine > Coastal...
GTACGGTTAGGCAAGCTAGTCAGGGCATCATAGTGAGCCATTTTATAAAGCTGATCTTCCCATTTTTTTTGCTCAGTAATGTCATTCGACATACTGAAATAATTGGTAATGATCCCTTCTTTATTTTTTATGGCTTTAATGTTAATCATTTCAGGGTAGTTGGTGCCGTTTTTTCGACTACTCCATAATTCGCCTTTCCAAACGCCCGTTGTTTGCAGGCTTTTTTGTATACCCTGATAAATTTTTGATCTGCTTTCCGTCTGTAATAGTAACGGTATCTTACCCAGTAACTCTTCTTCTCGGTAACCAGTGAGCTCACTGTATGCTGAATTGACATGCACAATTCGGCTTTCGGCATCTGTCACCATCACACCTTCAGCCGTATTTTCAAGAACTTTTATAGCCATTTCCATTTCAGCTTCGGCACGCTTGTGATCAGAGATATCAATTTTTACACCGACAACACCTTCAACAATTCCTTTTGCATTAATAAAGGGGATTAAATGAGTCAGATAAAAAGATTTACCTCTGATATTATTTTCAATAATTTCTTCAAAGACGACCGGCTCTTTTGTTTCTATTACTTCGTTTTCTTTCTCACAGATAATTTCTGAATTATCTAAAATCAACAATTCCTCATCAGTTTTTCCTACTATCTCTTCGCTGACAATACCCAGACTGTCACAATACCTTTGATTAACCATGATGTACTTGAGATCAACATCTTTTAAGAACGCCTCCAATGGAAGTTCATTTAAAACTATCTCTGCATCGTGCTGACGATTTGCCGAATGCATGGTATCAAATGATTTTTCAAAGCCTCCGATTTTCTGGTTAATAGCATTAACGATCGGCTCAAATATATGCCTGTTATCATTTGAAATTCTCCCGGAAAGTTCTGTACCCACACGGATACTCTGAATATCTGCCGATAATCGCTGAAGGTCTTTATATAATTTAGTTTTCTTACCCCACCAGTAAGTATATCCAAGCATCATTCCTATAAGTACAATAACCAGAATACTAAGCCAGGAGATTTTTATCAGCTCAGATAGTTTCTGTACTGACCTGACAACATAAATGATAACCATCGGCTCACCGGTGATACTGTTTAACAGATAACTTGATTTCAGTTCATGCTGATTTTTCAAGTGAATAAAATCCACTGTCTTAAACTGTTCAAGCATGCGAGACTGATGTGGATTTAGCGCCAGATTCACTTCACTGATTTCTAATTGTATGATGTTATCTGAAATTATTTTTTCTGTCGGTAGCTCTGTTCCAAGCACCAGGTATCCTGACAAACCCTCGGATTCTTCATAAGCAAAGACCGGAACAATAGAAACAAAGAATAAGGAATCCGATACAATCATTCCTGACACAAGCTTTTCACCAGCCAGAAGGTCAGTAAATTTTTTTGTGCCCAGTTGATATTTTATTTTTTGATCCAGCTTGCTGAAACGCTTTTTATCAGCATCGAATGATCTTGATAATCTTATCTTTTTATTGATACCTATTAAGGCTATAAAATCGATGTCATCTTTTTTAAAATCACCTGATCGTAATACTTTATTTCTGTTCTTCCGCGTATTTTTCAGCAGAGTCAAGCCAAGTTCTGGCCTGCCCCCCCATTTGGAGGCCTTAGTGACAAATTCAGACTGCTGATCCTCTACATAAGCAGAGACTTTTTTCAGCTGCTCAACCACAGCATACCTTTCGGTTTTTTCAGCCACATCACCAATTGCATAATACAAGGCAACCAGCACACCGAAACCCAGTAACCCGGCCACAAACGTTACTTTCAAAATATGTAATAATTTCAATTTATTAGTGTCTCATCACTGAATACAAACTTATTAATTTCCATCTCTAATTTATAGTTATTAAAATCACTAAAATCATCCATATAATGCTGTTAGCCCTCAAAAACATATACCATAGAAATTCAGTTCATCCACTGAGAGTATGCTTTAACGAGTCATAATTTCTACAAAAATGTGCTTATTTTTTAAGTGATATGCTGTTTTTGTTATGTTTGCAACGGCCAGCTAACGACAGAATAACACCGATGTGATGTAAACAGACATAAAAAAAGCCGCACTTAATGAGTGCAGCTTTTAATAGATAGTGGTGGCCCGAGGTGGAATCGAACCACCGACACGAGGATTTTCAATCCTCTGCTCTACCGACTGAGCTATCGGGCCAAGCAGTTTCCAGATGTGTCTGAAAACAGAAGACGCGTATTAGACCTGTTCGGGCTCTTTTCGTCAAGCTAAAAACAGACCTAATCGGTATTTTTTATCTGAAAAATCAGTATATTAGCCTCACAACACTGGGCACCCTCAAGCACCCGCCAGATCATCATCATAAAAACCTCTTTGAAAACAACCATATAGCTTTAAATAGCTACCATTAGTACCTTTGAATCAATATTCATTATCGATTGTTATACCATATAAGTAACACCTCTTTAATTGAGATAAAAATGGATACAGAACGATGAAAATAATGAAATTCTTGAGCACAGGATTAGCATTCACACTTTTAATTACTGCTGGTTGTGGTGGTGAAGATGGCGATACTGGTGGCAATTCTGGACTAATCACCGAAGAGACTGCTGTTCAGCTTGCTGTACAGATGATGAGCTACAAAGACTTCCAGACAAGTTTAATCAATGGCAAAAACATTGGCAGTGGGACAAAGTCTTCTACATCCCAAACAAAAGTCGCCGTTCAGTATGACTGCCCTGTATCAGGTAGTTACACTTTTGACAGCGTTACTGGCAATTGGGTTTTTACCGATTGTAACGACGGCTATAGTATTACCAATGGCTCCACTAGCATTTCCACCACTGACACAGTAACCAGCACGACCAGCAACCTGACTTCCAGCTTTGGCGGTATCCTTATTGATATAGCTTTCACTGGCAGCGTCGATTCTTCGCCGAATGGCGCTTACGACTTTGATATTGATATGAGCTTTATCACATCAGCTGGCAGTCTAACGATTGTCACTGATCCTGCATTTTCAGGAACAGGCACAAACCCACCAACAAGCGGCACAATGACAATATCAGCACCGGGTAATAGCAAGATTCTAATCACTGCTTTCTCTAGTTATATGGAAGTTAAAGCAGATGCTGATGGTGACGGGTTCTATGAGTTTACTACTCAGGTAGACTGGGCCACCGCTGGTTACTAAACAATAAGTACAATGTAAAAAGCCGGGCTAGCCCGGCTTTTTTAATGATGCATTTAACACCTGAATAACTTTATCTCCCTCTTCTACAAGAATGACAATACCGGACCAGTTTTTCAGACCAGCTTTCTTAAAATAGAACTGTCTTTTATTAGAACCTTTTAGTGACATCAATGCCGACTGCATTTCTTTAGCCACATATTGATGTACTGTATTAACCCCTTCATTTTCACCAGCCTCTATGGCTGATTTAATATCATTTTCATAAGGTATGACAATTACACGAAGGATGTCTTCAACATTTTTTTGCAAGCGCACAAGACTCACATCAACAATAATATCTCGATCCAAATTATCAATTTTTGATTTTATCCGAACAGCCGCCGGGCGAGCTGATACCTGATCAACTTTTGATTTCATCGAAGAGACATTACGAACCGTCTTACCATTTAAAAAAAACTGTGGAGTGTAAACGGTACGACCACCTTCCTGAGCCACCATACGACGCTGTCTCTGATCATAGGTCTTACTAGAGAACTTATCTTTCCAGCCAAGATAATCCCAATAGGTGACATGCAATGCCAGCGGCACCACATATTGATTTTTAAAACCCTGACGATAAATACGTGACAACCATGCTTCTGCCGGAGGGCAGCTACTACAACCTTCGGAGGTATATAGCTCAACCAGATTTACCTGAAAATCACCGGATTCAAAGCGCTCTGCCGGAACACTAAATGGAAAAAGTAATGCTATAAATAACCAGTTTTTCATAAGATCGATCTCCCAGATAGTCTTATGACAACTACAGACAGACTCCGTTCAGCCTTTTCACTTGATATTGTCCGGTAAAAAACTCAAATCCATTAAGTATTTCTTTTTGTTTTTATCATCGACCATCACCGTAATGGTCTGATCCATGATGTAATCTACCGGATTTTTCCATAAATACTGACTTTTAAAGGTATGCTTTTTTTTGGATTTATTATCAACCCAGGTACTGATAATTTGATACGGATGTTTACCGTCTTTTAAAACCCTAACCACGGCCTCTACCGATTCAAACTGCGTGTAGATATGATTACCTTCACGGCGTAATTTTTTTAATTTATTGGTCTTCCAGTTACAACAAGTTCTGAATAAAAATATACCGATAGCCACCAATAAAATTAACAACAAATAAAGCAGCGATTTAAACCAGATTTCATAAAGGTAGTCGACTTTTAACTGAGCTGGAATAATTCGATTATATAAAACAGGTAAAGCCTGGCCAAGCTGAACAGGTTTTATGGTTTTAACCGTAACATCTAAAACGGTCTGATATTCCGTAGTAATTCGGACAACCGAATCACTCATTACACCAGCGCCATCAACAGACGTCACCATGGCGTTAGTAGAAAGTGATTGTGATAAAAAATTACGGGTATAATAAGACTCAGTGGCGAACATAATAAATAAAACAACCAAAACAACCCATAAACCTTTTCTGATCAGATTTACAATGCTCATAGTGGTTATCCATCCATTTTTCATGCTCTAGAACTGGTCAGGACATCTGACTCGCCAGCCCGGCACATATTTTCGTGAAACTATAAAATTAACACGAAAACCACTTAATCCATCAGCCCCTTTATCGGTAGAATTCTCCAGACTATCTTTTTAAAAAAACTATAATATAGTGATGCACGTACTAATTTAACTTGAAAAAAACACAAAAAAGCCATGAACATGACACTACAGCCAGGCTATACAATCCATACGCTAGAATTAGGTCCGATGGAAAACTTCATCTACATTATTGAAGACAACGCAACCAGACGCGCTGCGATTGTTGATCCCGCATGGGATGTTGATGAAATACTCAAGCTCACCTCGCTCAAAGGCCTTAACGTTACCGACATTTTATTAACGCACTGCCATCATGATCATATCAACGGTGTTGAAGACGTTTTAAACAAACATGATGCACAAATTCATTTAATGAAAGCAGAAAATGATTACTGGTCACCTGGTTTTATCAAGCCCCGCACCATGCATGGCGGCGACACCATTAAACTGGGTAAAACTGAGATACAGGCATTGCACACCCCCGGACATTCTAAAGGCTCTGCATGCTTTAAGATCGGTAATCAATTAATTGCTGGCGACACCATGTTTGTATTTGGCTGTGGTCACTGTCGTCTAGGGGGAAGTGACCCGGAGGTACTATTTAACACATTACATAAACTTAAATTAGAAATACCTAAAGACACCGTCATTTTACCGGGGCATAACTACGCACCGGATTACCCAGTTTCGAGCATGTCAGAACAAATCAAAGGTAATCCATTCCTGCATTTTGATAACAAACATGATTTTGTAAAATATCGCATGAAAATTCATGATCAGATTCGCTCAGACCCATATTCAGCAATAACTGCAGAAGAAATGCAGGAACACTGCAAAAAATATAAAGAGACTTAAAAGCGGACATGATTTTGACAATACTATATATAAGTGCATAATCTATTTATTAAATAATAATTATTAGAAAATAATAAGTTCTTTTCGTAGCTTGTCTCTGAAATTGAACATGCGGGCTTATTAAGCCTCACTTATATACTAACTATTTGGCTACAATCGATTCTAATTAATCAGAGCAACCTAAATTAATGTTCAATTTATCATTAATTCTTTGGATTTCTGTTGGCCTGCAATTCTTTGCAGTCTACCTTGCGTTACGTCTGATTCCACTCACAGGTCGTGCTACTGCCTGGGTTATTTTGTCCGTTGCATTTCTGTTCATGGCAACACGCAGAACCATCAGCCTTTTATATCAGGAAGGCCTTCTGACCAATCAATGGATGCAGGCACTAACAACCGAAACTGTCGCCCTGACAATTTCAGTTTTATTAGTGACTGGAATCTTCCTGATAAAAAAAATATTTATTCAACAAAATGAAGATGCCGAAGAAATAACAAAACTGTCTCTTGCTATTGAACAGAGTCCCAGCGGCACTGTTATCCTCGACACATCTGGAAAAATTCAATACGCCAATGCTAAATACTGCGAAATAAATAATCTAAGCCAGCAACAACTCCACGGTGAAACCCCTGTTTTTCTTAACCCGCAACACACATCAATCACTGAACTAAATAACATCTGGAGCAAAATTAAAAATGGCAATGTATGGCGAGGTGAGTTTTGTAACCAGGACAAAAAAGGCAATTTTCACTGGGACAGAGCGATCATTTCTCCACTTAGGAATAATCTTCACTCAATAACTCATTACATTGCAACACTAGAAGATATCACCACTGAAAAAGAACAACGCGAAACCATTCAGCATATTGCGATGCATGATGTGTTAACAAACTTACCAAACCGTACTTTATTTAATGACCGTCTTAGCCAGGCAATTATTAATGCCAAGCGTGAGTCCGAGGAACTGGCAGTATACTTATTAGACATCCAGAATTTCAAAGAAATTAACAATGCTCTCGGCCATTTAACAGGCGATGTTATTTTACGTGAAATTTCCAGACGACTAGGCATGGAAATCAATAAAAAAAACGGTCAGGTATTAGCTCGCATGGGTAGCGATGAATTTCTTATCTTCAGCCCGGATACCGGAAAAGACAAAGCCAATGCGCTTGCAAAAAAAATCAGTCAACAATTACAACAATACTTTAAAGTTGAAAATAGAAAAATTGAATTAATCGTAAACATTGGTTACACCATTTATCCGCAACATTGCGATACACATGAAAAATTAATTAACTGTGCTGAAGTCGCTATGTATGCCGCAAAAGAAAATAAATGCCTGATTAAAGAATATGAACACACACTCGACTACGGCAAGTTAAAACGACTTGAATTAAGTTCAAATTTCAGACAAGCTGCTGAACAGGATCAGTTCATACTTTATTATCAACCGCAAATTAATTTTAAAACCAAGGAAATTACAAACGTAGAAGCATTAATACGATGGCTACACCCTCAGCATGGTATGATTCCACCGGATGATTTTATTGAACTTGCGGAACAAAGCGGACATATCTCCCTGATCACCGACTGGGTTATTAAGAACTCATTTCTCCAGCTTGCTATCTGGCATAAGGACCACCACAAGATTGGGCTCTCTATTAATATTTCTGCTCATGATATTCAAAACAAAGATATATTGAATACCATAGAAGCAGAGCTTAAAAGAAACAACCTTGATCCAACATTTATTACTATTGAGATCACTGAAGGTTCGATCATGCTTTACACCAACGAAACAGCTGCAGCACTTTGCAAAGTAAGTGAACTGGGCATACAAATTTCAGTAGATGATTTCGGTACTGGCTATTCATCATTACAATATCTAAAGCAAATGCCAGTTAATGAAATGAAGATCGACAAATCATTTGTTATGCATATGACGCTAAACGACAATGATGCAGTCATCGTACGCTCGACCATAGACCTGGCTCACAATCTGGGACTGAAGGTAGTTGCTGAGGGCATTGAAGATCAGGACACCGCTGACATTCTGGAAATACTTGGTTGTGATTTCGGTCAGGGCTATCATATAGCGAAACCAATGAGTCGCGATGAATTCTATAACTGGTTAAAAAACTATAAAAATCAGATCAAGCATTATCATTAAATATATTTCTGCTGCTGATAAAATTCAAAACCGGACTCAAGCAAAGCTTTCAATTCAGAAAACAACGCTTCATCCTCTCTTTTAAAATTAAAACAGGATTTTCCCTGCATTCGTTTTTTTAATTGCTCAGATATACATTCTAACAATGCGGGTTCAACATACACAGGCATCAGCTGAAAGCTAACATACTTCTTTTTAATAGCGACTGCAGCAAAAAACAGAGGCTTGCCGTTACTCATGATATGCCGAGTATTTAAATAGAATGAGTTTGTATTATCTTCAGTACATTCCATATATTGTTTATAGGGAACCAGAAGCTCTTTCAAATCTGAAAATATTTTATGGAACTGACTATCATCCATGATACTTCGATTCCATTTACAATTATTTTTTCATAGCCTGCAATAATGCATCAGCCATTGCTGAATTACCTTTATCCGTATTCGATGATTTATTCTGACGTTTAGATGGCGCTGGTTTTTTGTCCCGCTTAATTTCAGTATTGGCAGCACGCACATCCCGGCTATCATCCGTCAGTCGCATCGTTAGCGCTATACGTTTACGCTGTGCATCCACTTCCAGTACTTTAATTTTTACCACGTCGCCGGCTTTCACAACTTCGCGCGGATCTTTTACAAATTTATCAGCCAGCATAGAGATGTGAACCAGACCATCCTGATGCACACCGATATCAACAAAGGCACCGAAGTTCGTTACATTAGTCACAACACCTTCAAGAATCATATCTTCTTTAAGGTCTTTAATTTCTTCCACGCCTTCTTTGAACTCAGCTGTTTTAAATTCTGGCCGTGGATCTCTGCCTGGTTTTTCAAGTTCTTTTAAAACATCAGTAACTGTAGGCAAACCAAATGTTTCATCAGTGAATGAAGAAGGTTCCAGTTTTTTAATAAAACCAGCATCCCCAATAAGCGACCGGATATCTCTGTCTGAGTGTTTCATTATTTTTTCAACCAAAGGATACGCCTCAGGATGAACGGATGAATTATCCAGAGGATTATCACCACCCACTACGCGTAAAAAACCACCAGATTGCTCAAAGGCTTTTGGCCCCATACGTGGCACACTCATCAATTCTTTACGATTTTTAAATGCACCGTTTTCATTTCGATAAGCCACAATATTTTCAGCCAGTGTTGAACTCAGACCCGCAACCTGCGATAACAATGGCACTGATGCCATATTGATGTCGACACCTACCGCATTCACACAATCTTCAACAACCGCATCCAGTTTTTTTGATAACTGTAACTGGCTAACATCATGCTGGTACTGACCAACACCAATGGCTTTTGGTTCTATCTTAACCAGTTCCGCCAATGGGTCCTGTAGACGGCGTGCAATAGAAACAGCACCACGAATCGATACATCTAAATCAGGAAATTCTCGTGATGCTAATTCAGATGCCGAATAAACCGACGCACCCGCTTCAGAGACAACCAGTTTTTGAACATTGAGTGCCGGATGTTTTTTCATCATCTCCTGCGTCAGTCGGTCCGTTTCTCTTGATGCCGTACCGTTTCCAATACTGATTAAACCAACCTTATGCTTTTCACATAAAGCAGCGAGCACCGCAATCGACTGATCCCATTCATTTCTAGGCTGGTGAGGATAAATGGTGGCGTAATCAACCAGTTTGCCGGTCTGATCAACCACCGCAACTTTAACCCCGGTTCGTATACCAGGATCAAGCCCCATCGTCGCTTTAGCGCCGGCCGGCGCTGCCAGTAATAGGTCTCGCAAATTATCAGCAAAGACATTGATAGAGTCTGATTCCGCGATCTCTTTCAAACGCATTTTAAGTTCGATATCCAGATGACTGAAGATTTTGATTTTCCATGCCCAGCGTACAGTATCCAATAGCCATTTATCAGCTGGTCGCCCCTGATCACTGACATTAAAATGACTGGCGATAGTGGATTCACAAGGATGCCGGTCTAAATCTTCCTCATTAGCAACTTTTAAATTTAAGGCCAGAATACCTTCGTTACGTCCACGGAATAATGCCAGTGCCCGGTGAGACGGAATTTTTTCTATGGCTTCGCTGTATTCAAAATAATCAGAAAACTTTTCGCCCTCTTTTTCTTTGCCTTTCATCACAGTTGATTC
>Ga0316206_1003058_pt1 | contig 9942 bp, 8 predicted proteins | sample 6monthpyrite_MG_FD_204942 | JGI IMG/M metagenome (GOLD analysis project Ga0316206, IMG submission 204942) | Microbial mat bacterial communities from mineral coupon in-situ incubated in ocean water Damariscotta River, Maine, United States -... | ecosystem: Environmental > Aquatic > Marine > Coastal...
CAGAACGGCGATTTAAATGAAATAAGTTTGGATCATGCAATAATTTTCCAAAAACATTATTCAGCTGTTTGTTCTTCGTGATCTTCTTGTGATCCGGCATGTAGCGTTTGATGAAGTTCTTAGGCATCGGGCTTTTTATTTACTTATGATCTGTTAGTCTTTAATACTAAAAAGCAATATTATCAATTTGCGAACAATATTTATACTTCCAATTTAAGCCTAGGGACGGGTGAATAAATGGTATCTGGCGTTTTATCTTTTCTGTTTGGCGTATTGTTACTCCAACAATTCAGCAGTTTGCCCGATGTTTACTGGGCATGGGCCTTACTCTTAGTATTTGCATCTCCTTTTCTCCCCAATCCTTATAAAAACATTTTCTTCCTTATGGCAGGATTTTTATGGGCTCTATTGCGCGCTTATTGGGTATTAGAGGTTGCTTTACCTGCTGAATTACAAGGAAAGGATTTATTGGCAACAGGGGTGATTGCCAGTATTCCGCTGGAAAACAACCGTAAACAGCGCTTTGAGTTTAATGTTGAACACTTGATGTATGGGGACAAAAAGATTCAATTTGTTGGTAAAATCAGGTTGAGTTTATATCACTCTCGCCATGCATATAAATCTAAAATAAAACTTAAAGCAGGACAACGCTGGCAGTTTTGGTTACGTTTAAAGCAACCCCATGGATTTATGAATCCAGGAGTATTTGATTATGAAGGCTGGCTCTATCAAAAGACAATAAGGGCAACAGGTTATGTTCGTCTTAATGATAAAAAACATCAATTTGCGAAAAAAATATCTGATGAGGCGAATGGCTATCATTTTACTGCTTTTCGTCAGCATTTATATGACAAATTAAAGGTATTAACCGTAAACTCAAATTATGCGGGTATCTTAATCGCACTTGCTATGGGGGAACGAGCAGGGATAACACAGCAACAATGGCAGGTTTTTCGTGCGACAGGTACCAGTCACCTTGTCGCTATTTCAGGTTTGCACATTGGATTACTTGCGGGTTTTGTCTTTTTTATCGTGCGGCGTTTGTGGCCGTACTTTGGAGCTGCCAGTTTAATAGTAGCATCACCACGAGCAGCAGCGCTTATTGCTCTATTGATTGCGGCTTTTTATGCTGCTTTATCGGGTTTTGCGGTACCAGCACAACGTGCTTTGATTATGCTCAGTATTGTTATGCTGTCCGTTTTTAAATTGCATAAAGTGCAAAGTTCACAGGTGTTAAGTTTTGCACTTTTAATGGTTTTATTGTTTGATCCGGCTTCTGTTTTGTCAGCGGGATTTTGGCTGTCCTTTGCAGCAATTACGATTATTGCGCTTGCGGCTTTTGCTCGCCTCAATGTCGATAATAACTGGCAAATCTGGGGACGTTTACAATGGCGAATTAGCTTAGTTTTAATTCCATTATTAATGTTTCTTTTTCAGCAGGCTTCTCTTATTTCTCCTCTGACTAATTTATTTGCCATTCCTGTAGTGAGCTTTTTAGTTGTACCACTTGTTTTATTCGCGACATCATTAGCCAGTTTTTTCGTTGAATTACCCTTGTTTCTTTTTTCTTTAGCAGATTACATTGTTACCGGATTATGGTGGAGCTTATCTTTTTTAGCGGATACATCAGTCAGTCAATGGCAAAGTGTTAAACCCTCTATCGTATCTCTGTGTTTGGCCAGTTTGGGTATTGTGCTGCTTTTATCGCCTAAAGGCTGGCCGGCTAAATACATGGGCTTTTTTTTACTGGTTCCGCTAGTATGGCCGAATACACCGGTTCCAGAAAATAATGAAGCAGAAATCACCTTGTTAGATGTCGGGCAGGGACTAGCTGTTGTGGTGCAAACGCAAAAACATGCGCTTGTTTTTGATACAGGCCCTAAATTTAGCGCACGTTTTGATACGGGCGCCGCTGTTATCATTCCTTTTTTAAGGCATAAAAATATTAACCGGCTCGATAAACTTATTCTCAGTCACGAAGACAATGATCATCGAGGTGGTTTCTCTTCATTAAAGAAGGAAATTACCATGTCCGAGGTTTTAAGCAGTTACGGTGAAAAAGGCAGCTATCCCTGTCGTGCCGGCGATAATTGGCGTTGGGAGGGGGTGTTCTTCGAAATTTTGAACCCTGAGCGTGGACATAGATTTAAGAAACGTAACAATGCCTCATGTGTTTTGCGTATCAGTGCCGGTAAGGAGTCTGTATTATTGAGTGCTGATATTGAAAAAAAGGCTGAAAAGCAGTTACTGCAACGTTATTCTGATTCACTTCATTCAACCTACCTTATCGCGCCTCATCATGGCAGCAAAACATCATCATCAAGTGCTTTTCTTAAAGCCGTAAATCCTGAGTATATTTTAATACCTGTAGGTTACAGAAACCGTTACCGCATGCCACATTCGAGTGTGTTAGCGCGATATCATACACAGTCAATAAAATTCCTGTCGACCGACTCTTCGGGGGCAATCAGCATCAAACTTGGTCAAAAAAACAGCAGTTTTTCCCCTTATGAGTATCGAAAAAATCATCGTAAATACTGGAATAGTCATCACTAAAACGGTGCAGGATTTACTTTGAGCACACCTTAGTTTCTGCTAAAGTGGGCACCTATTTTTCTGATTACATTATTAAAAAAAGAATAAGGAATTCAACAACGTGTATGAATTGATTCAACAGGGTGGCTGGTTAATGCTGCCTATTTTACTGAGCTCGGTAATTGCTCTAACAATTGTGATTGAGCGCTTTATTACACTTCAGGCTAAAAAAGTTGCGCCATCCAACCTCGTTGCACAAGTGTGGCAGTGGCATAAAAATAACACACTGACAGATGAACACATTGTCGCCTTAGGCAGTAATTCACCTTTAGGCAAAGTGCTGGCAACGGGTTTAATAAACCGTCATCAGCCGCGAGAAATTATGAAGGAAAGCATTGAGGAAGCAGGCCATCAAGTCATTCACGATTTAGAACGTTTTCTAAATACCTTAGGTACGATTGCTTCAATTACCCCGCTAATGGGCCTGCTAGGCACTGTAATTGGGATGATTAAAGTTTTTGCGGCCATTACCAGCCAGGGTGTTGGTAATCCTACTGTTCTTGCCGGTGGTATTTCTGAAGCATTAATCACCACGGCAGCAGGTTTGTCTGTGGCTATCCCAAGTTTAATCTTCTATCGATTCTTCCGCGGCCGTGTTGATGAACTGGTTTTAAAAATGGAAGAAGAAGCATTAAAGATTGTTGATGTTATGCATGGCGATCGTGTTCAGGATCAAAACTAATGTTGCGAACAAAACGCGATAATGATCTTGATTTAAATATTACACCTTTGATTGATGTAGTTTTTCTCTTATTAATTTTTTTCATGGTTTCAACAACTTTTCAACGTGAATCTGAAATTACTATTGAGTTACCGGAATCATCAGGCGAAGCAGTAGAAAAAGATAAAGCAGTGATTGAAGTGAGTGTTGATAGTCAAGGCAGTTACTTTGTTAATAAAAGACGACTGAAAAATACTGATATAAAAACATTAAAAAAAGCCATTAGTGTTACTCGCGGAGATAATAAAGAACCTAAATTAATTATTAGTGCTGATAAAATGACTCCCCATCAGTCGGTGATAAAAGTAATGGATGCAGCCAGACAGCTTGGTTTAGTGAACTTAACATTTGCAACAAAACAAGCAAAAACGAAAGAATAATATGGAACAACTTTCTAAAAATAACGACGCATCAATTGTATATCGTCGTTTATTATCATTCGCGTTCCCATATTGGAAAATATTCATTTTAGCCATTATTGGTATGGTTCTTTATGCGGGTACAGTCGTTTCCTTTACCAAAATTTTAGAACCATTAATCGATGGTGGTTTTAGTGATAATGATCCATTGATTAAACTTTGGATCCCCATTTTTATTGTTGGTATTTTTGCTGCGAGAATCATTGCTACTTTTTTGTCGGAGTACGGTATGGCATTAATTTCTCGAAATGTTATTCGGGATTTACGCAAAAATGTCTTTGCAAAAATTACTGTTTTACCAACCAGTTATTTTGATTTTGTTTCATCGGGCTCGATATTATCAAAAATGGTCTATGATATTGAGCAATTGGCTGACGCAACTTCCAGTGTAGTCGTTGTTTTTTTCAGAGACGGCATAACTGTTATCGCCTTATTTGTTTGGATGCTCTACATTAGTCAATTCCTTTCGCTTATTCTGTTCGTTACCTTTCCTTTTGTCGCAATAATTGTTTACCTTATTAGCAAGCGTTTCCGTATGCTTGGTTCGCGTATTCAAAACTCAATGGGTGGTGTGACTGATATTACGGAAGAAGCAATTAAAGCCAATCAGGAAATAAAAATATTTGGTGGCCAGGTATTTGAAAAAAAACGCTTTGCTGAAATTAATCATTATAATCGTCGTCAGCATTTAAAAATGGTGGCAACGAATGCAATTAGTAACCCGACTATTCAGCTAATTGTTGCGGTGGCGTTTGCTCTTATTGTCTATATTGCCACTAATCCTGAATACATTACAGATATGACTGGAGGAAAGTTTGCCTCGTATTTAACAGCAATGATTATGTTGTTACAGCATGCAAAACGTTTAGCTACGATAAATTTAACTTTGCAAAAAGGTATAGCAGCTGCAGAAAGTGTTTTTGACTTTATTGATATAGAAACAGAGATAGATAAAGGTGAAAAAGAAATTCACAATATTAAAGGGCGCGTAGAGTTCAGTAATGTCAGCTTTGCTTATCAAAACGAAGACAAGAAGGTTTTAAATAAAATTAACCTGGTGATTGAAGCAGGGCAGTCAGTAGCTTTTGTTGGACGCTCGGGTGCAGGTAAATCAAGTTTAGTCAGCTTGTTACCACGTTTTTATGACAAAACAAGTGGTTCGATAAAAATCGACGGACAAGATATTGAAGATTTGACGTTGAAAAACTTACGTAGCCATATTGCTTTGGTAAATCAGAATATTACATTGTTTAATGATACTGTTGCACATAATATTGCTTATAGTGACTTAGACAATTTAAGCAAAGAGAAAGTAAAGAGTGCGGCAAAAGCGGCATATGCACTGGATTTTATTGAAAAATTAAGAGATGGAATGGAGACTGTTGTTGGTGAAGATGGCGTCTTACTTTCTGGTGGCCAACGTCAACGTATTGCAATTGCGAGAGCCATATTCAAAGATGCACCTATATTAATTTTAGATGAAGCAACCTCATCATTGGATTCAGAATCAGAACATTATATACAAGCAGCACTTGATGAGTTAATTAAATCAAGAACAACATTAGTGATTGCTCATCGTTTATCGACCATTGAAGGTGCGGATAAAATTGTTGTTTTAGATAAGGGTGAAATTGTAGAAGTTGGAAAACATAAAGAGCTGCTCGATAAAAAAGGTTATTATGCGGATCTGTATAATATGCAGTTTAAAAATAATAATAACTAATAAAGATATTACTGAAATTAATTTATGTTACGAAAAAAAATTGAAAATTCCTGGTATAGCAAAAGCGGTTTAACAACGGCATTGTTACCGTTGTCATGGATATTTTGCATTTTAGTTCAGTTTAGACGTGTTTTATATCGATTACGATTATTACGTACAACTAAACTTGATGTTCCCGTTATTGTTGTTGGTAATATTACGGTGGGTGGTACAGGTAAAACGCCTTTAGTTATTGAGCTTGCAAATTTATTAAAAAAACAGGGTTATCAACCTGCCATTATTAGTCGAGGCTATGGTGGTAAGGCGCGCACCTGGCCTCAACAGGTACGCTGGGATGGTGACCCAACGATGGTTGGGGACGAAGCAATACTGATTGCAAGGCGAACACTTTGTCCTATGGCGGTTGGGCCAGATCGCGTTGCTTCAGCCCAAGCTCTGTTACAATACACAGATTGCGATGTCATTATCAGTGATGACGGTTTACAACATTACGCGCTTGGTCGCGATATAGAAATTGCTGTAATAGATGGTGTAAGGCGTTATGGTAATGAAAACTGTTTACCGGCAGGTCCTTTGCGTGAGCCCATTAACAGGTTAAGTAAAGTTAATTTTAAAATAACAAATGGTGTTGCCCGCGCAAATGAATATGCAATGACATACAGAGCACAACAGCTTCGCAGAGCAGACGATCCTGCTGTAACACTTGATTTATCGTCATTAAAAAACCAAACTGTTCATGCTATTGCAGGTATAGGTAATCCACAGCGTTTTTTTGATCAATTAAAAAGAAGTGATCTTGATATTATTGAACATGCTTTTCCTGATCATTACTCTTTTGTTAAAGAAGACCTTGATTTTGGTGAAATACAACCGATTATTATCACCGAAAAAGATGCGGTAAAGTGTCAGCGTTTTTATTTACATAATGTGTGGTACCAGCCAATTAAGGCTATACTTGATAACCAATTTACAGAACAATTACTGGTAATGCTTGAGAGAATCAATGGACAAAAAACTTCTTGATATTCTTGCGTGTCCTGTTTGCAAAGGATCGTTAGTTTATATAAAAAATAATAATGAGCTTGTTTGTAAGGCTGATAAATTGGCTTTTCCAATTCGTGAAGATATTCCTGTAATGTTAGTAGACGAAGCACGACAAATATCATCTGACGAAAAAATCGGTTAATTTATATGCCAAATAAAAGGGTTAAGGTTCTTTTTGTATGTATGGGCAATATTTGCCGTTCTCCTACAGCAGAAGGTGTCTTCAGACACATTGTTGAAAAAGAAGGTTTAGGTGACAGGATTACTACTGATTCAGCTGGTACACATGCTTACCATATCGGAGAGCAACCCGACCTAAGATCTCAACAAACAGCACGAAAGCGTGGAATTGACCTCAGCGATTTACGTGGACGTAAGGCGGTAAGTCAGGATTTTGCCGAGTTTGATTATATTTTAGCAATGGATAATGACAACTATCGTTTACTACAAGAACTGGCTCCAAATAGCGGTGACGCAAAACTGAAATTATTTTTAGAGTTCAGCAAGGATTATTCTGAAACTGAAGTACCTGATCCATACTATGGCGGTGATCAGGGTTTTGAACATGTTTTTAATTTAGTTGAATCTGCAAGTTATGGCTTATTGGAGGAGATAAAAACACGTTTTATATAACTGTTTTTATAAACCAATAAAAAAGGCGATGTTAAAACATCGCCTTTTTTTGTTTCAAAATTTATAAAATAAATTAATCATCTGATTTGGTAAACACCTGTTGTAATTCTGCTTTATTTGCCTGGGGTGGCGGTGTTGATGCCTGTTTCATTTCTGTAACTTTGGTTTCTACTGGTTTCTGATTTGCAGGCTTTGTTTCGTTTGCCTGTTGTTTGTTGTCAGTAACAACTTGAGTCACGTTAGAAGCAGTTGGTTTACTTTGTTCAGTTTTACTAACTTGCGGCTTCGGCGTCTCATGGAATACAGGTGCATCTGCTTTTACTGCTACAGACTCCGGTTCTGCTTTAGCAGAAGCAGACTGCGCTTCTGGTTTCGGTTTAGAAGCAGGCTTCGGTTTATTTTCTACTTTTTTTGCTTCGGCATTATTAGTCATCGGTTTTTCTGATGATTGTGCTGTTGCATTCTGCTTAGTTGTATTCTCATTTTGGTTACGAGCACCGCGACGACGTCCACCACGTTTACCACGGCGATTTTGCGATTGAGATTGCTGATTTTGAGTATCATCTGCCACTTTAGTACTTTTTACATCATTTTGGCTGGTAGTTGAATCCGTTTTCTGCGTCGGTTTTTTCTTATTGTCAGCCTGTTTGCGTTGTTGGTTGTTTGATGGGCGACGATTTTGTTGAGTATTACGACGATTTTGATTGCGGTTTTGATTGCGACGACGTTGACCTTTATTATCAGGTTTAGTTTTCTTTTCTTCTTCGTTTTTGCCGAATAAAGAGCTGAATAGTCGAGCTAAAATACCGGGTTTACTTTCTGCCTTTGTGGTTGCAGTTGGTCTGGGGCTTGCCGGTGCAACCGATTTAACAACGGGTTCTTCCTTCGCGACTATACGTGTATCTGGCGTTACCAGGTTTTCTAAGGTTTTATCTGGTTCTGCATCTATTAAGTTATAGCTACTTTCTGAAGCTTCTTCTGATGTTTCATCATCACGCACACGATTTACGGTATAGTGTGGTGTTTGCATATCGGAGTTTGGAATGAGCAAAACTTTAATGTTTTGACGCTTTTCAATTTCAAATAAAATCTCACGTTTTTCATTTAATAAAAACGCAGCAACATCAACAGGTACTTGTGCAACAATACGTGCGGTTTTTTCTTTCATTGACTCTTCTTCAACAATACGAAGAATAGAAAGGGCACTGGACTCAATGCCACGAATAGTGCCTTGACCACTACAACGTGGACAAACTAACTGACTGGATTCCCCCAAAGATGAGCGTAAACGTTGGCGTGACATTTCGAGTAAACCAAAACGGGAAATGCGGCCTACCTGAACACGAGCACGATCAAGTTTTAAGGCATCGCGCATTCTGTTTTCAACTTCGCGTTGATTTTTTGCCGGGCTCATATCAATGAAATCGATAACAACCAAGCCACCCAGATCGCGTAGTCGTAACTGACGTGCAATTTCATCAGCCGCTTCAAGATTTGTATTGAGTGCAGTCTCTTCAATGTCTCCACCCTTAGTTGCCCGGGCAGAGTTGATATCAATTGAAATCATGGCTTCGGTATGATCAATTACTAAAGAACCACCGGAGGGTAAACGTACTTCACGTTGGAATGCAGATTCAATTTGCGTTTCAATTTGATAGCGTGTGAATAGCGGAACAGCATCTTCGTAAAGTTTAACCTTATGCAGGTTGTTTGGCATCACTTGTTCCATAAACTGGCGTGCTTGTTCATAGATAGCGGGTTCATCAATAATGACTTCATTAATATCATTACGGAAGTAGTCGCGAATAGTGCGGGTAATTAAACTGCTTTCCTGGTAAATCAAGAACGGAGCAGGACGTTCTTTAGACGCATTATCAATCGAACCCCATAAATTCATGAGGTAGTCTAAATCCCATTGTAGCTCTTCAACACTTTTCCCTATGCCTGCAGTACGAATAATTAAGCCCATATCGGCAGGAATATCCAGCGCAGACAAAGCATCACGTGCTTCACTGCGTGCTTCACCTTCTATACGGCGTGAAACGCCACCTGCACGAGGATTATTTGGCATTAATACTGAGTAACGACCGGCCAAACTGATAAAGGTCGTAAGTGCAGCGCCTTTGTTACCACGCTCTTCTTTTGCAACCTGAATAACAATTTCTTGTCCTTCACGAACAACTTCTTTTATATTGATGCGACCTGAAGTATCCGCACCTTCTTTAAAGTAGATACGTGAAATTTCTTTAAGCGGCAAGAAACCATGACGTTCAGCACCATAGTCCACGAAAGCGGCTTCTAAACTGGGTTCAACGCGGGTGATTTTAGCTTTGTAGATATTAGACTTTTTAGTTTCGCGAATCGCGGTTTCTATATCCAGGTCGTATAAACGTTGGCCATCAACCAACGCCACACGCAACTCTTCAGATTGAGTTGCATTAAATAGCATTCTCTTCATTTTTAAACCTTTACCTGGCGCTCAACCACCGGGGGATTTGGCAGACTATCAGTTCGACTGTCGCTAAATTAAAATCCGCTGTTGAAAAAAACTTCAACTTAAAAATATCCCAAAAGGGAATCGCCCGATTTTAATTTGCTGCCAGTCTCTACCGGCCTGTTTCGATTCTGGCCGTGGGAGCGCTGTTAATTTTTTATATATACTCCAGCAATCTTTATTCTGTAGCTTGCGGAGCTCTTGCTTCTTCTATCAGTATCCGATAAATCGAACGCTGCTAAACTTTGCGTGAGTGTTTATAAATTTGCTGTTTTCATGGCCGTAGAAAATAGGGATATGAGGTGCAAAGCGG
>Ga0316206_1003059_pt1 | contig 9942 bp, 6 predicted proteins | sample 6monthpyrite_MG_FD_204942 | JGI IMG/M metagenome (GOLD analysis project Ga0316206, IMG submission 204942) | Microbial mat bacterial communities from mineral coupon in-situ incubated in ocean water Damariscotta River, Maine, United States -... | ecosystem: Environmental > Aquatic > Marine > Coastal...
CCCAACCTGTTCAGCGGACTGATCTGGAATGGAGAGCAAGGCATTGAACTAGGTCTGGTTGATGAATTAGGTAGTGCAGATTACGTTGCCAGAGATATCATTGGTCAAAAACGAATTATTGATTATACATACCAGCCTGACTTTTTTGATAAATTCACTCAGCGTGTCAGCAAAACGATGCTAAATATGCTGACCACAGATCAATTAAGACAACAACTCTAAAGCAATCCGAATATAAGCAATTACTTCTATTTGCTTATATTCCTCTTCAGCTCATAAAAAACATAAACTTTTTTTCAATGAATGTATGCAAGTCATTGTTTTTAGACTAATATCAATCAATAATATTAAATAAATTTAAAGCTAAAAATAAATCACGGGGATAGATTTGAATGAATAAGGGAATCTGGCAAAGCGACTGGTTTGCCGGTATTGTAATTACACTTGCATTTATTCTATTCGCCGGAAGTGATTTTATCGCTGGTGTTGAACGCAGCGCGTATGACTTTGGAGTTCGCTCCTCCAACAAAAAACCCAGCAACAAAATAGCCATCATTGCGATTGATGATTACAGTATCGCAAACCTCGGGCGCTGGCCCTGGTCTCGTGACAAACATGCCAAGTTACTTAATATACTTAAAAATGCCGATACAGCTGTCATCGGTCAAACGATCTTTTTCACCGAACCTCAAGAAGATCCTGGCCTTCAAATAATCAATGAACTAATCGATTTTTATAACAACAGCAATATTGGTTCAATTACTAATGATCTGAACCAGCTGGATTCAATATTAAATAAATTAAATAGCCGACAGCGCAACCAATCAAAAGAGCTGACTAAATTTCTTAATCAATCCAAACTATCGAACAACGCCAGTAACGACCTTTCTGTTTTAAGAAACAGCTTATTACAGGCTGAGAAAAAACTAAATACCGATCGAATTTTAGCCACCGCTATTAATGATGCGGGTAATGTTGTTCTGGCCATGCCATTTATCCTCGGTCCACAGCTCGGCAAGCAACAGCAGAAACTCCCGGATTACGTAACAAAAAATATATTAAAAAACTCCATTGATAGAGCTGGCGCACTTGCTGCTGGTAACTTACCAAGAACAACCAATCAGGCTATTTCACCTATTTCTGAATTAAGCTCGCCGGCATACGCCATTGGCAACCTTGTATCAACAATTGATGTTGATGGCGGGATTCGCCACGAAGCATTAGTAACTGATCACTATGGTGACTATTATCCTTCTCTGCCTCTGGTACTTGCTGCTAAAAGCTTAAACCTGAGCTTTGATGACATTCTTGTAAAACTGGGTGAAGGAGTAAAAATTGGTAATCTAAATATTCAAACGGATACATCATTACAAATGTACACCTACTTTTATAATGATAAAGAAAATGGCCAGTCTGCGTTTCAGGTTGACTCCTTCTACGATGTTATTAGCGGCAAAATTCCTGCTCAAAAATACAAGGACAAAGTCGTTCTGATAGGCGCGACTGCAATTGGTGTTGGCACATCTCAGGTGACACCTGTGAACTCTGCTATGAGCCCGGTAGAAACGTTAGCCCATTCTGTATCAAGCATTTTAAAACAAGACTTTTTCATTATTCCGAGCTGGGAATTTTATGCTCGTGCTTTGGTTTTTTTGCTGATTGCTATTTATTTAATTGTCATTTTACCTAAACTAAAAGCTGCAATGGCATTTAGTATTACCTCACTCCTGACACTGGCAATGCTATTGACACATTATGTGCTGATGACACAACAGAGCTGGTGGGTACAATTAATGCTACCTGTTGTCATGCTAGTCACAGGTCACCTGCTTTTAACAACCAAACACTTCCTGTTAACGGAACGTGGAAAGCTAAAATCTGATTTTGAATCTGCAGAAAGCAATCGCATGCTTGGGCTCTCATTTCAGGGACAGGGTCAGCTTGATATGGCCTTTGAAAAGTTCAGAAAAATTCCGATTGATAAATCGGTTATGGAGCTACTCTATAACCTTGCGCTTGATTACGAGAGAAAACGTCAGTTTAACAAAGCCGGTTCTGTGTATACCTATATTTCAGATTCTGACCCTAAATTCAAAGATATCAGTCAGCGCTTAACCCGAACAAAAGCCATGGAAGAAACCGTGATTCTCGGTGGCGCTTCAAATTCATCACCAGGAGGCAATCTGGTTCTGGACAATGCTGGCGTTCAAAAACCAATGCTGGGTCGATATGAAGTTGAAAAAGAACTTGGTAAAGGCGCCATGGGTTCAGTATATCTCGGTAAAGATCCAAAAATTAGCCGCGTTGTTGCTATTAAAACAATGGCCTTGTCACAAGAATTTGAAGATGATGAATTACAAGATGTTAAAAATCGTTTCTTCCGCGAAGCAGAAACCGCCGGTCGCTTAAGTCACCCTAATATTGTTACAATTTACGATGCCGGTGAAGAACATGATCTGGCATATATCGCAATGGAATTCCTTAAAGGAAAGGATCTTGCTATTTATACAAAGCAGGATGCGTTATTACCGCTGTTAAAAGTCATTTCAATAATTGCCAGATCCGCAGACGCACTGGATTATGCTCATCAACAAAACGTAGTTCATCGCGATATTAAACCTGCAAACATCATGTATGAACCCGACAGTGATGCACTAAAAATTACTGACTTTGGAATCGCTCGTATTACCGACTCCAGTAAAACTAAAACGGGCATGGTCTTAGGTACCCCTTCTTATATGTCACCAGAACAACTTGCTGGCAAACGTGTAGATGGCCGCTCTGACCTCTTCTCTCTAGGTGTTATGCTGTTCCAACTGGCAACTGGTGAACTACCATTTCAGGCAGATTCAATGGCAACATTAATGTATAAAATCGCCAATGAACCGCATCCAGATCCTGCCTCAATCAGGAAAGGCTTACCAAGGTGTATTACGATTATTATTAACCGAGCTATGTCTAAGAACATTGATAAACGCTACCAACGAGCATCTCAAATGGCTTCTGATTTGCGCAAATGCGCACAGATCACAATGAAAGCGGCGCAGAAAAAATAATATGGCTGATAAAAACCTCATCGATATTGAAGGCATCACTGATACTGGGCTGATAAGATCACATAACGAAGACAGCATCGGTAACGACCTGTCAATTAGTCTTGCGGTTTTAGCTGATGGCATGGGCGGACACAAAGGTGGAGAAGTCGCCAGCGCACTGGCGGTTAATTCTATTTTAAATGATCTGCCGGCTGAACTTGATCGATGTAAAAATCTGGATATTGACGAAAATATCAGCGGATACAGCTATCAAAGCATCGCTATTAAAAATTCGATTGAAAAAGCTAACTCTGTTATTTTTGATGCTGCAAGCAAACAACTCCAGTATGAAGGTATGGGTACAACCATTGTAGTTACTATGTTTTATGATAACCGCCTGACTGTTGCGCATGTTGGTGACTCAAGAATGTACCGATTACGTGATCACGAAATGGAGCAAATTACTACTGACCATACCCTGTTGCAGGAATTAATTGATCGTGGTTTTTATACACCTGAAGAAGCCGCTAAATCATTAAATAAAAACCTGGTGACTCGTGCATTAGGTATAGAAGAAACAGTAAAAATAGATATCAGTGAAGAAATAGTTCTACCTAAAGACATATACCTTTTATGCTCTGATGGCCTGACTGACATGGTGGATGACCGACGTGTTCACATGATTCTGGAAGAAAATAAATCTCAAATAGATCTGACATGCACAGACCTAATTCAACAAGCTAAAGATAATGGCGGACATGACAATATATCAGTGATCCTTATTCAACCTAACAAGCAAGGATTTGGTCTGAATAAACTCGTTTCGAAATTCATGGATATATTTTCCTAAATAATAAAAGCTGGACTAACGATTATGGCAAAGTTAATCATTACATTAGACGGAAAAGTCGAATCAGAATATGAATTATCAACTGAAAACACAACCATTGGACGACATAAAAACAATGATATTCAGATTGATAATCTCGCCGTCAGCGGACATCATTCCCAGGTTTTAAAGATAATGGATGACTGCTTTATTGAAGATTTAAACAGTAGCAATGGAACTTACGTCAATGGCAACTTAATTAAAAAACTTGCCTTAAATGATGGCGACGATATTAAAATCGGTAAACACCAGTTACGTTTTATCAATGAAGCCTCTGCAAGTATTCCCTCATCATCAGCCGATGAATTTGAAAAAACCATGATTATCCGACCCGACTCAGCCGGATTACCTGAAAGTGCTGGCAGTTCAGAAATAGACAAACAGATGGGGCAAATTGCTGCCAAACTTGCTTCTGAACACAAACAGAATACAAGCAGCAACAAAGTAATTGGTAAAGCGAGCTTGCAATTGCTTAGCGGAACAAATGCCGGCAAACAACTGCCATTAACAAAAGTTCTCACCACACTGGGTAAGCCCGGCGTACAAGTCGCAGCAATTACTCGTCGTCCAACCGGGTATTATATTTTGCACGTTGAAGGTGGCGCGAACAGCGGTCAACCTACAGTTAATGGTGAAGTCGTTGGATCAAAAGCCAGCCCGCTTAACAACAATGACATTATTGAAGTAGCAGGCATAAAAATGGAATTTAATATCAGTTAAGCCATTAAAATTAGCATTAACTTTTATTACTTTTCAAAAACAGCAATTGACTCGACATGAGCGGTGTGTGGAAACATATCCATAACACCGGCCGCTTTTAATTTATAACCATAATCATTAACCAAAGCGCCTGCATCACGTGCTAACGTGGTTGGCTGGCATGAAACATAAACAATCCTGCTTGCTCCCAGCTTGCCCAGATAATGAATCATCTCCATCGCTCCGGAACGTGGCGGGTCAAGCAAAATTTTGTCATATTTCTGATTTAACCATCGCTGGTTATCCAGTTTTACTGACAAATCAACCGCATGAAACTCTGCGTTATTGATCTTGTTTAATTCCGCATTACTTTTAGCTTTATTAACCAGCTCCTGACTACCTTCTATACCGATAACTGCTTCAGCTTTTTGTGCCAGCGGTAATGTAAAATTACCTAAACCACAAAATAAATCGAGAACTTTTTCATTCTCTTTCAACTCCAGCAACTCAATAGCACGATTAATCATTTTCTGATTGATAACCGGGTTAACCTGCGTAAAATCATTCGCTTCAAACTTAAATTGCAACTGCTGATCTTCTAAACAGTAGGATAGTGTTTGAAAATCTTCCGGGTAAAGATTGTGAACACTTTCATGCCCACCCGGTTGAAGTAAAATAATAAAATCATTATCTTTTGCAAATTCGATAAGTTTCTTACTATCTGCCTCAGATAATGGCTGGAGATGCCTGAAAACCAGTACAACATCTTTATCATCGATTGCGACTTCGATTTGAGGAATATGTTCACGCGCATCCATGCCATAAATCAGCGCAGCCAATGCTGAAAGCTGATGACCTACTCGGGCATGTAACACCTCACACTGCTCAATTAAGGCCAGAAAATTACTTCTTTTTTCTCTGAAACCAACCAGTACTTTATCTTTTTTTGCGACAAAGCGAACACCCAGCCTGGCTTTATAACGGTAGCCGATAACAGGCCCTGTAATCGCCTCTAAAACCTTTTCCGGCACCACATTACCCAGGTATTTTAAGGACTCTAACAACGCGGTTTGTTTATTTTCAATCTGCTTATCAGGATTAAGATGCTGAAGACTACAGCCCCCACAAATATCAGCGTGCTGGCAAGGTGGTGTCACTCTGTCAGCAGATGCCTCAATCACTTCCAGTACTTTTGCTTCATTGTATTTAGAAGTGGTGCCAGTATATTCAATCAGAACTTTTTCATCCGGCAATGCACCATCCACAAAGACGGCCTTATCATTAAGATGAACCAGCCCACGTCCTTCAGTTGTTAGTCCTTCTATTACACACTCAACCGGCGAATCCGGGAGCTTTTTACTACGTCTTCGACGTCTATTCTTAGCCACTACTACTCCAAACCTTATGCTTTAAAAACGCCAGTTGATAAATACCGGTCACCACGATCGCAAATAATGGCAACAATGACCGCATTTTCAACTGACTCAGACAGCTTTAATGCTGCAGCAACTGCACCACCGGAAGAGACACCGCAAAATATTCCTTCTTCTGAAGCTAAACGTCTTGTTGTTTGTTCTGCCAGCTGCTGCTCAATATCAATAACACGATCAACTCTGGCTTCATCAAAAATACCTGGCAAATATTCTTTGGGCCAGCGCCTGATACCAGGAATACTGGAACCCTCGGTTGGCTGAACACCAACAACCTGAATATCTGATTTTTTTTCTTTCAGATAATGCGAAACACCCATAATAGTGCCGGTTGTTCCCATCGCACTGACAAAGTGCGTCACCTCACCTGAAGTATCCTCCCAAATTTCCGGACCTGTTGAATAGTAATGCGCATTTGGGTTGTCTAAATTATTAAACTGATCCAACACAACACCCTCACCCTGTTGTTGCATTTCGAGTGCTAAATCCCTGGCTCTTTCCATACCCTCTTCTTTCGTTACCAGAATGAGTTCTGCACCATACGCAGCCATTGCAGCCTTTCGCTCCTCACTCATATTATCTGGCATAATTAATTTAAGTTTATAATCTTTAATAGCGGCTGCCATCGCCAGGGCTATACCAGTATTACCTGAAGTCGCTTCAATTAGCGTATCACCCGGTTTAATTTCTGCCCTGTCTTCAGCAGCCTGAATCATACCAAGCGCAGGTCGATCTTTAACCGAACCAGCAGGATTATTACCTTCTAGTTTAACCAGAATAATATTACTGGATTGACCAGGTATCCTTTGTAAACGAACCAGGGGTGTATGACCGATAAACTGCTCAATAGTGGGGTAGTTTTTCTTCATGATTTCCGTCATTTTTTAACTATACTTACAAGGATAGAATTATAACTGTCAGTTGGTCTGTATTTTATGCTATAACTGCTTTCAGGTCATGGATAGAACTGATAATTAATAAAAAATATTAAAACTACAATTCATGATGATAACAATGAAATTCCAAATAGCCTCACTTGCCTTAATCTTATTTTCTACTCAGTCTCATGCCGCTGATTTTTCAGACCCACTGACTGAAGATGATTATTTAACCGATATTCCAATTGTTCTTTCAGCATCCCGATTATCACAACCAGAATCTGAAGCATCAACAACGATTACCGTCATTACTCGTGACATGATTGATGCATCAACAGCTAAAAATGTACCCGACCTGCTACGTTTAGTGCCAGGCTTTCAGGTAGCTTATTATGATGGAAATATTCCAGTGGTAACCTATCACGGAATGACTGAGCAATATTCTCGCCGCATTCAGGTTCTGATTGATGGCAGATCAATATACACACCTACTTTTGGTGGTGTGCTTTGGGCAAGTTTACCGATCACGCTTGATGAAATAGAAAGAATTGAAGTTTCCAGAGGACCAAATGCATCGACTTATGGCTCTAATTCATTTTTTGCTGTCGTCAGCATTAAAACCTTTAATGCGTACGATACACAAGGCAACTACCTCAAAGTCATTAGCGGCGATAACGGAAGACACCAAACTTTATACAGAGCTGGCTCACAAACAGAAAACGCAGACTATAGAATCACTTTTTCTCACCGAGGCGACAGTGGCTACGATGGTGTTTCAGACGATAATGATGAAAATTTATTAAAGTTAAGGCTCGATTATTCATTTTCAAATGATAGTCAATTGACATACCATGCCGGTGTTAACCATAAAGATTATACCAAAGGAAGCAACACCACATCTCCCGTACATGATTTTGAAACAGATACTTCTTACCATCATTTTAAATGGGAAAAAAACATAGATGAAAGCAGTTCTTTATCACTGCAGTATTATTACAATCATTATCAATTAGAAGACAATGTACTATCGTATGTATTAACGGAATCTGACATTGGTTTCCCCGCTATTGGGCTCGACCCTTTCCAGGTTCAAATCGATGAAAGTAATTCTGCCAACAGGCATGATTTTGAACTGAATTATTACTTTAGCCCTGATACATCAATCCGTACAGTCTCCGGTTTCAGCTTGCGCCACGACAGCGTCAAATCTGAACGATTATTCGATACCTCTGATGCTTTCGAAACAAATGTAAGCAGGGCTTTCGGACATATTGAATGGCGCATCAATAAAGATATGATTTTGAATTCAGGTTTAATGGTTGAAGACCACGAGATCAGTGATATAAGTTATTCTCCACGAGTCGCTTTAATACAAAAACTCGATAATCAGCAAAGCTTTCGTTTTAGTATTTCCAGCGCAACCCGGGCACCTTCGGCAGTTGAAGAGTCTATTAATGCAATTTATTACCCATCGTTAACTATTGGCGGCACAGGAATTTGTCTAACACCTGCGTATGCGATATTACTGGGTGCTGGCCTCGACTGTGAACCAGGCACATCAGATATTGTCGGCATACCTGTCTTTAATACCTCTGGTGGACTGAACTTTGAAAAAATCGTGAGTACTGAAGTTGGCTATCATGGTAATTTCATAAACAACAAACTGACCATGAATGCCAAAGTTTTTTATGATGAAGTAACAGACCTGATTACAAAACAAACTAACGGCAACTTTGAAAACTCTCAGGGAGCTATTCTCACTGGCCTGGAATATGCAGCTACATACAAACCCAGCAATCTCTTTAACTTATACTTTACCTACGCAACGATTAAAATCAAAAATGAGCTTCCTGCCGGCACCACACTTGTAGAAGATTTCTCAGAATCTGCCCCACATGATAGCTATGGTTTAACACTGCTTACAAAATTTAATAAACAATATTCTGTAAGTATAGAATATTTTAATATTGGTGAATTAAAATGGCAGGACAATGGAATACTCACACCAAGTTACGACATTCTTAACATTAAATTAACCCGTAAAGATAAATTCAAAAAGTCAAAATTAAAAACCTCTTTAATTTTTAGAAATGTCAGCGGTGGTTATAATGATTATGATGAATATCAAAACACTTTAGAAAGCACAATGAGTTCACGGGTACTTCTGGATATACAACTACTGAATTTTTAACGATCAGTAACAAACGGATTTATGAATAAAAGCGGTTTAACAATTATAAAGCATTTCACATTGATCATCGCAGGAGTGATGACCAGCACATTTGCGTTTGCAGATAATTTTCTTATTGTTTCTAACACCGAGCACAAGTATCACCAGGAAATAGTCAGCAATATTGAAGAAAGCCTGACTTTATCAGGCGATAAATATGATAGCATCGATACAGCAGACCTTAATGACATTGAAACCTCCACCTTTTCATCACTAATCACTATCGGATATAAAGCCGCATCCTCTGTGGTTAGTTCTGACACTAACAAACCAGTACTGAGTTTACTAATACCAAAATTAGCCCTGAACCTTCTTATTAAGAACCACATTAAAAAAGAAAACAGGTATTTGTTTTCAGCCATATATATAGACCAGCCTATAGACAGACAAGTCAGGCTCATTAGAAACCTGTCAAGCAGATTCAAAACAGTTGGTGTTCTTTATGGGAAAAATTCGTACTCTCGAAAAAATTCAGTCTCGGAAACACTTAAAAAACACAAACTACATATCAGTGACATCACCGTTCTTGATCGCACCGAACTTATTACTGAAACACGTTATTTAGCAGAAAACTCTGACGTTTTATTAGCCATACCTGATAGCACAATATACAACCGAAGATCAATTAAAGGAATCCTGTTAACAACTTACAGAAACCAGATACCTGTCATTGGGTACTCTAAGGCATACGTTAAAGCCGGTGCACTTGCTGCGGTATTTAGTACCCCAGAAAACATTAGCAACCACGCCATTGAAATATTACAAAAAAATAAAACGTTTA
>Ga0316206_1003060_pt1 | contig 9941 bp, 10 predicted proteins | sample 6monthpyrite_MG_FD_204942 | JGI IMG/M metagenome (GOLD analysis project Ga0316206, IMG submission 204942) | Microbial mat bacterial communities from mineral coupon in-situ incubated in ocean water Damariscotta River, Maine, United States -... | ecosystem: Environmental > Aquatic > Marine >...
GGATTCAGTGTCTAAACCAACCTCTCGTTGGGTGATCATCGACTTAGCGTGCTCATGCACATATTCCACAGGATCTTCAATAGTTAAAATATGGCCACGTGAATTACGATTACGATAACCAATTAAGGCCGCCATTGAAGTTGATTTACCGGTACCGGTACCACCTACAAACAACACTAAGCCACGTTTTGACATGACGACATCTTTTAGTACTGATGGCAGACCAAGCTCTTCAACATCTGGAATTTCAGTAGAAATACGACGAATAACCATCCCAGCCATATCCCTTTGCCAAAAGGCAGACACCCGAAAACGACCAATTTCATCAACTGAAATGGCAAAATTACACTCTTTAGTGCTGTTAAATTCAGCTTTTTGCGCCTCATTCATCGCACTGTGTACCAACTCCAATGATTGTTCAGCGGTTAATGGTTGCTCATCGATGGCTTGTAATTCACCATTAATTTTGGCACTCACCGGCAATTTAGCCGAAACAAACATATCAGACGCATTTTCATGCGCCATTTTTTGTAATAAATTATGAAAATTCATAGTAACTATTTATACCTGCCAACATTAATAACTAGCAAATTGATTTTTATCACTAGCCTTTGCCATTGCATCTTGACGCGACACCATGCCACGGTTTACTAAATTTTGTAAACATTGATCCATAGTTTGCATACCATGAGACATACCCGTTTGAATGGCTGAATACATTTGCGCAATTTTATCTTCACGAATTAGATTGCGGATAGCAGGTACACCAATCATGATTTCATGTGCAGCAACTCGACCACCACCAACTTTTTTCACTAATGTCTGTGAAATAACCGCGCGTAATGACTCAGACAACATAGATCGAACCATCGATTTTTCTTCACCTGGGAACACATCAATAATACGATCGATAGTTTTTGGCGCAGAGGTAGTGTGTAATGTACCAAACACTAAATGACCGGTTTCAGCGGCTGTCATGGCTAAGCGAATCGTTTCTAAATCACGCATTTCGCCCACTAGAATCACATCGGGATCTTCCCGCAATGCCGAACGTAAAGCGTTACTGAAACTCAAGGTATCTCGGTGCACTTCACGTTGATTAATCAAACAGGTTTTATTTTCATGTACAAATTCTATCGGATCTTCAATAGTTAAAATATGATCATGCTTTGTTGAATTAATATAATCCACCATCGCAGCCAAAGTTGTTGATTTACCAGAGCCTGTCGGTCCGGTAACTAAAACTAAACCACGCGGGTTTTCAGAAATAGTGCGAAAAATATCAGGACAACCTAAGTCATCCAGTGTTAACACTTTACTTGGAATGGTACGAAACACTGCTGCTGGGCCACGGTTTTGATTAAACGCATTGACCCTGAATCGCGCTAAATTAGGCACTTCAAACGAAAAATCCACCTCCATGTTTTCTTCATACTCTTTGCGTTGGCGATCATTCATAATATCATACACTAACGCATTTACGTCTTTCGCCTCAAACGCAGGAATGTTAAGCTTGCGCACGTCGCCGTCAACGCGAATGAGTGGTGGAACGCCAGTTGATAGATGTAGATCCGACGCTTTATGTTGCACGCTAAAAGCCAATAATTCAGTAATGTCCATAAGTACCTCTTGGTATTTTTCGATATATACAGATTAACGTAATAATTAAAAAAGTAACGTAAAAATTTAAACGAATGAAAATAAATGACTAATCTTAACGATAATATCGCTAACATAGAACAACAAATAGTAAATGCCTGTCAACAAAACCAGCGCAACAGAGCTGATATATCGCTTATTGCCGTAAGCAAAACCAAGCCAAGCAATTTGTTAGCACAAGCCTATCAGCTAGGACAGCGTCAGTTCGCAGAGAACTACCTGCAAGAAGCACTTGAAAAAATGGCTGAACTTGCACATTTGCCTGACCTAGTGTGGCATTTTATCGGTCCAATTCAATCAAATAAAACTAAAACCATTGCTGAACAATTTTGTTGGGTACAAAGTGTTGATAGAGCTAAAATTGCACATCGGTTAAATGAGCAAAGAGGTTCCAATCGGCCACCACTCAATGTCTGTATCCAAGTTAATATTGATCATGAACCAACTAAAGCAGGAGTATTACCTGATGATATTGGCTCATTGGCAACAATCATTGAACAGTGCCCACATTTAACCTTGCGGGGTTTAATGGCGATACCTGCAGTACAAACTGAGCTAACCAGTTATCAACAATTACTTCGATTATTTATTGAATTACAGCTGCGATATCCCCATGTTGATACCTTATCGGTGGGTATGTCGAATGATTTAACCCAAGCTATTGCCAACGGCTCCACGATGTTACGTATTGGCACAGCATTTTTTGGTCACAGAGTTTAGGAGTTAAAATGAGTAAACTTGCCTTCATTGGCGCTGGCAATATGTGTCGAGCAATTGTTCATGGTTTAATAAATACCGGATATCAGGCAGATGCGATTGTGGTAACTAACCCTTCAGCAGAAAAACGGCTTGCTATGGCTGCAACTTTTGGGGTGCAACAAACTGATGATAATCTTGACGCAGTACGCGCAAGTGAGGTAATTTTTTTATGTGTTAAGCCGCATCTAATTACTCAAGTTTGCCAGGAAATTGCTAGCCATATTGACATCAGCAACAAGTGCTTTATTTCTGTTGCCGCTGGTACCACAGTTGCTCAAATGAGTGCGGTGTTAGGTGAGCAATCGGCAATTATTCGTGCTATGCCAAATACCCCGTCACAGTTAGGTTTGGGCGTTTCTGGTTTGTTTGCCAATAGTCAGGTAACAGCGCAACAGAAAGTTTTAGCTGAACAACTAATGCGAGCTGTCGGCATGGTATTATGGTTAGAAAACGAAGCAAAAATAGATGATATCATTTGCGTGTCTGGCTCAGGTCCAGCGTATTTTTTCTTGTTTATGGAAGCCATGGAGCAATTTGCATTAAGCCGCGGTTTTTCAGCGACCGAGAGTAGAAAACTGGTTGAACAAACCGCCTTAGGTGCTGCGCAAATGGTGATCAACAATGAGATACCAATTAGTCAATTACGCGCTAATGTTACCTCAAAAGGTGGTACTACCAATGCCGCAATTACCACATTTATTGACGGTGGTTTGTCACAATTAGTCACTAAATCAATGAACGCCGCATTGCAACGAGCGAAAGATATGGCGCAAACTGATCACTAAATTTATTACCCTATTATTGTTGTGGAGAGTTAAATGGAAGCCATCACTTATTTATTACGATTTATCTTTGATACCTTATTAATGCTACTGATGTTGCGAGTTTGGCTACAAGCTGTGCGCGCAGATTTTTATAATCCTATTTGCCAATTTATAGTCAAAGTCACTAATCCTCTGGTTATTCCCGCACGTCGAGTGATCCCAAGTATGGGCAGTGTTGATTTAGCGACACTAATTCTCGCTTTGTTGGTTGTGACGTTGAAATTTGTAGTGATACCATCACTGAACGGCGCTCCATTCGACATTTTAGCATCATTGTATTACGGTAGTTTATCGCTAGTAAAACAAGCCGGCGTTTTGTTATTTATGGTGATTTTAATAATGGCTATCATGAGTTGGGTAATCCAAGGTTACAATCCAACTTACCAAATTTTTCAACAACTTACAGAGCCATTTTTACGTCGAATTCGCAGTATTATTCCTCCCATTGCCGGTATTGATTTATCAGTTCTCATCATGTTTTTATTGCTGAATATGCTGAATATTTTTTTATCAAACCTCATTCCATATTGGGCGATATTATAATTAGTATTATTTTTCGTAAAATACGGGTATGTCTTAACCTTAGCACTATACTATAGGCATACCTTCACAAATTAAATGTTGGGAGACTAACATGTCACGTATATGTTCAAAAATATTGTTAAGTTTACTCATTAGTTGCACAGTTATCGTTTCGGCTGTTGCTGAAAACATGAAAACCTTAGGTAGTATGGATGTGCACTATATTGCTATTGGCGCTACATTCCTCACTCCAGAAATAACGAAAGCCTATGATATTGAACGCAGTCGTTATAACGGCTTAATTAATATCTCGGTATTAAATAACACACAACCCAACAAACCAGCAATGGCGGTTGATATTACCGGTACAGCACAAAATAATATTGGCCAAATTAAACAATTACAGTTTAAGCAAGTAACAGAAGGCAATGCTATCTATTACTTGGCACAGTTGCATTATAGTGATCAAGAAGATTTTCATTTTAACATCACCATAAAAAACGGTAAAACTACTCAGCATTTAAAGTTCTCTCAAAAATTTTATGTTGAGTAGCGTCTGTTGATCTTTAGAGATTGTTTTTGCAGTGATTAAAACGCTTTTATCCGCACAAAATTTAATCGCAAAAGTGCAACAGCCTCTAGTTCAGAACTGAATATATTGTTATATGTTCAGCATTTTTCTCATTTTAGCCGATTAACCAATGTTAACCGGCTTTCACTGTTTTTATTAGCTAGATCGGGTATTATGCACAATCAAAATATCTCTGCTTAGTAATCATTTATTATGAACACCATTGTATTAGCCACCGGCAATTTAGGTAAAGTAAACGAACTCAGTATATTGTTATCTGAGCACAATATTAACATTGTGCCGCAAAGCCAATTTAACATTGCTGATGTTGCTGAAACCGGCACTACCTTTGTAGAAAACGCAATTATCAAAGCGCGTCATGCTGCACAAATATCAGGTTTACCTGCCATTGCCGATGATTCGGGTATAGAGGTTGATTTTTTAAACGGTGCACCGGGAATTTATTCTGCAAGATATGCAGGTGAATCAGCGACTGATAATGATAATATACATAAACTCTTAGCAGCATTGCAGGGCGTTCCAAGTGAACAACGCACAGCGCGTTTTCAATGTGTATTAGTGTATTTGCGCCATGCGTTAGATCCAACGCCAATTATTTGCCAAGGCACTTGGCACGGGATGATCACCGAGCAAGTGATGGGCGAGCAAGGTTTTGGTTATGACCCTGTTTTTTGGCTAACCAAACAACAACAAACATCGGCACAACTACCTAGATCGCTAAAAAATCAACTCAGCCATCGCGGTCAAGCGTTAGCACAGTTAATTGAACATTTAACCGCACAGAAAATTTGTTAAATTATGCTAATTTCCCCACCATTATCACTGTACATTCACATTCCTTGGTGCGTGCAAAAATGCCCGTATTGTGATTTTAATTCACACGCGTTAAAACATGACATTCCTGAGCAGCGCTACGTTAGCCAACTAATCAAAGATTTAGATACAGATATCGCTCGGTTTAAACTTAACAACCGAGCATTACATTCCATTTTTATTGGCGGCGGCACACCTAGCTTATTTTCCGCTGAAGCGATCCACTCATTACTCAGCCAAGTTTTACAACGCTTTGATGATGCACCGAATTTAGAAATTACCCTAGAAGCCAACCCCGGTACGGTAGAAGCCGATAAATTTATTGGTTTTGCGCAAGCTGGTGTTTCTCGATTATCGATTGGGGTGCAGAGTTTTGCATCGGATAAGCTGATTAAACTGGGGCGAATTCATGATAGTGAACAGGCAAAAACTGCCGCTAAATTAGCAAAAAGTTGTGGCGTTAACAGTTTTAATCTAGATTTAATGCACGGTTTACCACAACAAAATTTAGCTCACGCATTGGATGATTTGCAAACTGCAATTAGCTTACAGCCCGATCATCTGTCTTGGTATCAATTAACCATTGAACCCAATACGGCTTTTTATTCAAAACCGCCAACTTTACCCGATGATGATGAATTATGGGAAATTCAACAACAAGGGGTAGCTTTATTGCAGAGTGCTGGATATCAACAATATGAAATTTCCGCTTACAGTAAACCCAAGTTACAATGTCAGCATAATATTAATTATTGGCAATTTGGCGATTATTTAGGCATAGGCTGCGGTGCGCACGGCAAAATTACCGATGAGTTAAGCCAAACCATCACCCGTACCGTGAAAGTAAAGCATCCCAAAGGTTATTTAACTGAACATCGCCCGTTTATCGATCAACTCACTGAACTAGCTAGTGCCGATTTGCCGTTCGAATTTATGATGAACCAATTGCGGCTTACCCAAGGTTTTTCATTAACTAGCTTTGAGCAGCGCACCGGTTTAAACGCCGCTAGCATTTTACCCTTGTTGACACAAGCCGAGCAAAAACAGTTAATGATAAAACAAGTTAATTTATGGCAAGTTACTCCGCATGGTCATCGCTATCTTAATGATTTATTGGCGTTATTTTTATGACCTCAACTATGCACTTTACTGATCAGCAGCATGAAGATGAATACTTTATGCAACGCGCATTTGAATTAGCGCAACAAGCAGAGCAATTAAATGAAATTCCGGTTGGCGCGGTGTTGGTACATCAGGGCAAAATTATTGGTGAAGGCTTTAATCAATCCATCAATTTGCATGATCCGTCAGCCCATGCAGAAATATTAGCGATTCGCCAAGCCGGTACAAAAGTTAAAAATTATCGATTACCGAATTGCACATTATATGTGACGTTGGAACCCTGCCCTATGTGTGCAGGTTTGTTAGTGCATAGTCGGATTGAACGGTTAGTATTCGCTAGCCCTGATTTAAAAACGGGCGCAGCCGGTAGTGTGTTTAATTTAATTAATAGCGCACAATTAAATCATCAAATAACTTGTACTGGTGGGATCTTACAAACTCAGTGTAGTAGGTTATTATCTAACTTCTTTAAGCGCCGGCGTGCAGAGCAAAAAGCACAAAAAAAACCAGAGACGGTAATCATCCCAACAAACCTCAAACAACTTAAATAACCCCAACTAAAGATCAACAAAATTACTCAACCAGCTAATTTTACATTGATGATCTGGCTTCGAGTTAAATAAGTTGGCTCTGCTGTTCACCAAGGCTAATTAAAAATAACATTTGGCGGCGTTTAATAATTTTATTTTCTGTTTTGCGTAACGTGCGACGACGTTGTTGCACCGACAGTTGACGGCGATATTTACTTTTAAGTACACGCATACTTCCCGATACACCTTAAATAGTCACCAATTTTAAACATGATGACAATAATTGATGACAAAAAAATGTCAAGCACAATACTTTTATAAAAATTGTTCTTTATCCACTAGGTCGTATTGTTTAATAGTGAAACTGATGTAAATCAAGGCTTAGGCGATGTATGAGTGGAAGATGAGCTGGTAGTTTCCGTTACTTGATGGCTCTCTTTAGTTAGCGTTGTTGATGTTGACTTAGATTTAGCATTATCATCGAGCCAAGTTAAAGTATCGTAATATCGACGAATATTATCAACAAAACTCACCGGTTCATCACCTCTAGCATAACCATATTTAGTTTTTTTATAATATTTTTTCTGTTTCAATAAAGGCAATCGACTCTTTACATCAACCCAACGATCAGGATCACCACCTTGTCGCTGAGTGATAATACGGGCATCATTTAAATGTCCAAAGCCTACATTATATGATGCCAATGCAAACCAAATACGATCAGGCGTTGGTATCCGTGCTGGCATACGCTCGATCAATTGTTGAAGATATTTAGCGCCACCACGAATACTCTGTTCAGCATCAAGTCGACTTTGAACACCCATTTGCCGCGCGGTTGACAGTGTTAACATCATCATCCCTCGCACACCGGTAAATGACTCTGCACGTGGTTGCCAATGAGATTCCTGATAACTGATTGCCGCAAGTAAACGCCAATCAATTTGCTTACTGTATTTTTCAAAAACCGGTCTAAATTTCGGTAAATCAGTGTTTACCGCATCAATAAAGGTACGCGTATCTACATAATTGAATTCTTCGATATGACCATAATATTTATCGTCTAACGTCAGCAAAGTACCGTCGTGCGAAACTTGCCCAAAAAACTCAATCATGCTAGCACGAATGGCATCATCGCCTTGTTTACTCATCAACCAAGCCAGAGATTCATCCGCTTTAATAGTGAAACCTATGCTAATGTCTGGATAATAACGTCGATTAATGGCTAAAGAATTACTATCAGCAATGGTGTAATCAATGTCGCCATTAAGCACCTTAACGAGTAATTCATCACTGTCATATTCATCAGATTCTTGCCATGTTAAATGAGGATTAGCCAGCGCCAAGCGTTTTAAATTTTCTGCATGACTTGATTCAGCGCTAACCATTAACGTTCCAGATAGATCAGTAATTGATTTAGGCCACGGCTGACCTTGTTTAAACACTAATTTTTCCGAAATTTGATCATAACTGGGTGAAAAATAATATTTTGCCGCCCGTTCAGGGGTTACCGATAGTCCTGCCGCTAAAAAGTCAACTTCACCAGAATCTAGCTTAGGAAATAACTCATTAAGGTTATAACAAGGCACAACCCGTAATTGAACATGCAAAAAGTCAGCGTATTGCTTAGCCAATTCATACTCAAAACCAGCAGGACCTTGTGCATCAATATAGTAGCTGGTTGGGCCAAATAATGTACCAACGCGAATATAGCCGCGATCTAAAATACCCTGCAAGCTCGCCTGCTGCGGTGCAGGCTGGCAAGCACTTAGCATGAATATACATGCACAAAGCCAAGTAAATTTCTGCATATTGAGCCACTTAGCTTTGGTATTTTTAAAACTTTTCAATCGATTCATAGCATTCTATTGTGTCGCGAAACGCGGGTGATGCAAAGTTATTTTTGCCGCTTATCTGAGTTTTGGTTTTATCCACTATCCTTTTCAACTATAATACGCGCGAAATTTCCCCCTAATTTGACCTGGTAAACAACTTTATGGCGATGTTGATAAAAACTCTGCGTGGCGCTCCGGCATTATCTGATTTTCGGATCAATAAAATACTCTCTCAATGTGCAGAATTACAATTACCAGTCAGTGATATTTATGCTGAATATGTACATTTTGCCCAACTCAAGCAAGCCTTGTCTGAGCAACAAGGAGAAGTATTAGCAAAATTACTCACCTATGGTCCACGCATTGAAGAACATCAACCAAATGGCAACTTATTATTAGTAACACCTCGTTTAGGCACCATTTCGCCATGGTCATCTAAAGCTACTGACATAGCGCACAATTGTGGTTTAGCCGACGTAGTTAGGCTAGAACGTGGTATTGTTTATTATGTTACGGCTCAGTCACTTTCTGCTAGCCAAAGCCACCAATTAAATAATTTATTGCATGATCGTATGGTGGAAACTACCTTCACTGATTTATCAGCCGCTAATGCTTTATTTGCCAGCGCCGAACCTGCTAGTTTACGCACAGTTGATATTATCAATCATGGTCGCGTTGCATTAGAAACTGCCAACAGCGAATTAGGCTTGGCCTTAGCGAATGATGAAATTGATTATTTAGTTGAAAATTTCACTCGTTTAGAGCGCAACCCAAATGACATAGAACTTTACATGTTTGCCCAAGCCAACTCTGAACATTGCCGACACAAAATTTTCAATGCCGATTGGTCAATCGATGGTATCGAGCAACCAAAATCATTATTCAAAATGATCAAAAACACTCATGAAACTCATAGCGAGCATGTGTTAAGTGCCTACAAAGATAACGCTGCGGTCATGACAGGTAGTAAAGCTGGTCGTTTTTTTGCCGATGCTGAGCATAAAACTTATGGTTATCATATTGAAGATATTCATATATTAATGAAAGTTGAAACTCATAACCACCCTACCGCTATTTCACCTTATGCCGGCGCCGCAACTGGCAGTGGTGGTGAAATACGGGATGAAGGCGCTACCGGTATTGGTTCAAAACCAAAAGCTGGTTTGGTGGGTTTTAGCGTATCAAATTTACGTATCCCACATTTTGAGCAGCCTTGGGAAGTTGATTACGGCAAACCGGATCGAATCGTGTCAGCGCTCGACATTATGCTTGAAGGACCATTAGGTGG